>MDTC01201777.1_pt1 | contig 60207 bp, 50 predicted proteins | sample 811181 | NCBI WGS metagenome assembly MDTC01 (sample SAMN05326644, study PRJNA326480) | marine metagenome | isolation source: seawater | place: Pacific Ocean: North | collected 2011 | reverse complement strand
GGCTGACTGGGTTGCTCTCATATCGCTGGAGAGACGAAATGGAAGTCATTGCGGACAACCATCCTCGAGGCCATGTGGATAATATAGACAAGCTCAGCGCTACGATCAGTTATTCCTGGGCTGACGAACGGTACAGAGTCTCTGCCTACGGCCGTAACCTGACAGATGAGAGAGAGCTTCATGTTCGTATGATTGGCGCTATCACCGCGCGTGGCTGGTACAACGAAGGCAGAACCTACGGCGTGGAACTATCAGCATCCTTCTAAAGTGATATAGTCTGTCTTTACATGACTTGGAGGTCTGTATTGAAGAAGCCGCGACTCGCAATAAAGTTTTTGGCTCTGTTTCTCAGCGGCGTCGCGATTAGCGCCGCCGCCGGGGAGCAGCGATCCTACTCCAGACCCGTAGATCAGAATTATCCGGGCAATGTTTATTTTGGTGATACGCATCTGCACACGAGAAACTCGGCGGATGCCTGGAGCATGGGGAATCTCAATCTGGCGCCTGAGGATGCGTATCGCTTCGCTCAGGGTGAGCCGGTCACTGCCCACAACGGCATGAAGGTGAAATTGAGGCGCCCGCTGGATTTCCTGGTGATCAGTGATCATTCAGAATATCTCGGTGCTTTTTATCGTTTCACGATGAAAGATCCCCTTGTGACAGGGACCAAAACAGGGCGTCTCTGGCAGAAGTTTCTGGAGGAAGGGAATCCAGCAGCCTTTTTTGGTTCTTTTGTTGCTAGTATGCAGGACTCGGACAACAACCCGGCACTACCGGAGCCAGTACAGCGAACCCTCTGGCATGATGTCACCCGAGCTGCAGATCGGCACAATCAACCGGGAGTGTTTACCGCATTCTCGGGTTATGAATGGACATCAATGATTGATGGCAACAATCTTCATCGTGTTGTCCTCTACAAGGATGATTCTGACAAGGCAGGTCGGCTGGTACCGTTTTCCGCACAGGACAGCCTGGATCCAAGGGAGCTGTGGAAGGCGCTGGCGCGATACGAGGAGTTGACCGGTGGTGAGGTTCTTTCTATCGCCCACAACGGCAACCTCTCCAATGGCATGCTGTTCCCTTCTAAGGCTGTCGATGGAACCCCCATTGACCGAGAGTACGCTGCCCTGCGTGCCAGGTTTGAAACCGTTTATGAGGTGACTCAGGTGAAAGGAGACGGCGAGGCCCATCCAACACTTTCCCCGGATGATGAGTTCGCGGATTTTGAGAACTGGGACTGGGATAACATCGGCCGAACTGCAAAAAAAGAAGACTGGATGCTGCAGCATGAGTATGCTCGCGGTGCACTAAAAATCGGGTTGCAGTATGAGGATGAGTTGGGCGTGAACCCCTTTAAGACAGGACTCATTGGCAGTACCGACGGGCACAATTCTCTCTCGACTGCCGAAGAAGATAATTTCTTCGGCAAGTTTCCCGAATCGGAACCCGGTCCGGCGCGCCTGAAGAATGCATTGGCCCTCGATCGTCTCTGGCCCAACGTGAAAATTGTTGCCTCTGGTTATGCGGCGGTCTGGGCAAGAGAGAATACTCGAGAAGCCATATTCGACGCATTCAAACGGCGTGAGGTGTACGCGACGACAGGTTCGCGAATTAAGGTTCGCTTTTTCGCGGGTTGGGAGTTCGCTGAAGGTGATCTAGTTCGACCGGCATTACTGGACAGAGCTTATGAGTCCGGTGTCCCTATGGGGGGGGATCTGGATACAGCTCCAAAAGGGAGGTCACCCACCTTCCTGGTATTAGCAGCCAAGGATACCGATAGCGCCAACCTGGACCGTATTCAGATAATAAAAGGATGGATGACCGAAGACGGGCAACTGAAAGAAAAAGTGTATGACATTGCCTGGTCAGGAGACCGCTTACCCAACAACGATACGGGCAAACTACCGGCAGTTGGTAACACGGTTGACGTCAAAAATGCTACCTACACTAATACGATTGGTTCATCGCAACTAAGCACCGTATGGAAGGACCCAGACTTCGAGCCTGGTATGCGCGCTTTTTACTATGCCAGAGTACTGGAGATTCCGACGCCCAGGTGGACGACCTACGACGCGGCTTATTTCAATGTACCGCTTAGTGATGAAGTACCCAGAACGGTTCAGGACAGAGCTTACACTTCACCTATCTGGTATACACCGTAGTTCGTCGGCGAGCGCCGGTGCAGAAAAGTTTTCCCCTTCCCCTGACCTGATTTCTCCCTGTCGCTGTCCTGTTCTGGCTCATCGGGTGGTTTGTCAGTAATAATCCGGCGCTCGATGGCATAGCGCTTATGTAGGAACTATACTCTATCCATGCTAACGGGCGTTCTGATGGCGTTGCTTGCTTCCCTTGGTTGGGCCATCAGCAGCGTTATCATCAAATTTCTAACCGATAAAATAGACACCATCACCATTAACACCATCCGACTCTGGGTGGGGGTTTCCGTTCTGCTCCTAATTCTTGCTGCCTCTGATGAACTTGGCAGCCTCTATGCACTCTCCACTGAATCTATCCTGTATATCATTTCTTCAGGTGTTCTGGCCATGGCGATCGGTGACACGATATACATCAAAAGTCTGTCACTGCTGGACGCATCCATTGCATTTCCCATTGCACAGTGCGCATTTGTATTGCTGACCACCATTGGGGCAATCATGTTGTTGGGTGAAAGCTACTCCCTGCTGACCTTCACCGGGGGAGGATTGATATTGTGGGGTATCTACCTGATAACCGTTGGCAGCAGCAAAACAACCGGTGACTCGCAGCGGTTGATTGTGAACAGAAAGGGTGTGCCAGTGGCGATAGTCGCGGCGGCAGCCTGGGCGGTAGCGACGCTCGCTCTGAAAACAGGTTCAGTGGGAGGCAACGCCATTGCCGTGTCAGTTATCAGAACGGTGAGTTCAGCCCTGGTCCTTACGCTGGTGGCCTTGCCACGCCTGCTAAGGCCAACCCCCCAAACGAACCAGTTCAGTACGCGTAACATTTTACTGGTGGTGGCTGCGGGACTGTCGACCTACGGGCTTGCTTCTGTGTCCTATGTGTTGGCGCTGCAGATGATTGGTGCCGGTAAGACAGCCATTCTGATCACCAGTTCACCGCTCCTAGCTCTGCCCTTTGCAATTTTTTTCCTGAAGGAGAAGCCTACCCGTAAAACACTGCTCGGTATGATGATCAGCACGGTTGGTGTGGTGTTGGTGGTGATTTAATTCCGGAAACACTCCAGCAATATAAATAACCACCAGCAAGGTTCCTCAACCCAGGTAATTGATAAACTGACGCCGAATTCCAGCGTTAGCTGAATTGAAAGTTGTCTGCTGTAAAAGCTTCAAACGTTCGCTCCAGGTCCTCGGGCCTAGCCGCCAGTGGCGCAATAATATGTGTATGGACACCGCCGTCAGCATCCTCCTGAATGCGCTCACGGATTTCACCCTCGGTACCGATAATGGCAATCTCATCAATCAAGTCGTCAGTTAGCGCGCCCCCCGTTTTCTCGCGGTTTTTCTCAGCCCAGCCCTCTCTTATCGTTGCCGCAGCATCTTCATAACCAGTCCAGGAAAGAAACTTGTTATAAACCGGCGTAGCGTAATAGGGTGCAAAGGCTGCCCTGAACATGTTTCTGCCGTATTCCTTGTCGTCAGTACAAAGGACCATGGCACGGTTGACAACTTCTACCTCCTGCCAATCCTTATTCGCTCGCTTCGCCCCGACCTTGACGGCCTCCATCATTTTTGGCAACGCTCCCTTCGGCCAAAGATTGAATACAACGCCATCACCAATTTCCGCTGCCATTTCAATCATGTTCTCTCGCAAGCATCCGATGTACACGGGTGGCGGTTTTTCAAGTGGCATTTGTCGGTAGCCTCGGCTGGATTGCGTCTCACCCTGGAAGTCAGTTTTCTCACCCTTCAGCATCAGCTTTACCAGCTGTGCGGTTTCTTTCACCCGGGTGAGTGGTTTGTCCAGCGGGATACCATTCCACTGCCCCATAATTGTCTGACTGGAAGACCCTATGCCAAGCACAAAGCGTCCAGGAATCAGTTGTTCAATAGCATTAGCAGTTGCCGCAAGAATGGATGGAGACCTTGTGTAAACAGGCGTAACAGCGACGCCAATGCGTATAGTGTTAGTGGACTGACCGAGGGCGGCAATTAGCGTCAGGCTGTCTGGTGCACCGGCATCGCCAAACCAGGCGTCCGGGTAACCATTGTCCTCAGCCCACTTCAATCTGTCCGCCGTGTCCGAAACTATCGGCCCGGCTGGTAGTGTTACTGCTATTCGTTTTTTTAATGTCATAGAAGAATCTCGGCAATTACTTTTTCAGATAAGGAAGTAGTACAGACTACCAAATATTACGCTTATCTTTAACAGGTCAATGCTGGAGGCGATTCAGCTCAACTTTGAGAAGGAGAAAGAGATTGAGGAGCGCATCAAGGTCGAAGCCAAACTTCAGCACTTATCACGTCAGGATGGCTTGACGGGTTTCTTTAACAGACGGCATTTTGATGAGTCTCTTTTGCTTGAATTGCGCCGGGTTCAACGGGAATCTTCCGAGCTATCGCTCGCTATGCTGGATATCGACAGTTTCAAATTATACAACGATACCTACGGTCACCAGCAAGGTGATGATTGCTTGAAAACGGTCAGCAAGCTTATTCAAAAGGCTGTACAAAGGTCTGGAGATCTCGCTGCTCGTTTCGGCGGGGAAGAGTTTGCACTCATTCTTCCAAACACGAAAGTGGAGAGCGCGTACCGGATTGTCGAATCAATCAGGGAAAGCATTATCGCGCAAAATATCCCTCACAAGAGTACAGAAGTTAACGACCTCTCCAGGGTTTCCATCAGCGCTGGGATCGCTACCTTGAAACCAGATTCTCATACAACCGCATCTGATGTTATTGAGCCGGCAGACAGTTCTTTGTACCAGGCGAAAGCGGATGGAAGAAACAGAATCGTCTCACATTCATAGGCTCTGTCGTGATTGCTAGTTATTACACATATCCCAACAAGGAATAACCGAGAGATCTATTTCGCTGAATCTGTCAATTGTCTCCCGCCCACACATTGTGCCCACCATTACACCTTCCATTACACACTAGGGGTGGGTTAAAACTGGAGAAACGGCAAAGGTATCAGGCTTCGGTGACGAGTTTCGGCAACCTGCGGATAACCGTTTCTGCTTCATTGCTGATTTCCTCAATCAATGCACTAACGGTTGGTAATTGTTCAATCCTGCCCGCAACTTCCCCCCCCAGGAAAACACATTCATCGGGATCAGTGCTGGTTGAAAGTTGCCGCATTCCGTGGCCCTCAATCCGTGTCCCTTCCTTGTAGCCCTCCAGAAAGCCCTTGTTGTACAACTCATGGAGTTGTTGAGAAATCTTATTTTTTAGATATCTCGCCGGACCAAATACAGAGATTCCCACATGGCTTCCCCGCTCATTGGACGTCAGTATCTTCTGCCTCCATATTTCCGGGAAGTCACCGTCCTCAGTGGCAATAAAGCGGGTACCCATTTGAATACCGACAGCACCCATAGAGAGGGCGGCAGCCAGGGTGGAACCGTCACAGAATCCTCCCGCAGCTACAACCGGCAAACTGATGGCATTAACGACCGCCGGAAGCAATACCATACTGTGTACGGGCTCGAAGGCTACATGACCACCTCCCTCTCGACCGGAGGCGATAACAAGGTCAGCACCGGCCTGCTCCGCCTTCAATGCATGGGCTACTGACGGCACAACGTGAAACCAAAGGGCACCGGAATCTTTAATCAGCCTCGCCCAGGGCGCTGGATTCCCAGCGGATGTGACAATCACCTTCAGCCTGTTCGCGGTATCCTCATTTTCTTTTCTGGCATCTATAGATGCTTTGAGCAACCCCTCAACAACTTCTCCGAACTCCTCGGCCAGGGGTATGTTTACACCAAATATTCCCTGCTTTTCAGCGGTCTGTTTCGTCGCCCACTGCAGGACCGCCCGCAACAGTTCATAGGGGCTCTTGTCCTTCCAGTTTGGATCATCTGCCAGGGCAACTGGTGCTGCCTGGGGCATGCCTACACCGATGCTGCTGATTAGGCCGAGGGCGCCTGCGTTAGACACTGCGACGCACAACCTTTCAGTCGCCCATGGTGCCATTCCACCCTGGACAATGGGGTACTGGATTCCCAACATGTCAGATAATGTCGTTTTTAACATTTTGATTTCCCGTTTAGTCTGATTGTCCTTGCGAGCCATTGTATAGGTTTAGACTTCGAGCGTAAGCTGATTACAAAATAGTCAAAACCACGGCAAATCGTACACTTACTAGAATCGTACAATTAGCCTGCTATACCACCCGTATTCGTAAGTCCAACAGGGGCGCATCCAGAATTGCCCTGCCAATGTCGACGGCGTCCGCACCAGCGGAGCGAACATCATCAAGTTGATCCAATTGAACACCACCGCCAAAGGCCAGCACGATGGAATGCCTGAAGTTGTTTGCTGCGAGCGCCCGATTTACTTCTTGCAGGTCATCGACCTTTCCGGTATCCACCATAATAATCCCGGCGCCAGCCTCGGCTGCAAAAAGCGACTCTTCTGCGCTCGAGACCTGGATTGACACAGGGCCATGATCTATTGAACGCCCCTTCTCGATCGCCGCGACAACTCCGCCAAGCAGTTTGACACCATTCTTACCGATATAGACGAAGTCTCCCGCCACCAGCCTGGGGAATATACCTGCCACCTTCAAACCTTCCCGAAGCAGTGGCTTCATCGCTGCCGGCAACTTCTTCCAGCCCCCGCAGGCCAGTGAGAGGCCCAGCGGACAGGCAGCCTTGAATATTGCTGCCTGCGTAGCGATGCCACTTGCAAACCCAAGTGGGCCAAGGAGATAGTCTTCAGCACGATCCAGTTCGCTGGCAGTACCCTCGACTCGAACTATTCGAGTCCCCTCGGAAACTTCCATGCCGTCTTCTACCAGTATCTGCCATTGCAATGACTTGAGGTTGGAATCCTGGCCTAGTAGTTCAAGGCCGGCAATCAACCCTGATTCGGTGGCCTCAAGGAAACACTCCTTTAGGCCCGGAGTGCTACCAAAGATTGCCTGACTCAGCGAATGCGAACTATGGTGCTCCTGTTTATGATGAACACCGGACATGCGCTTTCTCAACACGCCTGCGATCCTCTCCGCGAGGAGTTGCTTTCCTTCACCAGCGATCAAGCCTTTGATCAGCGCCTGAATACCAACCACTACTTCGTCATTAGGGCCGGGCAGCGCAACCAGTAGCGCTTCTCCCAATTCAGCAACTCCAATACGAATACCATCTTTGGCATGCCGGCCCTGGCCCTTCTCAAACTTAGCCAGGTAGGGCGTAGATGCATCCTTATCGAGCATTTCAAGCGCTTCAACGGTCTTATCTTTAGTTTCAGCACCGACACCGCCGGTGGTTATCACGACACCGAAACCCCGATCTCTTATTGCACTGCCAAGTGTGCCTGCTATCGTATCAATATCATCATCGAGTGGACCGCCAGCAGTTACGCGATAACCTTCACTGGTAAGTGCTGCAGCAATGGTTGGGGTATTAGTATCTTCAATTTCACCGCCTATGACTTCGGGGCCGGTGGCGAAAACGATGACTCTGCGTGCAATGGCGCTCCGAAGATTGGCTGCTATTTCCTGCCCTTGCGTTATAGATTGCCTGCCTTGTTCCTGGTCTACAAGAATCCAGCCTAAAATACCTTCTGAGCATAGCGTTGTCTCATCAGAAATACTGACTCCGACGACCTTATCCAGGGCTAAGAAAAGCTCATGCTGCTTTCCGACTAATGCACTTGGGCGCATTTGATCTCGCATGATGTCGAGGGTAAGCAGGTTCCCACGGGCATCAATCACCAGGACTTCATTGCGATCAATTTCAAGAGTATCAGCAACGGCGTTTGCTACTTCAGTCAGGTTGACGTTACGTAGACCCAGATTCTCGATACGCAATTCCGTTTTTTCAAGAAGCTCAAACTCTTCCATATTTCGCTGCTGATTCTGGAGATATGTGTGATTGATGCTGCGTCAATGAGCGGGGGCCAGCCCTCTCTGCTTCAGCCATTTGGGCAGGTGTATCTTTTCCACTTCTTCAGAAACCTGGGGGGCTTTGCTGATTAACTCTTCCGCCAGCTCAGGTGAGCAGTTAATCGCTCCGTATGTTCCATCGAATACCATCACTTTACGGCTACCGGTAACCTCATAGGCCTTTTCCATTGCTTCAGTCAGTCCTTCACAGGCATAAAACTGCTTTTCAACGCCACGACGCTGAAACAGGCGGCTGATGCTCGGCTGAGCGGAAATAACCGGTATCTCAGACATGGCGAAGGCCTGCTTCCACATGTAGTTGATGACGATGGCTTTGACGGAGGAATTCTGACTCTTTCTACTCACGTTGAGGTCAAGGTCAAGATAGTCCTGGGGCCCAAAGAAGAGATTGCAACTGGTCATGCCGCCCGCATGTGAATAGTTCAGCCAGCGATGACCATCGATTACGACGATACATTCATCCATGCTTTCAAACAGTTTAACCAGCTTGCCATAGTTGCGAAGCGTCCTTTCAGTCAATACCTTGTCCAACTCAACCAGACTATCGTTGGCCTCAACACCAATCACCCCCGCCGGAGAAGTCGAGAGGGTCGTACTGAACGCAAACTTCTTCTGGATGAAATCCGATTCATATATCAGGCGTGGAACGATGTTGGCTGATTGTGTTGGAAACTGCGTGTGATAGACCGAGCGCGTTTCAAGCCGTGCATAGCTCATCGTAAATGCCTTCATCGCCCTGCCATTGAGGCGATGAAAGTGCAGTTCCCGCGGGTCATCGTAATGAACGTGGATAATCTTGTTAGCTTTAAAGGCAACTCCAATTCCGTACAAACGACCGATCTCGGTATCGATGGGGACGCCCTTGTCGTAGGGGCCAAACTGAAACGTCTGCCCTTTATAATAACCGTCCAATCCATGCTCGGGAAGAATCTCCAGTGCTTCTACCTTGTTGAGCCCGCATGCAAACCCCAGCTTTATTTTAGTTGCCCCGGTTTTCTCAACGACCATGTCGCGAATTGTCTTAAGAATCTCAGCATAGGCAGTACCACCCATCATGCCGAACCCGTGTTCTGAGCAGAGTACATTGACCGAGTCACTTGCTTTGATTCGCGAAAAATCAACGTTAGCCAGGGCGTTTTCGGCCGCTTTTCGTACGGGAGCCACATCCTGGCCGTAGTTGTGGATTGCATCCGGAATATCCGGAAACAGATCCTGAACATCAACGGAAACCAGCCCCGGCAGTTCGGCACCGCGCATGGCTGGCAAACTGAAACCCATTTTTGATTCAGGTTGGTGAGGGGGTGTAACGGCCTTGGCAAACCTCATTAGTCACTCTCCTGTCGGATGTTGGGAAAACCAACAAGTTCAAGATCACCGCTCTGAAGCGCGTCGCGGCTTTCTCTTAAGCGGTACTCTGGATACTTGTCTGCAACGGAGTCGGGAACGTTCCATATACCTGGTCCAACACCATCGGGATACAATCGCCAGTTCTTCGGATTGCCCTCCGTCGAGTGCCCGGCTGCAGCCAGCAGACGCAATACTGAAGACGTACACCACATTGAACATACGCCACGAGCACCCGTCTGAATTGTCACCTCAGCAGGTGTTGTCGCACCATTGAGAATTGCCACGGCAACTTCCCTTGCGCGGGTACCGGTACAGGGACAAATGGACTGAGCGGGATGGAGTCGGGCCCCGGCGCATAGTGCTGCAACTTTTTCCTCAGGCTGTGATTCCAGATCGACACGTATCCACACTGGTTTTTCAAGCCTTTTCCGATTGATCGCACCATGGTCCATGCAGGCTTCAATACACTTGTTGCACCCGGTGCAGGCTGATTCATCAACCACCGCCAGTTTGTCGACCGTTATTATTGCCTCAGTAGGGCAAACTCGATCACAGGCCTTGCAGCCAATACACATAAGCTCATCAACTTCGACCACACTAGCGACAATCAACATAGCTCAACTCTCTTATCTAATAGCTCGGCTCTCCTAGCTATCGGTTTTGGACGTTTAAGGGATCAGAACTTCAACTGATCTTAGTAGGCCATATTCGGTGGGCTTAAACAACCACCAGAATTGGTATCAGGGCGGTATTCCCTCCATATTTTCGCCCGCTTCAAACCAGGGATGGGAAGCGAACATCCGTGAGCTTTCCGCATGCCAACATGCAATAGTAATTCGGTCTCTCTACAATATCTCAGGTGACTGGCTGCAAGGGGCAATCCATGAAAAAGGTGCTGAAAATCATACTGGGAATGCTGGGCATCTTTGGCATTGTCATACTGGCGCTCCTTGCTGCGGTCAATCTCAGCAGAGACCCCACTCCCGTGGCATCCATGCCGTCGAATTCAAAATCGGCGGACGACAAATTCATTCACTGGATCGAACATCGAGTAGACGATCAATCCCTTTCCGACGGTATCGGCTTGAGGGGTGCCGACGGGCTGCAGATTGCCGATCTCGACAGGGATGGATACCAGGATATCGTTTCCGTTCATGAAGACAGCAATCACATTCGAATCGCCTTTGGCACCGCTGATCCCAATCACTGGATTTCTGTCACCCTCGCCCAGGGCGACTTTATTGAGGGCGTGGAAGATCCCGCTATTGGAGATGTTAACGGAGATGGTTGGCCCGACCTGCTCGTTGCATGTGAAGGAGGCACCATCGTCTATTTCCAAAACCCCGGAGGTCAGCAAGCTGACATCAGGAAGCCCAACAGTTGGGACAGTGTGATACCCAGTGTCGCAAAGGGTAAGGGCTCCTGGATACGTGTCTTCCTGGCCGATCTGGATAAAGACGGAAGATTGGAGGCCGTAGTCACAAACAAGAGCATAAAGATGTACGGTGGGTTTGGATCAATGGATGTCCCGCCAACGCCCATGTCATGGTTGGCTATCCCAAAAAACCCGCTTGATGAGGATGAGTGGAAAGAAAATCAGTTGGGCAGGTACAAGGTTCCCGTCAACGCTCGCCCAATTGATCTGGATGGCGATGGTGATCTCGATATCCTCGGCGGTTCCAGGGGTGAGTCTCGAATGATGATCTTTGAAAATGAGGTCCAAAAGCCGCTTCAATTCAAAGAATATCCCGTTAACGTGACCAACCGATCGTTCCCAAAAAAGCCGACCTTGCCTAAAAAATTGAGCGGTATGGTATTGGCCTTTGCTGATCTCAATCAGGACGCACGGCTGGATATTGTCACTTTTGAAACACCCTGGAGTGTTGTCTGGCTGGAGCAGCCGGAAAGCTGGGATCAATCCTGGAAGATCCACCACATCGCATCTGCGTTTCCAGACTCCCCAACGGCACTGGCCCTGGTTGACATCAATGGTGATGGCAGGCTGGATTTGTTTTCGGGTGGTTATAGCCAGGGCCCCAGAGACCATGACCTGGTCTCCCCCGGTATATTCCATCGGGCGGGCGGCCTCTTCTGGTTCGAGCAGCCCGAAAAGCCAACCGAACCCTGGAGACGCCACAATATTTCGCGCAGGATGCGCGCCATGTTTGATGACTTTGTCCCATTGGACCTTAACGGTGATGATCTGGTTGATCTCGTAGGAACGCGCGGCAATAGCGGCGAACTCGATGGAGTGATCTGGCTGGAACAGAAACGATCAAGAGAGCCACACCAGGTCTTTACCCAAGCCCATGAGAATGACAGCAGACAGCTTCCTGCCCCTTCAGGATTCTTGAGAACGGTTAGCGACTGGTTGCTAATGTAATGACGACAGTACCTTAAGGCCGGTCATACACCACTAACTTTTCAGCTCTCTGATAACGCGCCCTGTAGGTGTATATTCGCCGTGCACCTGCAATTCACAAACAGGTGCAGATCATGTTTTAAAAAGCAGGGTTCAAAAATCATACTTGAAAAAGAGCAGTTGAAAAAGCATAGTCGGAACACATAGATAGAAAAGCATAGTTATATAAAGTAGGTATACCGAGACCTACCGCTGTAACGAAGCCGGTGTGATTTTCTAAGGAAATAGAGATCCACTCGGCTGCATGCTATTAGAGGCTTTGAGATGGAAGATCCAAAACAAGATGCGTTAACGGCCGTATTCTCAGCATATGGCCATGCCGTTTACTCGGCGCAAATACTTGAAAACGGGATGCGCGGGTTGCTCGCACTGGTTGACCATGAGTGAAAAAAGCAGGAAAAGCTGTCCTGAAATTACGGCTCGACGACCTTGATGGTACTAAAACGCTTGGAACATTGTTTGAAGATTTGATGACGGTCGAATTTGTAACCAAATCTGAGAAAAGTCTCGCTTGGCGGGCAGTGAACGATAGAAATGTGTTGGTTCATTCCTACTAGGATGAAAAGTACATTCTCGCAATGTTAAATCCAGAAGGTCGAGACTGGCTGATAAACGATCTTTCAGTACGGACCCAGCGATGTACGAAGGCCGACTCAATCATCACCTCATTTATAGATAATCATCTCCAGGAATATGGCACTTCGACCGTTACGCTCATGGCGCCACTAATTGACCAGTGGGAAAACGATAACGTAGCTCCTGATGAAGTCCTGCATTAGTCTTCAAATATATCAGCACGAACTAGTACTCTCAATTAGGCAAGCTAGTTGATAATTTCTTGATCATGGTATGCCGCCTCGACGCTAATTCGCGCAACGGTTTTTAAGTTATGTTAGGGTGGCGCCTTTTTCAAAGGAAGCAAAATAATGGGCGACATCATAGCCACAGCATCAGGGCTGCAATACGAAATTCTTGAAAGCGGCAGTGGCGCGACACCAGGACCAACCGACACGGTCAGCGCTCACTACCATGGGACTTTTGAGGATGGCAGAGTATTTGACAGCTCCGTGGAACGTGGTGAGCCGATCGACCTGCCCGTCAATGGCGTTATTGCCGGTTGGACCGAAGCGTTACAGATGATGAAAGAAGGTGACAAGTGGCGCCTGACCGTTCCGCCGGAGCTGGGATACGGAGAGGACGGCGTTGGCCCTATACCGGGCAACAGCACACTTGTATTCGAAGTTGAATTGATAGCTGTAAGATAAAATTTGAAATATGGATGGCTCTAGCCATCCATTCCTGCGATTTGTTTACCCCAAGGCTACTTGCTCGAGCTCTTCCCATCGTTGATAAAGCATTGCCAGCTCTCCTTCCTTCCCGGACAGTTCAGAATAGACGGCCTGTTGCTCATGGTCGCTCAGCTCGAAAAATGAACTGTCACTCATTTTTTGATGTAACTGTTCTACCTGGCCTTCAACTAACTCGATCCGGACCGGGAGCGCTTCCAGCTCTTTTTCCTTTTTCCTTTGCGCATTCTTCTCCTGCTTTCGTGCTTCATAGGAAGACTGTACGTCCGAATTGGCAGCCTGCTTTTTGCCCTTCTCACTGAGAAAGATGCCCCCCGAAGACAACCAGTCGTTATAGCCACCAACGTACTCAATCACCCGGCCATCCCCCTCAAATACAACTAGGCTCGATACGACGTTGTCCATGAAAGCCCGGTCATGTGAAACCAGAAGCACCGTTCCCTGGTAGTCGATCAGCAACTCTTCAAGCAGTTCAAGGGACTCTACATCCAAGTCATTGGTTGGCTCATCCAAAACCAGTAAATTTGCTGGCAGCGAGAACAATTTTGCCAGCAATAATCTATTTTTCTCTCCACCTGACAGTTTCCTGATAGGTGATCTGGACTGATCCGCATCGAACATAAAGTTGTTGAGGTAAGAAACAATATGAACATTCTTGTCGTTGATGGTAATAAAGTCCTGACCTTCTGAAACATAATCAGCAACGGACTGGTTTTCATTTAGCTGATCACGAACCTGGTCAAAGTATGCTAGTTGCAGTTTCGTACCCGTATGAACATACCCTTCATCTGGTTTATTGAGTTCCAGAATGATATTTAATAGCGTTGTTTTTCCGCAGCCGTTAGGTCCGAGCATGCCTACCCGATCGCCACGCTGGATAATGAGGTCAAAATTATCTACCAGCAGCTCACCATCGTAACTTTTACTTACCCCACACAACTCCTTAACGATCTTCCCAGATGCAATCCCGGCATCTACTTCCATCTTCAATTTACCAAGGGACCTTCTCTGCTGACGTTCAGCCCTTAACTTTTGAAGAGCCCTTACCCTGCCTTCATTTCTAGTTCTGCGTGCCTTTATTCCTTCGCGAATCCACGATTCTTCCTTCTTTAATTTGTCATCGAAGAGCTTATTCTTGCTGGCTTCCACCGACCTCTCATGCTCACGTCGTCCAAGGAAAGTGGTGTAGTCACAATCCCAACGGGTCACGCGACCCCTGTCGATGTCAATAATTGAGGTCGCCACGGACTGCATCAATCGCCGGTCGTGGCTCACGAAGACAATCGTGCCTTCATAGTCCAGCAGTATCGATTCCAGCCACTCAATTGTAGGAATATCCAGATGATTTGTCGGTTCATCCAACAACCATACATCCGGCTCCATAACCAGTGATGCCGCAATGGAGACCCGCTTCAGCCAACCACCGGAAAGTTCAGAAAGTTTTTTGTCGGCGGGCAATTTCATTCTATCCAGAATGGTGTCTACCATATGCCCAATTGCCCAACCATCAACCGAATCAATTTTTTCCTGCAGATATCCGATTCTTTTTATGTCTCCACCAGCCGCCCTGGCCGCAAGGTCGTGATATTCAGCCAGCAATTCCCCAACAGCTGAAAAGCCAGACGCAACCACATCGTAGACCGTAGAATCTTCTGGTGCCGTAACTTCTTGCTCTAGTATTGACAAGGTCAGGCCCGTATCCCGCCAGACATTTCCCTCGTCCGGCTGAATCTGGCCATTCACCAGCCGAATAAGGGAGCTTTTACCGCTCCCGTTGTATCCGGTCAGGCACAACCTTTCACCCTTCTCTATGGAGAGATCGGCATTGTCGAGGACCGTGTCGGTGCCAAAAGACAGTGTGAGTTTTTGCAGTGTGATTATTGGCATGAGGCGGGTGAGTTTAGCATGGCCTGCAACGGCGATTCCGGTAGAAGACCATGCCTAGTCCCCCGACCCGGTCCCGTCACCAGTTTGACCAGAGAAAATCTGCTCTACTTCTTGAGCAGCCCGGGCTGGTCAGCTTGGCTTGTCGGTAGGGCATGTCGGCAAGACCTCGACATGCCATTCGTCATCCGTCTATGATTCGGGCTGACAGAAGGCGCTGGTAGTGCCATGCTTGTCGCGGCTGTAAGGCACAACTCAACCACAAAGAAAGGGCGATAGTTGAAAGACACCGCTATCGCGCTTTTGCTTTCGCCAGGAGAGTGGCACTGATAGAGACCACATAACATATTCCCTCAATCTTAGAGACACATACTATGGATTACGCAAATACCATACTTTTTAAACCCTTTGATCACCCAAAATTGTCTTTGTCTAACCGCATCATTATGGCGCCATGCACGCGAATGATGGCTGAGGACCAGACCATCAGCAAAGAAAGTGCTGCCTACTATCGCAGGCGTGCGGAAGGCGGTATGGGGCTGATTGTTACTGAAGCAACCTCGATAGACCATGACGCGTCCAGTGGATACACCCTCGCACCTGCTATACATGGCGAGAAGCCACTTGCAGCGTGGCGGAATGTAGTTGACGAAGTTCACGATGCCGGCGGCAAAATAGCGCCGCAACTATGGCATGTTGGTGCAACAAGAGTCCCTGAGAACGGGCCTAACCCGGATGTACCTGCGGTATCTCCCTCGGGTTTGCTAAGCCCTGGCGTCGAATCAGGCGTTGCCATTACAGAATCAGGAATAGCGGATGTCATTTCTTCGTATGCAAAGGCAGCAGCCGATGCCAAGGCCGTTGGCTTTGACAGCATCGAGATTCACGGTGCGCATGGATACCTGATCGATTCGTTCTTTTGGGACGAGGTTAATCTTCGAGATGATCAGTTTGGGGGACCACTTGAAAATAGAATTAGAATGGGTATCGAGGTAATTGCCGCTATAAGGGAGGCAGTTGGTGAAGATTTTCCAATCATATTCCGGCACTCCCAGTGGAAGTCCGGCCACTACGATTTCAAGGTTGCGAAAACACCGCAGGAAGTCGAGCTCTGGTTAGGCCCCCTGTCAGATGCGGGGGTCGATATATTCCACGCCTCTATGCGCCGTTTCTGGCTTCCAGAGTTTGAGGAGTCTCACTTGAACCTGGCGGGCTGGGTCAAAAAATTAATTGGCAAACCGACGATAGCAGTGGGAAGCGTGGGACTTGATAAGGACTATGCCGGCCAGAGTATTGATACGCCCGAAGAGACCTCCAAAAGATCAGCTGCCCGTTCAGGCGACAGATACGCGCACTATTCTGAATTTACTGGCCTTGAACGACTGGTGGGCATGATGGAAAAGGGTGAGTTCGACCTGATTGCAGTCGGCCGTGCCTCTCTGGCCGAGCCGTACTGGCCAAACAAGGTCAGGGAAGGCAAGACAGATGAAATCGCGCCCTACACAAAGAATGTTCTGAAGGAACTTTACTGAAACAGCAAAAACCAGGAGACATTGAAGTGGCTAACCCGGCATATCTGATCGTCGCCATCGATATTCATGACCAAGAAGCCTTCGGCAGTTACGTCGAGCAGGCGGTTCCTATGCTCCAGGAATATGGCGGAGTGATTCTTGCTGCAACCCCCAATCTCACTGTTGAACGAGGAGTATGGCCACGTCAGCATTTGACGCTCATCAAGTTCCCCTCCCCGTCCCAGGCGGAGCAATTTTATCAATCGGAGGCCCACCAACCTGTGAAAGCACTCCGCAAGTCAGCGAGTGACGGTGACCTTGTTCTGGTGCAGGGCCAGCCAGACAGTGAATCCGATAAAGCAGATGATCAATCGACTCCTCATTACCTACTGGGAACAACCACCATGACAGATACCGGATGGATAACGGAATACATGCAAAAGACACCACCGGCTTCTGCAAAATTCGGCGTTCAGGGCCTGATCATGGGCGGCGATTTTACCGTGCTAGAGGGAAACTGGCCGCGCGAAAGCTTCGTGTTACTGAAACTGCCATCGGCACAGGCATACCAGGATTTCTGGTTTGGTGAAGACTATCGGGCTATGAAGGAACTGCGGGAAGCAAACACCATCGCCGATCACGTGTCCTTTGCAGGTGTAGTTGAATAAGCCCTTTGGGGGAATCGCTCTAGGCTTCTGACCGAATGCAGTAATTCCTAGTACGAGGTTGTGTCTATAGCCCGAGTGACTTTGCCAGTTGAGTGAGATCATCTAATGCAAAGGGTTAGCCTCACTTACAACCGAGAGAGAAAAGCCGTAAGCACCGGCATAACCTCCGGTTCATCAAGCATAGGTGCATGACCGACGTTGGCAACCTCAACCAGCTTCATATCTGGATGCCGTCGCCGCATTTCATTGGCACAATCAAGGGATAGGATATCAGTCAGTTCACCGCGGAAGGTAAGCAATGGAAGGTTCTTCATCAGATCAAACAGCGGCCACAGATCTGCCTGAACAGCGTTGTCCTGATTATTGGCCATGGGTTCAGCGATGGCAGGGTCATAGCGCAGCACCAATTGACCGTTAGCATCCTCTTCGTACATGCGATGTACGATTCTTTCCCAGTCTTTTCCCTTGTAGTTTGGAAAGGCGATGCCGCTAACTGCTGCGACCTGTTCAACCGCATCTTCCCAGGATTCTACCGGTTTTGATTTACCAACATAGCCCTTTATTCGATCCAGACCCGCCTGCGATACGACGGGACCGATATCATTGATCACGACACCACGAAAAATATCTGGCCGCAGCGCCACCATCATCATCGACATCAACCCACCGAGCGATGTACCGACTAGAACGATGTTCTCAAGTGACAGCTTGTCGATCAGCGTATACATATCCTGCGTGTAGCGAGCTGGCTGGTAGTTGGTTACCTCCTTGTCCCACTCGGAGTTACCCCGGCCCCGCTGATCAACAGATATAACTCGATACTGACTCTGGAGAGCTAAAGCCAGGTCATCAAAGTCCCCGGAGTTCCGTGTCAAACCATGGAGACAAAGTAGCGTCAATTCGGCATTCTCGTTCCTGTAGTCACGCGCGTAGAGCTTTAGCCCATCATCACTTTCATACCAGATATCTTTATAGGCGCTCATAGCTGCAATCCCTTTAACTTGTTCATTCTCGCCGCCTCCTTTCAAGCGTATGACAGGTCTTTGAATTCATCCCGCAGCTGCCGCTTGAATATTTTCCATTCGGGTTTCTGTGCACTTCATCAACGATTGCCTGCCTATCCATATTCTGCAGCGAAGGAACAGCTGTTTCATACGGTAGCCTGGTGCAACCAGCCGGGTGATTTTTTCGCCTTTCGACATGGCAGAAACCCTAACATATACTCTGATGTAATTACGAAGGCTTTCACGGCCGGTACCGTGGTGAGGTCTTCCGCGGCGGTAAGCAGTTATGAGTAAATTTTCAACCCCCTGGTTTTACGGCTGGAATATTGTTGGTACGGGAATGACCTTCCAGGCCGTTCTCTTCGGCATGATCCTATTCTCCTTCACCATGTGGGCACCAGAGTGGGCAGAGGAATTCGACACACCCCTCAGCGAAGTCATGTTGATCATCATCGTCCTCAACCTGTTGATGGGCCTCGTTTCACCATTTGCCGGCAGGGCCATGGATCACATGTCCATTCGTGCGCTGGTATGTTCCGGTGTTCTCTGTGCCAGCCTTGGCTTTGCACTCATATCCCAGGCAACAGCCGCCTGGCAGATCATGGTGGTGTACGGCACCTTCATCAATGTCGGCATTGTCCTTGCCGGCCCCCTGGCTGCCCAGACACTTTGCGCCAAGTGGTTCCGCGCACGGCGTGGTTTTGCTATCGGGCTGTCAACGACGGGAACTTCAATCGGGGGTTTTCTATTTCCACCGCTGGTAACTTTTCTGTTCCTGACCTATGGCTGGCGCAGCGCACATCTGATACTGGCGCTGGTCATGGTTGTGGCCATAATCCCCCTCGTCTGGACAGTGGTCCGCAACACACCCGAGGAAAAAGGCGTAGAGCCTGAAGAGGATGTGAAGGCACACGCCACTGACGCTGAGCCGTTCGTGTTTCCTGAATGGACAACGAAAACTATCCTGCGGGAACGCAATTTCTGGGCAATGATACTGGCCTTCATTCCAATGATGATCGCCTTCGGCGGTATTCAGCAGAACCTCAAGCCCATAGCGTCGGACCTGGGCATCGGTACCCAGGATGCATCCTACCTGGTATCCATTATGGCCATGACGATGATCGGGGGTAAGTTATTCTTCGCAAGGCAGGCAGACTACTGGGATCATCGATACCTGTTCTGGATAGCCATGGTCATTCTGGCTTTCTCTATCGGCCTGATGCTGACGCGACCTGACTATACCCTTCTGGCCGTTACCAGCGGTCTGCTGGGGGTTGCTGCGGGAGCCTTTCTTCCACTGCTTGGCGCCATCATCAGCAGCCGCTTCGGACCAGACGCATTTGGCCGAGTTATGGGCCTGCTTGGTCCCTTCATGATGGCTAGCGCTATCGGCCCCTATATACCGGCCGCCATTTATGACAGTACCGGCAGCTATAATGTTGCGCTGACGCTCTTTCTGATCATCACGATTCCGGCTGCAATCGCCATGTCCTTCCTTAAACCGATACCCGGTTTGGGGAAAGATGAGAACCAACCCACCTAACGCCATTAAAAAAAGTGCTAGAAAAACAGTACCCCGTGGGAACCCGCTACAGTCCCAAGTACAGCAAGCAGACTTAGTCCAAGCAAAAAGATATGCATTCCATGAAGCTTTCTGAATGCCGCCTCGCTATTCTCAGCGGCCTTGTCCCTGAACCACTGATGGAGAAAAAGAGGCTCAAATACAAACAGAACCAGAGTAAATATCAGCCAAACCAGTGTCATCAGATGAAGCCACCAGAATTGCAGATGAAGGTATCGCTCCCAGGCATCGTTAAAAATCACCATGTAAAATCCGGATATGCCAGTGATGAGCGTCGTCATCTTGGCCTGAACGCCAAACCTGCCCTCCAATTTTTCGAAGAGCTCAATCCTATTGTCCAGGTCGTCAATTCTCCTGAGTGATGGAATCAGCACGGTCGTAACAAAAGCGACCCCGCCAATCCAGAGAATGACACCAAGCACGTGTAGAACTCTTGCCAGCACATAACCTTCATATTCCTGCATCTGTTTCCCTATCTCGAACAACCAGCGCCACACAGCCCAACAGCGAATTCTGCCGTGCTAGGGTCCACCGCCTACTTCTCAGATCCCGCAAAATCAGGTTAACCCGGACTTAACCGCAAAGGCGACTACTTCCGCGACATTATGCAGATTCAGTTTCTGCATCAGGTTGGTTCGATGGGTATCGACCGTCCTGGGTGCAATGCCCATCACCCTCGATATTCCCTTATTGCTCAGCCCCTGTACTATATGCCTTACAACTTACCTTTCTCTGCTGGTGAGGTTCTCTGTAGCGGTCGCTCTTTCTACCAAAGTTCTTATTGACCGAGAAAGATAACGGTGACCTGAAATGACACTCAAGGAGGAACTGGCAGCGGGGCAAGCACAAATAGAAAGAGCCAGTGAACAAATGCAGGCTGCGAGAAGCCAGTACAGCGAGACAATTAGTAATCAGTTTGTAGACTGGGAACTGACACGGAGTGAACAGGAAGTCGCCTTACTCCTGCTAAAAGGGTTGTCATTCCTGGAGATCGCCCTGTTGCGAACCACGAAGCAAAAAACCGTCCGGCAACAGGCGCCAGAAATGTACAAGAAGTCAGGCATAACCGGTCGACACGTACTGTCCGCATGGTTCTTTGAGGACTTTCTTTACTAAACAGCATCCAGACTTCCTAATGGAGTTTCTAAATGTTGTCCATAAACTCTTTTCGCCAGCCCTCAGTTTTCTCAACGGCGTTAAAACAGTATATGTGATGGCCCTCAATATTGTAGTAGGGGTCTGCAAGATAAGGCGCAAGATTAGTCAACAGGTCGTCTGGGCGATACTCTTTTGACATTAGTAGTTTTGCCGCTATCCTGCCGTGGTTCTTCAGGTATCTCAACGAGTCACCAACACCAATTCGTATTGATGTTTTCATAAGAGAGCCGCGCTGGGATACCCCCGGCAAACCAATCCAGGCAGGAAGTGTAACTCCATGTCCCCGTATTTCCCTTATCCAGTTAACGATAATCTCTGCGTCGAAACACATTTGTGTAACCAGGTAATTTGAATATTCCTGCTTTTTTATCAGTTGATCCAGCAGCATTTCATTGCTTATCACCGGGTGTCTCTCTGGATGTGCAGCAATGCCGATTTCTGAGAAATTGTGATCAAACTCTGCCAGGTCACGCAATAACTCGAGCGCAGACGAATAATCACCGACGGCTTTCAGCGCATCACCACCAGGAACAAAAATGCTGATAATCGGTAAGTCATTCAGGCGAGCCAATATCTCCTTTAGGTGTGTCTTGTGTTTCACCATTTTTGCAGCAACATGAGGAACTACCTTAAAACCACGTTCGGCTAGACGTTCAGACATATCAAGGGTTTCATCAATACCTTTTGTAGGAGAACACGTAACAGCCACATAGGAACCTTGCTCCAGAACATCCAGTCTCGATTCAATGGTCCCGGTTGGAAAAATCTCCATATAAGCTTCCCGCATACTCTCTGCGAGGGCCTGTTTTACTTCCTGTGATAAAAATCTATTTATGGGACTACCTTTCTTTGCGTTCTCTTTTCTTCTCACTATACCATTCCAGCAAAACCTGAGAAGTTGAGGCTATTGTGAACACCGACCTCTACTCTCCTGGTTTGGTCCACATAGATACGTGGCCACTACTGCTACTTGTGCGTGACTCATCAATGCACGCTGTCCTGATTCTGAAAATACTGGGACAGTTTACTTATTTTTCGATAGAAGAATTGAGTAAACTGTGCACAATTTTCTAGGAGGTCGTATGGATGAACTTTGGATAGTCTGCCTTGGCCTAGGCATGATATGGCAGGGTTTACTGATCACCTGGGTTAGTGGTCTACCGCTGGCTATAAGAGCGCCGGATACACCAAAGCCTCAAGCTGGCACACCAGAAGCGTTTGGGTTCTTCTGGATTGAGCAATATCGATTTATTGGCCTAATACTGGCACTGGCAGGTTTCGTACTGGCGATGACCGGGTGGCTAATATGAATGAGGTCAATCTAATTCATGAGATTCAGGTAACGGCAATCTACGCCGGAGTGCATGGTTTGTTAGCGGTTCTGCTGGCAAATTTTGTTTTGTATGCACGCCTGCGAGGATCAAAAGTACCAGACTGGCAACCCGAAGCCGCGTTCCGGGTACAGGCAAATTTCATCGAGAATGTACCCATTGCCTTGCTGCTTCTCCTGGTGCTGGAACTGCAAGGAGTGCAGACGATCCTACTGCATGCCTGCGGTGGGACACTTTTTGTCCTTCGTGTGCTGCACGCCGTGGGCCTGGGCACATATCAGGGAGCAAACTACCCCCGTCTGATTGGTGCCCAGGGAACCTTCGTTCTCATATCTGTCATGGCAGTGAGTTGTATCGCCACGGCATTTTAATAATCGGGTCCCGCACAACTTCACCTGGCCGTCAAATACACAAGGAGTTTGCCAAAGTGTAAGATGCCATGGGCTGGGTAATCCCTCACCCTTTTTCTTGATGATATCGGAGTTTTGTTGAATGAAAATTGGAATTTCAGTTTGCTCCACCCACCTGGTTGAAGACCCACATGAAGGCGCCAGCAATATGATAGAGCGTGCAGCGGCAGCAAAGGATGCTGGCCTGGATACACTTTTTGTTGGCGATCATCATGTGACTCCTATCCCCTACTATCAGAACAATGTCATCCTAGCGAGAATGCTTGCCGAGTGGGGAGACAAGCCTTTTGGCGCCCTGTACCTCTTGCCTTTATGGCATCCAGTCACCCTGGCCGAGCAGGTCGGTACCCTGGCAAGTTTAGCCAAAGGCCCCTTCATTATGCAGTGTGGCCTGGGTGATTCGCGCCAGGGTGCTGCCATGGGTATTGATATGTCCAAGCGCGTCGGTATGTTTGTCGCAAGCATTAAGACCATGCGAGGACTTTGGAACGGTGAGGCGGTCGATGAACCACGCTACTGGCAGATTGAGCAGGCGATATGTTCTCCTGTTCCATCGGACCCGGTTCATATTTGGGTGGGCGCACTGGCCGACAAGGCTATCGACCGGACTGCACGACTTGCAGAAGGATGGCTCGCGGCGCCGAACCTGACTCCGGAAGAGGCCGGTGACGGGATTGCACGCTATAGGGAAGCCTGTGCAAAGCACGGGCGTGAGTCGACCGCTTCTGCCATCAGGCGTGATATCTTCATTAGCGCCTCAGCCGAGGAGGCCGAAAAAGTCGCCCGCCCATACATTGAGCAGGGCTATCGAGGCGTCCCTGAGTCAGCGCTGATGTTTGGAGCGCCGGAGCAGGTTGCCGAGCAAATCAATGTATTGCAGGAACAGGGTTATACGGATGTCATCGTCCGCAACATGAGCAAGAACCAGTCCGAATGCATGAAAACAATCGAACACCTGGCAGCAGTTAAGTCGATTCTGGGATAGAAACTATCAGCCACCGCTCATTGGCGGAAATAAGATCACTTCATCACCATCAGAAAGCGCTTGGTCAGCTTTAACCATTGAATGATTAACAGATATCAACAGGTTCTTCTGACGCAGTGACCGTGACCACACCTCCGCCCTTCTCTCACAAAGTGAGTCAATCAGGTCAGCAACATCCGTTAGCGCCTCACTCCATTCAACCTCTTCTTCATCCTGCTTAAGGTTGGTAGCGAGCATTCCTATATAGGTGACCTTGATCATATGGCTACCACTTTACAGAATTCGCACTGAAACAAGCGCACCCGCCTCTATCGTGCTCATGCCAACGGGCATATGAGCCAGGCCGTAGGCTTCACATATGGACTCGACATGTGCTGAACCATGGAACTCGCAGGGCAACACGGCGCCATCATCGGTCAGTTTAAAGGGAAACCAGTTTTCCCTCAACGCACGGGCCCTGGTTCGGTTTTCGGCCATCGGCAAACGGAGGTGCCCGGGCCGATATTCGTGCCACATCATGCTAAAAATGAAGGGTTTCACCAGCAGTTCGAATTGAGTAAACGCGGCGACGGGACTTCCCGGCAGACCAACACAGGCTGCTTCTTCTGAAACACCAAAGGTTGTGGGCTTGCCCGGTTGTACCGCTATTTCTTCAAACAGGATATTGACCTTGTTGGCTTTCATGATACCGGGCACAAGGTCAAGATCTCCCATGGAAACCCCACCGGTCAGCAGGACAAGATCACAATCAGACATTGCCGTCTTTACTGCTGCATCCAGGGACTCTTTTGTATCTCGCACGATCCCATAGTAGGTAGGGATCGCACCACAGGCCCGCACCTGAGCGATGAGTTGATGGCTATTACTGGTTCTTATCTGGGAGACATCCGGCATCACATCAGGCTCAACCAGTTCATCCCCCGTGGCGAGGATACCGACTCGCGGCCTACATACGACCTGCGGAGAAACACAACCGACCGACGCCATCATAGCGATGTGTTGAGGTCCAAGGCGTATACCTGCAGTCAAAACAACATCATCGACTTGCATATCCTCGCCCTTCTGGCAGACATTGTCGCGTGTCGATTCGCCGTTGAATTGAACGGTATTCGTATCAAGAACATTAACCTCCTCCACCACGATCACACAGTCAGCGCCTTCTGGCACCATGCCACCGGTCATGATCTTGGCACACTCGTTGGTGGCAATCGTTTTACCAGGTACGGCACCTGCTTTGAGCACCTCGACAACTTTAAGTTTATTGGCCAGGTCTTTCCTTCGACATGCATAGCCATCCATCGCTGATTTAATAAAAGGCGGCATATCCATGTCGGAACGAACGTCCTCAGCAAGAACCCTGCCCAGGGCATCATCAAGCCCTACCCGCTCTGACCCCATGGGGCGAGCCTCGGACATCATCGTTTCATATGCTTCTTGTTGTGTAATCACTACTTTCTCCGATTCCTGTTTCCCAACCCATCAACCAGCATTTAATCTAACCCAACGACTATCACATGAGCAGGTATTTCCGATGCCTCAAGCAGGACATTGCTGTCAGGATTCTAGCCTGAAACCCGCTCACGAATAAAGAACGCCCTACCCGCTGGAGCTCCGGGCATGGAAATAGATGCACTTCAACTTGATGCGAATTGAGGTTATAGTTCGGGGCGATATCCTTCAAAGTCAGGCGCAACAGTCCCTTTGAAAGTTATACAGAGACTTTCACCGTTCAGGTGGTCAATGGGCTTTACCGTCGATTCGACCTGGACAACAAAAAGATCGTACCTATTTATGGGCCAAGAGGCCTGGAGAATTAAATGAACATCCTGCGGATTGATATGAGTGCGTTGACATCGACCTTGGAAGAACTACCCGAAGAGTGGAAGATACTCGGTGGTCGTGGATTGTCAGCAAAAATTCTGAGCAAGGAAGTACCACCGGATAGTGACCCCATGGGCACTGATGCCCGTCTTGTGTTTGCAACCGGCCCCCTGGCAGGCACCAATGCACCATCATTCGGCAGAATGTCAATTGGCGGCAAAAGCCCGCTGACACTCGGCATTAAGGAGGCTAATGTCGGTGGGACTATGTCCCAGCAGATCGACCGGCTCGGCATTCGTGCCATTATTGTTCAGGGAGCACCCGCGGACGGAAAACTTCACCTTATCAAAATCAACAAAAGTGGCGTCTCCTTCGAGGATGCCGATGACTATCTCGGCATGGGCACCTATACGATGTTTCCTGCCATCCGTGAGAAATATGGCAAAAAAATTGGCATCGTCGCGATCGGGCCGGTTGGAGAAAGGAAGCAGGTTACCGCCAGCGTGGCAATGACCGACAAGGATGGCCACCCATCACGCCATGCTGCTCGTGGTGGTTTGGGTGCGGTTATGGGTGCCAAGGGCATCAAGGCAATCCTCGTGGATGATGAGGACGTGGCGATCGTCGCACCCTCACAAAAAGATGTGTATTTTAGCGCATTGAAAACATGGAATAAGGTACTCGCCAAAGACCAGACGGTTCAAATGTTCGGCATGGGTGGCACAACCATGGTTGTCGAGCCCTTGAGTGGGATGGGCAGCACGCCAATGATGAACTATTCCGGCCAGACTTTCGATGGTATCGAGGGACTTTACGGCCCCAATATTCGTGCTAATGGTGAAAAGCGAGGCGGCAAAATGGATGCCTGCATGCCAGGCTGCATGGTCAAGTGTTCAGTCATTCACCACGATGAAGATGGCGAGCACGTTACCTCGGCCCTGGAATACGAGACACTGGCGTTGATGGGAAGCAACCTTGGTGTTGGCAGTGGCGATGCGGTCGCCAGGTTTGATCGCAAGTGCGACGACCTAGCCGTGGACACCATTGAAATTGGCAGTGCACTTGGCCTGGCAGCCAGTGTGGGTAAATTTGAGTGGGGCGATGTTGACGCAATTGATACTTTGTTAGATGAGGTTGAGAGTGGCACAGGCCTTGGTGCAGTAATCGCGGACGGTGCCGTCGCTACGGCTAAAAGTCTGGGCATTAATCGTGTACCAGTGTTCAAAGGCCAGGCGATCCCTGCCCATGATCCCCGGGTCGGCAAGCCGACAGGTGTAACCTACGCAACCAGCCCAATGGGCGCCGATCATACGGCCGGCCTGAAATACGAAATGGATAATGAAGGTGCCGTGGAACATTCCCTACGCGAGCAGATCTGGAAGGCCGCGATCGATAACCTGGGCCTGTGTGAATTTGCTGTTTCAGCCGATCACAGGGAAACACTGGCTTTTGCCAGTAGTATCCTCAACGCCTGTTATGACCTTGAAACTACTGAAGATGACCTGGTTGACCTGGGGCGGGATGCACTCCGTGATGAGATTGAATTCAATAAGGGCGCTGAAATTGCTGATTTCGACCCGGTACCTGATTTTGTTCGCACGGAAGTTCTTCCCCCCATGAGCATGGTCTTTGGCGTCGACCAGGCCGAAATTGAGAAGATCTGGGACAATCTTGACTCTATCGAAGTTCTTTAGGTTAACAAGACGGAGGAACAGCAGTCCCGTAGTAAATTTACCCCCGGCTTCGCCATGCGAATCCGGGGGTTTGCATTTTTGCCTCAAGTGAATTCCAAGCATGTCTGAGAACAGCAGATTTTTTCCCCTCCTATTCCCAAAAGATCCAAGGGATTTCCCCTATCGCAGGATCTGCATGATGACAATGCGTGTAATCCACATTCTGACAAGTGGTGTCCTGTTTGGCGGCCTTGTGTTTGACCAGGCTCATGCGAGCCTCATGCCATGGCTGTGGAGCGCGGCTCTTTCCGGTGCAATAATTCTGGCTATTGATATGCATGCCAGCTGCGCTATTTTGTGCGAAGTTCGCGGTGTGGCAGTCGCAGCCAAGATGACGTTGCTAATGCTTGTTAGTATTTTCTGGGACCAGGGCGTATATCTACTAACTACCGTCATGATCATTGGTGTTTTTAGCAGTCATATGTCAAGAAAGTACCGGCACCGGCTGATTTTCTTCAGCGACCGCATAGTCACAGATGAGAGACGCGGTTAGCAACATACCCAACCCCCTAGTGGCTAGGATTAGATCAATGAAGAAAAAGCCAGTATCCTTGCAGTACCTGTATTAGAAATCACAAAACCCAAACATGTTCGATGCTGTAATTAACCGGGCACTAAACGGTGGCCTCCCTCTACTACTGCTATTTGCCGGCACCATCACTGGCATGTTGGCACTGCAATTCACACCCAGGGAAGAAGAACCACAAATAGTTGTTCCCATGGTTTCAGTTCTGGTAAGTGCACCGGGACTAGAAGCAAAGCAGGTAGAACGCCAGGTCACTACACCCCTCGAAAAGTTGCTTGCCCAGATCAGTGGGGTTGAAAATGTTTACTCCACATCCCGTACATCATCTGCTGAAGTAACGCTTAGATTTTATGTTGGGGAGAACCGTGAAAGCGCCCTACTCAATACTTACAACAAGCTTCATTCAAACCGTGATCAAATACCGTCGATCATCAGTGACTGGAACGTAAAACCGATAGAGGTAGATGATGTTCCAATCATTCTTCTGGGGCTCTGGAGCGAGGATGCTTCCCTTTATTCAGACTACGAATTGCGACGAGTAGCTGATGAAATTGCCACTTTCCTTCAAGGAATCACTGATACCAATGAAGTTCATATCGTTGGCGGTCGCCAGCGAGAAATAACAATTGAGCTAAATCCGGAGGCGATGGCGGCGAGGCAAACCACCATCCAAAACATCACCGCTGCAATACAGGTATCAAACGAGCTGGTCAGTGCCGGTGATATGACCTTTGGCAACCAGATCTTAAAGATAGAGGCGGGGGACTATTTTCAATCCGTTGACGAACTGGCGTCTGCTGTTATCAATGTAATTGATGGTATCCCCGTTCACCTCAAGGACGTGGCCAGGGTTAGCGACGGCAGGGAAATGGCCACCCACTACCAGTGGCTTGAATATGGTGCGGGGCACGCCAGCCAGGAGCCTGCACGACATGGCTCGCAGCCTGATGACGCACAAATGATTACCATTAGTGTCGCCAAGCAGCGCGGCTCAGATGCGGTTCGGGTTGCCCAGGATGTACACGACCTGCTGGAAGAACTTAAAAAGGATGTTCTTCCCCCGGAGATGCATATTGAAGTCCTGAGAGATTATGGCGTCACTGCAAACGACAAGGTAAACGACCTGGTTCTCAGCCTGTCGTTTGCAGTCGTGACGGTCGTAACATTTATCGGCATATTTCTTGGTTGGCGAGCAGCAATGGTTGTGGCACTGGCAGTACCCCTTTGCTACGGCTTCACACTCATATTGGACCTGGCATTCGGCTACACAATCAACCGGGTGACCCTTTTCGCCTTGATACTCTCGTTAGGCTTGCTGGTGGATGACCCGATTACAGGTGTCGACAACATTGAACGCTTCATGCGTTCCTCCAGCGAAGGCGTCAGGCGAAAAATTGTAATGGCGATGAGTGAAATCAAGATCGCCTTGATTGTTTCAACATTGACTATCATTCTTGCTTTCATTCCGCTCGCATTTATTACCGGCATGATGGGGCCATACATGGCACCAATGGCATTCAATGTCCCTGTCGCTGTCATGATGAGCACTTTAGTTGCCTTCTTCGTTACTCCCTGGCTGGCTAAAAAGCTGCTTAAACCCAGCCATGATGTTGATGACTCCCTGCCCTTGAAAAGCATTTACAGCAAAATTGTTGGCCCCTTTCTCGACAGTCGACGGCAGGCAAAAAAACTTCTCTATGGAGTCCTAGCACTTTTCCTCATTGCCGCACTTCTGCCTCTGCTGCGACTTGTGCCCCTAAAACTCCTGCCATTTGACAATAAGAGCGAGATACAGATCCTAATAGATATGCCGGAGGGCTCAACGCTCGAAGCAACATCTGCTGAAGCGTTCCGCGTTGCAGCTGTGACGAAACAGCTACCGGAGGTAAAAGCCGTTGGTGTATTTGTTGGCAGGCCATCACCTAACGACTTCAATGGTATGGTTCGGCGATACCACCAGCGCGTAGCGCCCCACCTGGCGGACGTGAGATTGACTCTCGTCAGGAAAGAAGATCGAGTGCACCAGTCACATGCCGTGGTACTCCGTTTAAGGCAGCTCCTGCGTCAGACTGACCTGGATGCCGATGTCAAGGTAGTCGAAGTCCCACCAGGACCGCCTGTGATGGATACATTGGTTGCTGAGATCTACGCCGAGAGAATAACCCCTTATTCATCCCTGATCGAAGCTGCAAAGGGGGTACAGGAGCGCCTGGAAAAAGAGCCGCACGTGGTGCAGGTGGACTCAACTGTACAGGCAACACAGCCAGTCACACGCTTTGTCGCTGACAAGGAAAAAGCAGCACTCTCCGGAATTTCAGTGCGGGACATTAACCAGTCTTTGCGCACTGCTAACGCAGGCGCCCTGGTCGGCCATATGAACTTCTCACGTGAATCTACGCCCCTGCCCATTCGAATGAGACTTCCCCTGGAGGAACGATCCAGCGAGAATGATCTAAACCGGCTACAGGTGGGTAGTCAGATTGACATTCTCAAGCAGCAGGGAACCGATGGATTGGATGATGCACCCCAGTCACTGGTATCAATAGGTGAGCTTGGGCATTTTGAGAAGCGAACCGTTGATCAGGCGATCTATCACAAGGACTTGAAACCAGTGGTGTACGTGACGGCGGAACTATCCGGCAGAACACCTGCAGAAGTGCTTGCTGACATTACCAGCGATTTTGAAGCTGATGAATCAGAACAGCCAGATTGGCGTACCAGGACCTACCTCAATTCCGGTGGCGGAATTTCCTGGCAACTTCCGAGTGGGACGAACCTGTCCTGGAGTGGCGAGGGAGAATGGAAAATTACCCTGCGCGTGTTCCGCGATATGGGTCTCGGATTCCTTTTCGCACTTTTGGCCATTTTTATATTGCTCAGCCTTCAGACTGGTTCCAGCACCCTCTCCCTAATAATCATGTCATCAATTCCACTAACAATTATTGGGATAATGCCAGGCTTCTGGCTGCTCAATCATCTTGGTGAACGCGAAATCGCAGGCGCACCAGACCCGGTTCTTTTTACTGCAACGGCCATGATTGGCATGATCGCACTCGCGGGTATTGTCGTTAGAAATTCATTGATCCTGATTGAGTTCATTGAACAGGCGAGAAAGAAGGGCGCTGAATTGAAGGATGCTTTAATTGTGGCCGGTGCCGTTAGGATGCGCCCAGTCCTTTTAACGGCCGGCACAACCCTGCTCGGCAATGTCATCATTACCCTGGATCCTGTTTTCGCCGGCCTGGCCATTGCAATCATCTTTGGCATAATTTCCTCAACCATCTTTACACTGGTCGTTGTCCCGGTCGTCTACTATCTCGTCTTTGATCCCTCACCAGCACAGGTAACCACTACATGAAGACAAAGTTCATCATCCCTGCCGCCTGCATCCTGGGGCTTGCTCTGGCAGTTGCCTGGATGGCCAATATTTTCAATGATCGAGTCCCCCCCGGAACAGTGGAAAGTGCTGCTCAAGCGGTTGGTGATGCCGTTCCCGTCGTTACCGGGGAAATCATGATTGTAGAACCTGTGCCCGGCACTATCGTTGCCAAACAGGCTACGGATATTTCATCAAGAATTCTTGCAAGGGTAGAAAAAATCCTGGTCCGCGCTGGTGATACGGTCAAGAAAGGAGATCTGCTTATTCAACTGGAGCAGGCAGATCTACTATCGCGGCAAGCTCAGGCGACGGAACTTGTCAACGGCGCCAAGGCACGGCTAAAAGAAGCAGACCTGCAAAACAAACGTATCAAGGAATTGTTCAAGCAAGGAATGGTAGCTCGTTCGGAACTGGACCAGACCCAGGCAAGCACGGATTCCCTTCAGGCGGAACTTTCACAGGCACAGCAGTTGCTCAATGAAACGCAGACAACGCTCCTTTACAGCACCATCACTGCGCCGATTAGTGGACGAATTGTGGACCGCTACGCGGAACCCGGTGATACGGCAACCCCCGGTGGCACACTGCTGTCTCTTTACAACCCACAATCCCTCCGAATAGAGGCCCATGTCCGTGAGCAACTGGCACTTTCACTGAATATCGGTGATGCAGTATCCATACAGGTACCATCCCTTAGCCGAGAGTTACAAGGCACGATAGATGAACTGGTGCCAGCTGCCAATGCTGGCGCCAGGAGCTTTCAAATTCACGTGCTGATGGATTACTCAGTTGACCTGCTGCCTGGTATGTTTGCCCGGCTTCTGTTTGACCTGAGAAAGGAAGAACGAATACTTGTTCCAACTGATCGTATTGCACGGGTGGGACAATTAGATATCGCCTGGGTTCTCTCGGATGGCAGCAGCCAGAAAAGACTCGTCACCACCGGCAAAAAGTATAACGACCTGATTGAGGTGCTGTCAGGAATAAATGAGGGCGACAGGATCCTTCCCGTTCAGCGCTAGCTACCCTTCTTGATCTGACAATAAGATTCCCTCATTACCCCCGGTAATGCTGGAAATTGTAGTGATTTATCGAATTTGAACCAGACCATTTATGACGTTTACAATACTTGTCAGATACAAAACGGATTGTATAGCCTAGCACCTGATATTTATGAAATTAATATCAGATCAATGTTGACTACTTGTTCTTTCGTTGGCCCAGTTGAGCGCGGTACCAGATAGGCGATGACCAGGCACGTTCCTGGATTGTTTTTGGCAGATCAGGTCGAGGTTCGACACCAGCCCGTATAGCATCCCAGGTTGACCAGCGACAGGTCGGGTTTTCCAATACCCGTACATAGTAGAAGGCTTCCTGATCGGCAACAAAATTCGGATCCTGCCACACGCGCCTCAATTGCGAGGCACCAACATCAGCGGTGATTGAGCAGTCAGCTAGGTTTACGCGGGCGCCATTGTCCGGGCAACGATAAGTATCAGGATCAACCTCAAGCCCGTCTGAACAGGCTACATCGTAAACCTGCTCAAAGGTCTCACCACCTTCCTCGTAACCCTTAATAATCTGCAGGCGTTGCAAAGGTGCACTACTCGCATCCTGAGTTGCCCAGACAAGAAATTTTGGTGTCTCACCAGGCTCTGCAATCAGGTCAGTTCCCATTGCCACGCCTTTGCCATAGGCATAAGAAACAAGACCCGGACGACGCAGTAATTCTTCATCGAAGTCATAGCCTGCAAAAAAACGTACCTTCATTCGGGGCCCAGTAGTGGCAAACGTTTCCTTGCGCCGAAATGCTTCATAGATAGCCTCCCTGGTATTTTCCTCCGCCCAGACGGCAGCGAGACCGGAAGCCCCCCAGTACTCAAAAGATGAAAGGGCAATATAGTCTTTACCTGCCACTGATTTCACTATGCCTGGAACTACCCATCCGTAAATTTTGCTACGCACTAGGTTCGCCGGAATCGAGCCACGCCGCATGGCTATGCCATCCACCAATCCTACTTTGGAAAAGTATGACGATTCCCGATCAGAACCTCCGGCAACATGTGTATCAGTTGAGCCAATCAGGCCAAATTTATAGGGATTGTCAGGACCTCCGGCTGCGATTTTTAAGCCGCGCAAATAGGCATCGCGCACGTAGCCGCCAGCCGGTTCGCTGATCAATTTGGTCGCCACCCTGTAGGGGACAATTTCAAAGTCTGCCCATTCATCATTTTTTGACAACAGTGGGTGCGTATCTGAAGTGCCCTTAACCTGGGTAATTTCAACCAGCGGCTCATTGCGCATTCGCTGCTCTACATAGTCATCATCCAGAGGATTGCCAGCCCAATCGGTCAGTTTGAACATCTGTCCATTGGAACCATTAGAGTTATGGGGAATAGCGAGGCTTTCTATTCCCTTCGCCCGCATGTTATCCATCCAATCCCACAAGCCCTCCGGGTTTTGGGAATTGAGGCGTGAAAACGGTACCGCCGGCAACTTATCTGAGCCTCTGAAAATAACATTACGATGCAGATTGCCACGCTTATCGGTTGAGGTCGTATATTCGTAGGCGACAAAGGCCGTAAACTTGCCCGGCACATTCGCCTCGTCAGCAGCTTTAATAGTGTCCTGCCAGGCGGACCTGGTGATATCCAGTAATTGCTTCTTGTCGACAGTTCCATCCTGTAAACCGAGCCCAATATCACGGATAAAGGAAGCAAAAACCGAGTTACGGGCGATAATACTGGTTTCCCCTAGATTGTCTTCTGCATTCAGGTTGTGCAGCGGCTTTGCTACTTCGTTGTGTGAAAAAGCACTGGCTGTATTGGCTGCTTCTTTTGCAACCCCCAGAAACATGGCGTGGTCCGTAACCGCATAAAAATCCAATGGCTGTTCAAGCCGGATTTCATAACCACTGGGGTGTGTTATTGCCTGACCCTTGGCATAACGATAGGCATCATAGGGGGTCGCAACGGCGCCGAAGGCGAAAGCATCAAATGAATAGGTCGTATGGACGTGCAGGTCACCAAAATAGGCATTGCGTTCGGGGTTTGGCAGCGCCCGCAGTTCCAGGATTTCATCATCAGTTTCCAGAACGGCGTTTTGTTTCCCTATATCCCCGACAAGCGTTCGGTCTTCTTTAGTTTGGAAGTTGAGATTAGAAATTTGATCAGAGCACCCAGCCAAAACAGTGAGCAGCAGAAGTGTATTGATACAGATCAGGCGTTGTGGGATCACGGGTAATTCTCTTATTTAGTATTCTCAACTTTAAGACTAAATGGCTGTCACGCGATAGGCAAGTTTTGCCCAGCAAGTAAAAGAGGTTCATCTGCTTCCAGCCTGGGTATAGCCACCCTGCAGAAGGTCGCCAAACCAAATTCTAATTTAGTGTCAAGGAGTCAACTATAGCCATCCCCGCTGGCATAGCTACCTGCGCTCTGCTATGTTTAAAGTGAGATAGGGAGTCTTCCGGAGCACAATTAGTGCAGTTGATTCACAAGGCCATTTGGATTGTCAGTACGGTAACGGTTCTCTCCGTTGCGGCGAGCATCACCGGCCAATCCTTCCTCGTTTTGCCCGAACTGAAACGGATCGAAGCAATCGCCGATCAAAAAGACATCGAGCGGACGCAACTGGGCATAGAACTTGTACAGAGACAGCTTGTGCTGTGGGTTGGAGATATTGCGCCCTGGGACGACATGATGAACTATTATACGAACCCCGATCCTGAATACATTAAAAGCAATTTCACCAACCTTACCCTTGTAGAAAAAAGGGCCAACCTCTTGATATTCGTCGACAACAATGGGCAGGTACTATGGGCTTCACAGGTGAACTTAGATACCGGCAAATCAGTTTCCCCAGACCCTGAACTTTTGGAACTCCTGGTAGCGAGGGCAGACAAGCTCCTGGCCGACTCACCCGGGGAAATAAGTGCCAAGGCCCTGTACGCACATGCCAAGTCCCCACTGGCTCTTGCTGTTCATCGCGTACTGAATAGCGACGAGACCGGTGCATCGCCAGGAATAACAATCGTTGCACGTTTCATAGATAGCATGGTCTTCGAAGAAATGGCTACCATGTTGAATTTGGATTTTTCGGCGACAACTATCACTTCAGATGATACAGGGCCACCGAGCATTATCAGCAGCCTGCGCAGAAACGATCATCAGGAGATTCACTGGGTGATGGGTGACAGCCAGGGCTTTCCAATGTTGAATGTAGTCTCTCGCTTAAGCCCCCGTGGATTTGATGATCACCCGTTTTCTACCCCTTTAATACTCTCCACGACTGCTGTGATAGTGTTCTGGACAATCGTCTTTTACCTCCTTCGCCAGTTTCTTATCAGCCCGATCATGCGAGTCGCGGTGAATCTGGTTGCAGTTCGGGAAAGCGGCGACTACAGCTTGCGCATGACCGATGACCAGCGGGAAGATGAAATCGGCTTGCTCAGCAATGAATGCAATGCCCTGCTGCAGCATGTCCAGGAGCAGGCGGAAGCCCTCACCTCACTCAGCCAGACCGATGGGCTGACACAGATGGCCAACCGCCGCCACTTCGACCAGGTTTTTGATGACGCCTGGGCACTTCTCATACGTAGCGGCGAGTCGTTTGGGCTGATGATCTGTGACATCGACTTTTTTAAACTCTACAACGACACTTACGGTCATCCCACCGGGGATGCAACCCTACAGAAAGTCGGGCAGGCAATCGCCTCCTGCGTACGCCGGGATTCAGATTTGGCGGCCCGGGTTGGCGGGGAAGAATTTGCCATGTTGCTGCCCGTTAGTGACCTCGAAGGTTGCAAATGGGTCGCGAAACGAATACTCGAAGCGGTTCAGGCGCTGGAAATTCCACACGAGTATTCGCCGAGCGGTATCGTCAGTTTGAGTATTGGGGTCGCCGTTACGGTTCCACCTAGAAATTCATCATCGCAATATCTCTATGGTGCAGCCGACCGTGCATTATATTCTGCCAAGGAAAACGGGCGAGCACGCTTCGAGGTAGCCGACTTATCTGGCACATAGTGATTCCGGTACGTACGAAGGGAAGGGTTGATCGAAACTCCTCTGGCCCTTTACCGTCCTTAGGATAAGGTATACCTGTCATTTCGGCGGTGGGCCAGAGATATTCTTCCAAACTCGCTACTTTATAAGCAATGATCAGGCCACAATATAAAACAAGGAGTTAGCACTTTTCAGGTATCTGGCAAGCAACAAAACGTCAAAAAGAGGGCGTAAGTGGTATTTATTTGTCATTCCACGAGGCAATCTGACACTAAATAAAATGTCTCCTCATCCTCCGTGTGACGGAATGGATCGCCTCACCAGAATTCATCCGACCTGACTCTAGCCACTGACCTCTTTCAGATCATCCCGAACGCTGCGACTGGCCATCCAATAGTGGAACACGCACCATATATTAACGATAGAGACGACCAGAATAAGGGCGTAACGCACATTGTCATTACCCACCATGGGCTCGAGCAAGTCCGATATCAGGCCAACGACTAGGGGGCCGAAACCCAACCCGATAATGTTCAAAACAAAGAACAGGACAGCAGAAGCCATAGCACGCATGCGCAGACCCACCAGACTGTGGGCAAGTGCGAGATTCGGCGCCAGATACATGCCGAAGGAAACAGCCGGAAAGAATGCAAGGAATATCACAAACCCAGTATGGCTGATGGTATAGATAGCGAGTGAAAATGGTAGTGTGATGATCGTCGACAATGCAGGAACCCACAGGTACCAGCGAAGATCCCTGCTGATCATCCTGTCCGTAACGACTCCACCCAGGAAGGTACCAAGCGCGCCGAAAATACCCCAGGCAGCGGACCAGGTTCCCAGCACACCCAGTGTCAATCCATGGTTTTGAACCCAGAAGAGCGGCGCGAAATTAGCCGCCCCATAACCGATAAAGGCATGCAGCCCGGAAGCTATTGCCATGTGTCGAAAAGTCCTTCGCCTCAACAGTATCCGGGCCACTTCAATCATGGTTGGTGCATCGTCAACCGTTTCGATCTTCTCGGCGAAACCGCGGGGCGGCTCCCGGACTGTGAAACGCAGCAGCAGCGCGTAGACGAGACCAGGGACGCCCACCACGAAGAAGGCCCATCGCCAACCAAAAAACTGCGCAATCCAGCCGCCAAGCAGAAAACCTAAAAGGCCACCAAAATTGATACCGGTTGAATAAATCGAAAGGGCGGTGGCGCGTTCGTGTCTTTTGAATATGTCTGAGATCATAGAGTGCGAAGGTGGGCTGCCACCAGCCTCACCTATTGATACACCAACACGCGCGAGGAGCAGCTGCACATAATTCTGCGTCAAGCCTGAAATCGCCGTCATGAAGCTCCATGCACCCAGGGAGATAGCGACAATATTGCGGCGGTTTCCCTTGTCGGCCAGCCGTGCGATTGGGATGCCAGCAACCACGTAAAAAATAGCAAAGGTGAACCCGGTGAGCAGCCCAAGCTGGGTATTGCTCAGACCCATTTCAGCTTTGATGGGAACCTGCAGGATGTTCAGAATTTGACGGTCAATAAAGTTGAAGGTGTAGACACCAGTCAGGACAAACAGCACGTACCATCGGTACCAGGAGGTGGAATAAAGTTCTTCACTCCGACGGCCTGCCCCCTGATCAGTATTGGTTACCTTGTCTGCCACATTCACTCGCTCAGCTATAGCCGGTATCATGGGGCTACAGGACCTCTGGTGCAAGGCCGTCCGCTATTATGCTAACTTGACACGAATTGAAGGGAAGCAACCATGTCTTATCTGAATCGAGACGACACGAAAATATACTACGAAGTTCACGGTGCAGGTGATACCACAATCATCCTAAGCCATGGCTACAGTGCAACATCGGCCATGTGGAAGGGACAGGTCGAGGCGTTCTCAGACAACTACCAGGTCATTACCTGGGATATGCGGGGACATGGCCTGAGTGACAGCCCGGATGACCCGACCCTGTATTCAGAAGCACATGCAGTAGGTGACATGGCGGCCATTCTGGATGAATGCGGTGTCGGACAGGCAGTTGTGGGCGGCCTTTCGCTGGGCGGGTACATGTCTCTCGCATTCAATCTGGTCCACGGAGCAAGAGTAGCCGCACTCATGTTGTTCGATACGGGACCAGGGTACAAAAAGGATGCTGCCAGAGATGGGTGGAACGAGATGGCAGGAGAAAGGGCAAAAGAATTTGAAGAAAAAGGCCTGGACGCACTGGGAGCAAGCAATGAGGTGCGGGTTTCCAGTCACCGCTCCGCCCAGGGCCTCGCTCATGCTGCCCGAGGAATGCTCGCTCAGGTTGATAGCCGCGTAATCATGTCCCTGCCAGACATCCAGATACCAACACTTGTTCTCGTTGGCGCACAGGATCACACGTTTATCACCCCAACAGACTATATGACCGCGAAAATTCCAGGAGCTAAAAAGGTGGTGATACCAGATGCGGGACACGCTTCCAATATCGATCAGCCTGTGCTTTTTAACCAGGCTGTGGAACAATTTCTTAGCCCTACCCTGTAAACAAAATGGCCTGTAGGTTCTTCCTTGAAACTACTTGTTTAGCGCTTTCTTTACTGCGACTTTTGCCAACACATCCATCGGATCAATAGCCCATTTGGTTTGTTCGTCAAACAATAGGGGTAGCTCAGTGCATCCTAAGATTAGTTTCTGTATCCCCTTTTCTTGAAACGATTCCTGTATTTTCTCTACCTGCCCCCGCAACCTATCACCTTTGTTCCCCTTTTTGATTTCCAGTATCACATTCATTACTTGCTGCTGGACATCATCAGTTGGAGTGATAATTTCAAGGGAGAGTTTTTCGCACTTTTCCTGGTACACATTCGCTCTTAGCGCTCCGCATCAGTCAACATTTTCTTCTTTGACTCCTGAAACAAGGTATCAATAGATTGCCAGACAACCCCACCTTCACCATTACCTATGATCTTGCCGTTCAGCTCCCCTACCGGCCATGCCTCGTGCCCAGTGGATGATATCCATATCTCATCTGCATCCGCCAATTCCTCCTCACTGATACTTCTTTCTTCCAGGGGCAGGTTAGCTGACCTGGCCAAGCCAATAATGTGCTCGCGGGTAATGCCATGCAGCAGGTAACGGCTTTCTGGTGGCGTAATGATGATGCCATCCTTAACGATAAAGAGGTTAGATAAGGTGGACTCAGTGACCAGACCATCGCGAATCAGAATTGCATCATCAAACCCTTCATCCAGCGCTTCATTCTTAAGCAGACCGTTGGCGATCAGACTAACTACTTTAATATCACCTCTACCCCAGCGAAAATCCGCTTTTGTCACCATCCTGTATGGGACTACAGATTCCCTTTCCAGCATTGGCGCTGCCGTTACTGTCACTAGCACAGTAGGTTTTACCCCCACGGGATACGCATGGTCTCGCGTGGCTGCTATTCCGCGTGTTACCTGCAGATACAAAAAGGCCGTCTCTTCCCCGCTCCTTTCAATCGCCTCGGCAAAAAGTTTTTTCCATTCATCGTCACTGAAGGGTGGCGTAATCCGTATTTCGTCCAAACTTCTTCTTAGGCGCATCAGATGTTCATCCAATGTGAACACCTGTTGCCAGTAGATGGGCATGACTTCGTAGACCCCATCTCCAAACATGAAACCCCGATCAAATATCGAGATCTTGGCCTCTTCTGGTGCCTGCCATTCTCCGTTCAGATATGCGATCGCCATAATGTTGTATAGTCAGTGAGTATAGGCTCGTCGGTTGGATTTCTATTTTCCGGTGAAAACAGGTTCCTTCTTATCTACAAATGCCTGAACTGCATCCCTGTGATCCTGTGTCTGGCCACAATGTACATGATGGGTCGCCTCAAGATCCATACAATCATCCAGCTCTCCCACCAGCGCACGGTTCAGGTTTTCTTTCATATAGCGATAGGCAACACTTGGGCCCTTGGCAAGACGCCTGGCAATTTCCATAGTCTTGTCCATTAACGCTTCTGGTTCACATATATAGTTGGTTAAACCGATGCGAAGTGCTTCGCTGGCAGTAATCCGATCCGACAAGTAATACAATTCCCTCGCCTTCGCAGTACCCACAAGCTTTGTCATGAAATAGCTGCCACCATAGTCACCGGAGAATCCCACTTTAGCGAACGCCGTTGTCATTATGGCGGTACTCGCCATTATGCGGAGGTCACAGGCAAGTGCATAGGATAACCCTCCCCCTGCCGCGGCACCGGGCAGCGCTGCGATGGTGGGCTTGGGCATTTTGAAAAGTTTTCCCGAGGTTGCCCGCTGGTGTCCCGCTGAAGGTGAATCGCGCCATCGATAGTATTGTTGCCAACGGCTCCATCACCGGCGATCGCCATACCCTTAACATCACCACCCGCGCAAAAACCTTTGCCCGCACCAGTTAGCACGATGCACCGCACGGCCGGATCCAACTCAAAGTCTGACAGGCACTTCTGCAGTGCAGCATTCATCTCTTTCGATATCGCGTTTAGTGCTTCTAGTCGATTAAGTGTGAGCACTGCAACACCTTCATCCAGCGATGCCAGCAGGTCATCTGTCCCTGTATCTATACTCGCCATATAGGATCCTCCAACCTTTCCTCAAGATCTGAAGAAAGTGTATCACAGCATCAGGGATGACAGATTGACCTGGTTGCAGTAGATTAATGTTACAAATTTTCCTGGTAGTTGTTCATGCAAAAGTTACTGATCGCCAACCGTGGTGAAATCGCCATTCGTATCGCCCGTGCAGCAGCGGAGCTGGGTATCTTTTCCGTTGCCATATACCCCGATGATGATGCCACCTCACTCCACACAAAAAGAGCAAACGCCTCGGTACTGATCCCAGGGGTCGGAGCGAAGGCCTATCTTGATCAGGAGGCGGTGCTGAACGTTGCTAGAGAGCACAAGGTCGATGCAATCCACCCGGGCTACGGGTTTCTTAGTGAAAATGCTGACTTTGCAGAAGCGTGTGATAAGGCTGGTATCAGGTTCGTCGGGCCTACAGCGAGCCAGCTAAGGCAGTTTGGTGACAAGGGCAGCGCCCGCACTCTGGCAGCTGAGTGTGACATACCGCTGGTTCCGGGAACTGACGGGGATACAACGCTGGCCGAGGTGAAGGCCTTTTTCGCTCAGCTCAAGGATGGAGAACAGCTGCTGATTAAGGCGATTTCCGGCGGCGGTGGGCGAGGCATGCGTACGGTCGAAACAGAAGGTGAGTTGGCAAAAAGCTATGGGCGATGTCGCTCAGAATCAAAGCTCGCATTCGGCAGTGACGCAGTCTATGTAGAGACCTTGATACCCGTTGCCAAACATATCGAGATCCAGATCATCGGTGACAGCCAGGGTCAGGTTACCCACCTTTGGGATCGCGAATGCTCGGTTCAACGCCAGAATCAGAAGCTGGTCGAAATCGCCCCAAGCCCAACCCTCCCAGATGATATTCGCCAACAACTTATATCCGCCGCAATGAGCATGGCCAAGAAGGTATCCTTTCAAGGTCTCGGTACATTTGAATTCCTGCTTGACCAGAGGAATACTGATGCATTCTATTTCATTGAAGCAAACCCTCGGCTTCAGGTTGAACATACGGTCACAGAAGAAATTACCGGCGTTGACCTGGTCCAGGTGCAACTCAGGATTGCCAATGGGGAAACGCTCCAGGACCTGGAGTTGCTGGAACCTGACCTCCCTTCCGGTTATGCGATCCAATGCAGGATCAATATGGAAACTATTTCAAGCAAACACACCTTCAAACCCTCTGGTGGTTTGATCTCAGTTTATGAACCGCCTGGTGGTCCAGGCATCAGAGTGGATGGGTTTGGCTATGCCGGATACCGGACATCCACTCGGTACGATTCACTACTGGCAAAGCTGGTTGTTCATTCCGATTCTTCGGACTACTCAAGGGCAGTGAGCAAGACCTGTCGAGCACTGGCCGAATTTCGATTTGAGGGGTTTGAAGTCAACATTCCTTTTCTTTCAAGCCTGTTGGAACGCCCAGACTTTGTGATCAATGATATCCACACCCGCTATATCGATGAACATATGGAAGAACTTGCATCCAGATACGCAGAGCCGGAGAAACGACAGGGTGATGGCTCTGACAAGTCTGACCTTGCCGGCATCCGGTTAGAGAGCAAGGATCCACTGGCAGTGTTGGATCACGGGAAATCCACGGGGCAAACCGGGGAGCCTGCTGCGGACAACCATGCTGAAGGTCCAGAAAATACGACAGCTGTTACGGCCCCGCTGCAGGGCACTATCCTTGAAGTCTCGGTTCAAGTTGATGACGAAGTTTACGCGGGCCAGGAAATGATGGTGATGGACGCCATGAAAATGGAGCATGTAATCGAGTCACCTGTCAGCGGTATCGTGCGAGCTGTAGCCGTCGAACCGGGTGATGCTGTTTTTGAAGACCACGGTCTACTATTTGTCGAGCAAAAAGAAGTCTCACACATTGGCACCAGTGCACAGCAACAGATCGACCTCGACCACATTCGCCCTGATCTGAAGGAAGCCTATCAACGGCATAGCTACAGCCTGGATGAGAATCGCGAAGCCGCCGTCGTGAGGAGACGAAAAACCGGGCATCGTACGGTCCGTGAGAATATTGCCGATATTTGCGACCCGGATACTTTCATCGAATATGGTTCCCTTGCGATAGCAGCCCAACGGCGAAGAAGGACCGTTGAGGATCTGATGCAGAATACGCCGGGAGATGGCATGGTAACCGGCATCGGTAGCGTCAACGGCGAGCTCTTCCCTGACCAGAACACCCAATGTGTCGTCATGTCATATGACTATATGGTCCTTGCCGGAACCCAGGGTCTGCAGAACCACCGCAAAAAGGACCGCATGTTTGAGCTTGCAGCCACACTCAAAATCCCCGTTGTTCTGATTGCCGAGGGTGGTGGCGGCAGACCTGGTGACACGGATGGCGCTGGTATCGCCGGGCTGGATTGTCTCGCATTTCAACTCTACGCGCACCTTAGTGGTCTTGTTCCTAGGATCGGTATTACCACTGGCCGGTGTTTTGCAGGCAACGCTGTGCTGCTTGGCTGCAGTGATATTGTCATAGCCACAGAGGACTCAAATATTGGAATCGGCGGCCCTGCCATGATCGAGGGCGGCGGCCTGGGTATTTTCCGCCCGGAGGAAGTTGGCCCTATGGAAGTGCAGGTGCCAAATGGTGTCGTTGACATTGCGGTCAAAGACGAAGCAGAAGCCATGGTGGTAGCGAAGAAAGTACTATCCTATTTTCAGGGTCCCGCAGAGGACTGGTCCTGCGATGACCAGCGAAAGTTACGTGGTTCCGTACCGGAAAACAGATTAAGAATTTACGATATTCGTGAAGTGATTCGTCTCCTGGCTGACGATGACTCGGTTACTGAACTCAGACCAAACTTTGGCCTGGGCATGGTCACTGCCTTTATACGCATCGAAGGCAGACCCGTTGGTCTAATTGCCAACAACCCGGCGTTTTTGTCTGGCGCTATCGACAGTGAGGGCTCGGATAAAGCAGCCAGGTTCATGCAGTTGTGCGATGCCTTTGATATTCCCATTGTGACGCTATGTGATACACCGGGGATTATGGTGGGACCTGAAATCGAGAAAACTGCGCTGGTCAGACATGCGAGCAGAATGTTTGTCACCAGCACCAGTTTAACCGTTCCGCTCTTCTCAATTGTGCTGCGCAAGGGCTATGGTCTGGGTGCGCAGGCCATGACCGGCGGTGGTTTTAAGGCATCAGTATTTACCGTTACCTGGCCAACTGGTGAATTCGGCGGCATGGGGTTGGAAGGTGCGGTGAAACTTGGATACCGCAAGGAGCTTGAAGCCATTACCGACCCGGAGGAACGGGTAAAGGAATATGAAAAGCGTGTTGCCGGCATGTATGACCGCGGCAAGGCCGTTAACTATGCCACCGCATTTGAAATTGATGAGGTGATCGACCCGAAAGATTCACGCCACTGGATAATGGCTGGATTGAAGTCCGCCGCAAAACCAGTCCCCCGTGAAGGCAAAAAAAGACCGTTTATAGATACCTGGTAAACAATTGACCGCAGGTCAATTTTTTATACCCGACAGCTGTTTCGCCCTGGTGAAATAGTGAGAGAGTTCAGTCCGGAATGGCACTTACTTAAGCCGTTAATCATATTTTTGTCACCCTGAGAGGAGTGGCGAAGACCGCGAAGCAGAAGGGTCTCGCTTTTGGGTTGCTGGCAGCGAGTTCTCCACTTCGGTCGAAATGACCGGGCTAGTGCGGTTAAGTAAGTGCCATTCGGTTCAGACCCTTGGTCAAGCCGCTTAGTTGAATGCAACACCCTCTCGCCGTTTTGCTTACGCAATACAACTGCCGGGCTGAGCGTTTTACCTACGGTCAAGCCGCATGCTAGATCAGCGCAAGTGAAAAGATCCACAGGCACATGCCAAGACCGACGACAAAACAGAGCATTCGCACCATTCCAAATCCAGCAATATAGAATCCACCATGGCAAACTCTTGCTACTACCCATATCATCGCCGCCAGTGACCAGTTACCTTCAGGATCAACCCCTGCCATAAACGCCACCAGATTAGCGGCAGAAAAAACACCGAGAGCCTCCCAGGCATTGAGTTGTGCAGCCCATACGCGGGCACCAGTATCAACCAATCCCATACCCTGAGCACGGGGCAGAGCTATATCAAGTTCACCAAATTGCTTGTTCTTGAACGGCATGGATGCAAAGTGCCAGACATAGGGCAACATGGCACCGATAATCAAACACCAGAGTGGTACAGTCATTGGGATCTCCAGGGGGGTCAGATATGACTATCCTATCGGGGATAACTAGGTGAGAGCAACCCTCGCTTTAGGAACAACAAGGCCCGCTACATCGACCCTGTGCCTGTACACCGCCCCTGCCCTGTCTGAATCCATACCACCGGAACCGGTGACAATATACAGATCCTTCATGTTCTCCCCGCCGAAACAAACACTCGTGCACATTGGCTGTGGAATCTTAATGAGCTCAAGGAATTCACCAGTTGGGCTAAATACGCCGACACCATGACCACCATTCGCCAGTGCCACCCAGACTCTGCCATCTTCCGATACTGCCAGGCCATCGGGTCCACCTTCCGGCACCGTCGCGAAAACCTGTTTCGGACCAAGTGACCCATCCTCGGCAATTTCATAACCGTTCACGACCCGGCGCGACGTATCCGAGTGATATATGGTCCTGCCATCAGGGGAGATCCCCAGGCCATTGGCAAGTTGCACATCTTCACCAACCTTTCTTGAACTTCCATCCAGATCGATCAGGTAAAGATCGCCGGCCTTCGGTTCCCTGCCATCATCAAATACGGGGCTTGACCCTAGTGAGCCCGCATAAATACGCCCCTTACTGTCCGTGGTTATATCATTGAAACCAACCAGATCGTTCTCTTCATCTCGATCCAAAACCGTCAGGGTCTGACCACCATCAAATGACTTAAAAGAGATATTTCGGCCGCTGACAATAAGACCGCCTTCCTGGTGCAGGGACATTCCGCCTATCCCACGCCGATGTTCAAACACAGTACTGACATTGCCTTCAGGGTCAATGCAAAATACACCGCCCACCAGTACGTCACTAAACAGCAGTCCCTTCCCCGGAATCCACAGGGGGCCTTCTACCAGACTGTAACCATCACAAAGTTTTTGCATGCTATTTATTGCTCCCCTTAGCAGGTTGCTGAATAAGTGCTTTCCTACACTTTTTCAGTGTCGCAGGCCTCGGCCCGCTCGCGACTAATCAACTATCGTTGATTAGCGGCCGATACATCCAGTTATGGGTCAAGCAGTCTGCTAGGAACCAGCAAATCGTATCAGTATACCTGCCGCCACCGCAGAACCTATGACTCCCGCAACATTCGGACCCATGGCGTGCATCAGCAGAAAATTATGTGGATTCTCTTCCAGGCCAACCCTGCTGGCTACCCTTGCAGCCATTGGTACCGCTGAAACACCGGCGGCGCCTATAAGCGGATTTATTTTCTGCTTCGACACCAGGTTCATAAGTTTGGCCATGATAACCCCGGCTGCCGTGCCGATACAAAATGCCACCATACCCAAGCTGAGGATACCAAGGGTTTCCATCACCAGAAACTGACCGGCCTGGAGCTTCGAACCAACTGCCAGCCCCAGCAAAATTGTGACGATATTAATAAGTGCGTTCTGAGTTGTGTCACTGAGCCGATCAACAACACCACATTCACGCATGAGATTACCAAAGCAGAACATACCAAGTAGTGGAGCCGCACTCGGGACCATCAATGCAACCAGCAACAGCAATGTGAGGGGAAAGAATATTTTCTCCCGCTGGGACACTTCCCGCAATTGTCTCATCTCTATTTGCCGCTCGGCTTTGGTCGTTAGCAATCGCATAATCGGCGGTTGAATCAAAGGTACTAACGCCATGTAGGAATAGGCCGCGACAGCAATCGCACCCAGCAAATGAGGCGCGAGCTTCCCCGCTACATAAATTGCGGTCGGACCATCGGCGCCCCCAATAATACCAATGGCGGATGCTTCAGCAATATTGAAATCAAAAACACCTGCGCTGGTGAGGGCTAGCGCACCCAGAAGCGTGGCAAAAATACCAAACTGTGCGGCAGCACCAAGAAAAAGAGTCTTCGGGTTAGCTAGCAGCGGGCCAAAATCGGTCAAGGCCCCAACGCCCATAAATATCAGCAGTGGGAAAACACCAGTCTCAATTCCCATCATATAGAACTGGTGCAGCACACCATCACCAACGGCTATATCGACACCGGGAATATTACTGAGTATGCCTCCAAACCCGATTGGCACAAGCAATAGCGGCTCAAACCCCTTCGCTATTGCGAGATAAAGAAGCAGCAGGCCAATGCCGAGCATAACTGCCTGGTCTAACTCCAGCTGGTGGATACCGGTACCACGCCATAACTCGAGTAACTGTTCCACTTGGATTACCTAGCTAGCCTAACGTAATCAATGTATCACCGGCACCCACAGCATCACCCTCCTGTACATAAATCTCTGATACGGTACCCGCACCAGCAGCTCTGATCTCGGTTTCCATCTTCATTGCCTCCAGTATCACAACAACATCACCATCATTGACGATATCACCTGGCTTCACCAGTATCTTGAATATATTTCCCGCCAGTGGCGCTGTCACTCCTTGACCGGTGCCAGGTGTGCTAGTTTCAACGGGGGTCGTTGACTCAATGGCACCGCCCGATGAAACTTTTACCACGAACTGCTGACCTTCAACTTCGACGCTATATACTTCTGTCCCTGAAACTGCAGCTGAGGAGGTACCTGCGGCAGCGACCTGAGCAGGCTCTATTCCAGGCGGAGGCTCAAAGGCATCGGGGTTATTTCGATTGGCGAGGAACTTCAGCCCTACCTGGGGAAACAGGGCATAGGTCAGCACATCGTCATCAATGTTTTCACCGAAGAGCAGACCTTTTTCTTTCTCCAGACCCAGCAATTCAGCTTTTTGCGACTCGAACTCGTCGGGAATGTTATCAGCAGGTCGACATGTAACCGGATCACTTCCCTCGAGCACACGCTCCTGTAACTCTGCATTCACCGATGTCGGCGTTGCCCCATATTCTCCTTTAAGTATGCCCGCAGTCTCCTTCGCAATTGATTTATACCGCTCTCCCGTCAGTACGTTTAGTACTGCCTGGGTGCCAACTATTTGCGAAGTTGGAGTCACTAGCGGGATAAAGCCGAGGTCCTCTCGCACCCGCGGTATTTCAGCCAATACATCATCCAGTTTTTCTGTTGCATTCTGCTCGCGAAGTTGTCCCTCAAGATTTGTCAACATGCCACCGGGCACCTGCGCTACCAGTATCCTCGAATCAACGCCCTTAAGAGCACCTTCAAATTTTGAGTACTTTTTCCGGACTTCACGAAAATAGGCCGCAATTTCTTCAAGTGGCTCGATATCAAGACCCGTATCCCTGTCCGTTCCCTGCAGCATGGCGACCAGAGATTCAGTTGGCGAATGTCCATAAGTCATGCTCATGGACGAGATCGCCGTATCAACGTTATCAATACCGGCCTCGATCGCCTTTAAATATGTCGCGATTGACATCCCCGTTGTCGCGTGACAATGCATATGAATGGGTATACTAACAGTTTTCTTCAGTCGCGATACAAGATCAAAGGCAGCATAGGGTGTAAGCAGACCAGCCATATCCTTAATGGCAATCGAATCGGCCCCCATATCCGCGACCCTGATTCCCATTTCAACCCACGAATCTATGCTGTGTATGGGGCTCACCGTGTAGGAGAGGGTTCCTTGCGCATGCGCTCCCTCTTTGCGAACCGCAGATATTGCTCTTTCAAGATTGCGTGGATCATTCATGGCGTCAAATACGCGGAATACATCGATGCCGTTCGCAACCGCCCGTTCCACGAACTTATCAACGATATCATCCGCATAGTGCCTGTAGCCCAGTATGTTCTGCCCGCGGAACAACATCTGCAGGGGCGTATTCGGCATGACCTTTTTCAGCTCACGGATCCTCTCCCAGGGGTCTTCACCAAGGAAACGAATGCAGGCATCAAAGGTAGCACCACCCCAGCTTTCCAGTGACCAGAAACCGATCTTGTCCAGCTTTTCTGCAATCGGCAGCATATCGTCAATACGCAATCTTGTGGCGAACAGCGACTGATGGGCATCGCGAAGCACAACCTCGGTAATACCAAGTGGTTTTCTTTCACTCATGTTTTTACTGGGCCTCTTGTTCAGTCTATCGCTTTCGGTGTTGGTAAATGGCAGCACCAATTGCTGCTAAAATTTTCGGATCTAACCCGGTCTGCTGCTGGGATTCATTGTCCCCTCGCTCGGTCAAACCTATCAGAGCCGACATTAACACTGTAGCTCCTACCAGCAGGGTGAGGAAAAGAAAAACTGTCCCCATTCCATAAAGTGCAAGGTTTAGCCCCTCGTACATTAGATCAGACATACTATCAAACCAAAAAACTAGAACTCCAGATGAGAATATATCATCTACAGCCCAATAATGAAGTTGACCTATCTGTGCAGCACAAAGATAATACGCTCCTCATTGCGCTGGTAGCTCAGCTGGATAGAGTTCCTGGCTACGAACCAGGCGGTCGGGGGTTCGACTCCCTCCCAGCGCGCCATTTCTAAAGGCTCTGACTACATACTCAAGGTGCGATTTTCCCCATACGTGGGGATCTTCCCCACACAGGGAAGTTTTCCCCTCATATACGGTGGGGTGTGTCGCAGTCATTTACCAGTCAAAAACCTCGAGTTCATCGGGGTAATCTGGCCCATCCTGATCCAGTACCAGCCACTTACACCCGGCACCTAGTGCCAGGAATAACAACTTCTGAACGGTAGGCACTTTGGAGGTGGGCCTCAATACAGTCTCATCGGTGTACCCTGTCCAGACCCGCCAGCCATCTCTCAGATCGTCAATAGTTCCAGCTGCAACTAGATCACGGAGTGCCAGGCCTTCACGACCTGGGATATGCGCTGTAGATAGTACCAGCTCCTTATTGATTTCCAAGTTCATGCTTCCTCCTCCGCATCATAGGCTGCTTGTTCAATCTGGGAGTTAACCCAGTCAATGTCGCCCTGTCGGGTGTTCTCGTCGTAGACCTCGTTAATCCAATCCCAGACACAGTGATCAGGATGATCATCCAGGGTTTGCTGACTACATTGATGACCTGATCACCAGTGCCTCCGAACATTAAGTGGCAGCCGCAAGAACGATTCGGAACCATTTGGTATTTACTAAAGTAGAAGTTGCCAGACAGTGCTCTTCTCTTGATAATGACTTTCAAATTAGCTGGAACATGACCTATGAAAGTAATGACCGAAAGGCAGTACGAGCGCCGCGAGCGAATCCTTGCAACAGCAAGAAAGCTGGTCACTGAAAAAGGCTACGACGGTCTAAAAATGAGGGAACTGGCCGAGGTTAGCGGTGTTACTACGAAGACTTTGTATCATCAGTTTGGCAGCAAAGAAAAGCTCATTTTCATTGCCGTAGAGGAACGCTACCGCCACATTTACCAGGCTATTGATGATGCCGTGATAGATAAGGGTATCGACAGGTTGTACTACATCATAGAAACCATTGCCAAAGTCACGCGCAACAATATTGCTTACGCAAGAGGGCTCGCTACCATTTTAAGTACGAAGGACTCTGTATTTACCTCCATTCGAATGGGCACCTATCGCAAGGCTATTGATCAAATTCAGGCAGAGGGAGATTTTGTCAACTGGGTGGATCATGACCTGCTAAACCGCATCATCTATCGGCAGGTAAATCCTCTATACACTCCCTGGTGGTATGATGAATTCTCGCTAACTAATACAGTAAATATCGCGAAATTGGATATCGGCATGGTGCTTCGTTCAGTGACAGAAGGCTATACGTTCGAGAAAACAACCGAGACCATCAAGAAACTAATGAAAGAAATGAAAGGCTTCACCGATTTCTAGGACCTTCCCGGGGACTGCGGAAGTAAACAACATCCTTCAAACAAATGGACTTAGTTTGTATGGGATAGTTTGTACAGAACATACGTTTTACCGTATGACCTGTACCTTGTCTTTCATACACCGTGCTACTGCTGGCTAAGCCAGTAGCACAACAACTACCAGCAACTCAGCGCTAAAGTGATACGCTCAATGTCGCACCCCAGGTTGCATCCACCATTGGCTGGGCGATACCAAAGCCGGTGCTGAATGGCGTTTTGAACTGATAATACTCCTCATCACTCAGATTCTTTCCGAACAGGGTGACGGACCAGTTCCCCTCGGCAGGTACGTAGTTAAGATTCGCATCCCACATTTTCCGTTCCTGATACATGGCGATCGTATTGGTATCCGGGCTGGTTCCACCACCGTTCACTTCGTCAGTGTACTGATACCCAACACGCCAGGTCAGACGCCCGCCAGTGGACTCGAGTGGATGTGAATAGGTCACAGCCAGATTCCAGGTAGAGTCCGGGATCTGATTCCAGGAAAAGTCACCATCATCCACGCCATCTCCGTTGAAGTCGACCGGAGAATTATAGTCATACTCGATATTGCCCCAGGCAAACTCTGTGGCAAGACTGTCACCATCTACCATCCCATCCTCTGCCAGGATAGCCACAACTTCAACCTCAAAGCCGAAGGCTTCGGAGCTACCAACATTGGAGAAGCGCTGGGTCAGTTTAGTAACGTTCCCGCCTGCATCAGTTTCAGTTAGAAAGATCGAACGCTGCAGATCATCAAAGTCATGCTGCCAGCCGGCGACATTGACTCGCAGTCGGTTATCAAACCAGTCTGATTTAATACCGACTTCGGTGGCATCAACCTGCTCCTCGTCGTAGAAACCCGGCCTTGGTCCAGTCAGATCGCCCGTGTCAGCTCGATAGGTCCAGCCACCGCTGCGAAATGCTCGAGTCCAGCTTATGTAGGTCATGGCATCATCGTTTATGCGGTACTCTAGCCCAATCTTAGGTGACAGGTTATTCCAGGTCTCATCATCATCCAGCTGATAACCCAGTGGACAGGAGAAGGACCGGACATTGACATTAAAGGTAGCGGCACTGATGCAGTTACCGGAATTGACCATACCAACCTGAGTATCTTTTTGTTCCTGACCGTAACGGGCACCGACGGTCAGGGTGAAGTCTTCAGCAAAAATATAATGTGCTTCAAAAAAGGCCGACCACTGGTCATGATTAGTCATGCCCATGGCAGGCCATCCTGCACCAATCGGGTCGCCTGGCCGAATATGGATATTCACTCGACTTCCCTGGTAGCGCTGTTCACCATACATGACATCCTGCTGGAAGTAGAAAAGGCCGGCAGTAAAGTCAAAGACGTCAGAGAAATTGGACGCATAACGGATTTCCTGAGTGAACTGATCCTGATCCAGTTGCTGAGCCGTTGTAAATATGAACGCAAGATTGGTACCGTCAAAATCAGCACCGAATACATGGTCAAGTTCGGAATACCCTGTAATCGACGTAATCGTTCCATGCCCAAGATCCCACTCGGCCTCCAGGGTAAAACGATTCCTTTCAAAATCGACAAATGATGGGATGTCCGTGGGGTTGTCATACCAGGTCTCGAAGAAGTCTCGACTACCACCAGGGATCAGACCACCTGTGGTTCCCGATGGAGTGTTCCCAGTTGGTACCAGCGGCAGCGGATGCCCTCTTTGTTCATAGTGTTCGTACAGGAACGTGAGTTGGAGGTCTTCAGTAGGCGTCCAGATTAAGGAAGGCCTTACCACCAGCGTGTCCACTTCACCCCAGTCAGAATTGCTGACATTGTCCCTAACGTATCCATCACGGTCACGTTTCAGAACAGTCAATTTAGCTGCGAACTGATCATTTATCATGGGTGTATTGATGGTCAGAGCCAGGTCCCTGCGGTCGTAACTGCCGGTCGTCACCTGTGCATCAATGCCATACTCACCTGTCGGCCTTTTGGTGCGAACGTTAACCACACCACCAGTAACATTGCGACCAAACAGAGTACCCTGGGGTCCACGCAGTATCTCCACTGCCTCCATGTCAAATACATCTAGAACAGAAGTTGCCACCTGCGCCTGGAATACGCCGTCAACGAATATGCCTACAGCCGGGTCAAAACTTGGCACCGATGGGCTGACACCTGCACCACGGATAAAAAACACTCCAAAGCCAGGGGAATTACCCTGCTCTTCTATGCGTGCACCAGGCACTAGGCGTCCAAGGTCCTTGATGTCAGCGGCACTGATGGCATCAATCTTCTCGGCAGAAAATGCTGTTGCAGATATTGGAATTTCCTGCAGCAATTCTCCTTCCGCTCTTTTCCGTGCGGTCACTGTTACTTCTTCCATGATGGCGTTCTTCTGGTCTGCTGCAATCACCGACGAACTTGCGAGACCACCTGCCAGTGATAGAGTAGCAATCAGTACTGAAAGTGTCGGACTAGCCGTCCAACCCGGTTTGTCGTGCATATCAATCCCCTTAAAAGATTATCTAATTATCGTTTTCACCAATTTCAACCAGTTCACATTGACCGGAAGACGGCAGCCACCAGCATAAGGAGCGAAAAAATGCGCAAGTTGCAGAAAATCTACTGGCCTGTTGACCAGTGTAGAAGATACGTACCAGTACCTACTACCAATATACTTGAGGGTACTGAACTGCGTGAATACGAGTTTCCAATTATTGAACTGGATAGTTGGTGTGGGGAATTTGTGTTGCATGGTGACTACCACGCACCTGATGTCCACTCTGTTAGAGAGGATCAAGATGATGAGATTTTTGACGAGAGTAAGCAAATCTGGGCGTCACTTTTGCTCCCGTCTTACTCGCGATATCCTCACAAGATCTGTATAGGCGTTGTTCAGACCGCGCGGAAATGTATACCTCTGCGCCCTCCACAGCCAAGGCAAGCGAGGCACCTCTCCCCATTCCTGCACTTCCTCCGTTAACTATCGCCTTCCTACCTTTAATCCCCAGATCCATGCGTCCCCTTTCCCTTCGCCAAATCATGTTACGTTTATTTGTATAACATGTTATATAATATATCAATAAAAAAAAATTTAGCTTAATATTCAATACTTAAAATATATAAATAATATTACATGTTTTATTTTTTTGAGGACCGCTCAGTTACACCCTAGAAATTTTGGTGGTTTTGATGGCTTGAGTGACAAAATAGGAACTAAAAGTATGCTCTAGCGGTAAAAAAACCAAACCAAACCAAACAGGCTAATATTTCGATTATAGGAAGATATAAATACTTTTTACTGCACATTTGTCGAGTCTAAGTAAGACGGCATTAGCTAGACCAAGATCAAAGCTCAAAAGATGTGGACCGAGGGACGAAATCTAAATTAATAACTTTCATCAACCTCCATAATCATCGAACGCCTGACTAATTTAAGACTTGCATAACGATGACTCGCACACATTCCTAATGCATTTAATAGACAATAAAGAGGGCGCTCAAAGAGCGCCCTTGAAAGTCAGAAATTCAATTTCTTTAAAAGGGGAAGTGTAAAGAAATCAACACCGAAAATTTACGACGCCTTTTTCCTAACTTTCAAACCCAATTGTCAATCCGTAAGTCCTTGGGTCACGCGGATTTCCAAGCCCCCATGATGATGAGAAAGGAACCCGAGCAACATAACCTTTGTCATAACTCATATTCTTACCGAAAGCTTTGATAAACCACTTACCGTCCGCACTCGTGTATCGGATCTGAGCATCAACTTCGCTCCAATCTTCGTATTTGTTTAGTCCGTTGGCTCGCTGCACACCTTCAGAATAATTGCCTTCTTTCCACCAGTAGCTAGCACGCCAGCTCAACGTTGCCCCCTTATCACCAACAGGATGTTCATACGTCGCAGCGATAAAAGCAGTATTGTGCGGTGCACCAAATTCTTGGCCCGTTAAATCAGTTGCAACGGTCAATGTATCAGGATCCAAAATAACATAGTCGTCGGAATCATAACCAGATTCAGCTACAGCAAAAGCCCCATCAATGCGTAGCATATCTCCATCAATTAACATATCCAGACCAGCTATGGCGTTGATTTCAATCTCCAGCCCATAGACGTGAGATTCTTCAACATTAGCTGTGCGTTGCGAGATATTCCCAGGAACACCTTCTTGTAAGTTCCGTTGAATGCCGTCCCACCAGTTGTAGTATCCCGTCACATTGAAACGCAAGCGATTGTCATACCAATCTGATTTAAGACCTAGCTCTAAAGAGTCTACTCTTTCTTCATCATAAAACGTTGGTCGAAGTGGATCGATTCCCGCTGCAATTTGAGCATCCCTCAGGGCTAACTCTCCAGCGCTTGCCCGAAACGAGAAACCACCACTGCGATAACCCCTTGTAGCGGAGGCAAATAACATTGCGTCATCATTAACTTGATATTGCAGACTTACCCTTGGAGAAAAGCTAGTCCAAGTTTCATCATCGATATAATCGTAACCACCCTCTGCACCGCCGCCTGTACATTCAAAGAAATCGTTAGTTTCAAATCTTGGAGTTACTGCCGCTTGACAAGAACCGAAATTCACAAAACCAATTTTTGCGTCTTTCTTTTCTCTGTTGTAACGACCGCCAATTGACAATGTCAAATCATCGGACAAATTAATACGCACATCAGCAAACACACCGAAACTGTCATGATCCAGTTCGTCAACACCGGGAGGCCTAACACCAAAGACGTTGGGTTGACTAGATTGACAGCAGCGCTGTTCGCCGTAAAAAAGGTCTTGGGTGAAGTAAAAGAGACCCAGAGTGAAATCAAACTTTTCTGAAAATGTCGATGCATACCGAATTTCCTGGCTAAATTGATCCTGGTCAATCATCAAGCGAGTAACAACATTAAGAGGAGCCCCTGATGGAATTCCCTCAAAATCGCCGCCCGAAAATGCAAGAACATCTACAAACCCAGTCACCGACGTAATAACGCCATGACCAACGTTATAATTCGCTTCTAAAATAAATTTATCGACCTCGTGATCTGAAAAGGAACGCCATGGTTCATTTTCAGCGTTACCCGCATAAGTCTCATCCCACTTGCGCCCATCAGCAACGAACGGATGTCCGGAACGCCCCAAATCTCTCTCGCCAAGGGAGGTCGACACTGCTCCATCTCCACCCCGCTCGTATCGTTCTGCGATTAGCGTCACGTCTAAAGCATCTGTCGGCGTCCAAACCAAAGTGCCTCGAGCATGGGTTGATTCGTAAACACCCAAACGCTCTCCCCCTGACAGATCTTTCATCCAACCATCCCTATCACGCGATTGCAGCGACAACTTAGCGTTTAATTTATCTTCAATCACAGGACCTTCAACCGAGACACTAAAATCTCTTCGATCGAAGGAGCCACCCGTTACTTGGCTTTTGAACGCGAATTCATCGCCGGGTCGGCGACTGCGTGACACAACCGCTCCAACAGAAGTATTACGACCAAACAAAGTGCCTTGCGGACCACGAAGCACCTCAATTGATTCCATGTCAAAAGTGTCTAAAATAGCCGCAATGTTCTGCGCTATGAAAATACCATCCTGGTAAACGCCTACCGCGGGATCAAAATTCGGAACACTAAACGACACACCTACTGCTCGCAACCAAAATCGTTGAATACCAGGAAATGTCGCTGTCTGTCTGAAGTCAGCCCCTGGCACCATGTGTGAAACATCTACCAAGTCATTGAAATTATTTTCCAAAATCATCCTCTCGGAAAGCACTGTTGATGAAACGGGCACCTCCTGCGCCAAATCGCCGGTCGCTCTCTTTGTAGATCTGACTACTATTTCTTCGATAACTCGGCTATTTATTTTTTCGTCAGCCTGCACAGAACTTATAAAACAAAGACCCCCAAGCGCCCATGCGACAATGAAACAAGGCACTCCTATTTTTTTTAAACGTTTTAAATCAACCATTACATTTCACTCCCCGCCTTTTCAAGGCATTCAACTATCCTGGCATAAACAATAAGTATAACTTGTTTTCCTTTTATTGGAAGAAGAACTAACACAAAAAGCGAAAATTGCTTGTAGCCCTTTTATAGAAAGACTATAAGCAATCAGCAATCTAACCTATTCACTGCAGAATAATAGTACCTGTTATATTTGAAATTTCCTTGCCTGCCGGCGTTCAAGCGTCTCTCGCAGCCTGGCGTGCCGTTCAGCCGTGATCGGGTAGTTATATGCGAGCATAGCCGCAAGGGTATAAAACGCAGGTACAGCAAATGAAAACAGCAGGTGAACACTGAGCACCTGTTCCGGTGAATTCTGTGCACCCGGCGTCGGATCGAATCCCGACAGGGTCAGGGTAGTGAGTGCAATCCATGGGCCTAGATGATGTATCAATAAGCAGGGGTACCGACAAGCTGTACTACATCATAGAAACAGTCGCTGAAGTCACTAAGAATAATATCGCCTATGCTAGAGGACTCGGCCCGATTTTGAGCACCAAGGATTCAGCTTTTACAACAATTCGAATGAATACCTATCGCAAGGCTCTTGATCAAATTCAAGCAGAAGGAGATTTTGTCGATTGGCTGGACATCAAGCTGCTAAATTATCTCATCTACAGACAAGTAACTCGCCTATACTTTCCCTGGTGGTACAATGAATTCTCTCAAAGCAATACCGTAAATACCGCAAAATTAGATATCAGCATGGCACTTCGCTCAGTTACGTAGGGCTACACATTCGAGAAAACAACACAAACCATTAAGAGTCTGATGAAAAAACGCCAAGGTTTCACCAAGGTCTAGGAGACTAGGTGTAGAAATTTCCCGGCGGAAGAAGAAATCTTATGTTGAACGCACAATCGCTAAATATACAGGCCCAGCCAACCAGGATCATTAATGTGAATGATCCTGGTGACTGATGTTGCTGCACGGTACCTATAAACTTACACCTTACCGGCTAGAAGTTATATCTAAATTCAACCCCGTAACGAGCAGGTTGTTGTACCACGTGATATCCGTATAGTGAAATCTCGGTAAAGGAAGTATACAAATCTGCGCTGGTCACGTTCTTGCCAAATACAGTGGCTTGCCAACGATCATCCGATGAGGTGTACATCACACTAAAATCCAACGTGGTGTAACTCGGCAGCAAAAAGAGATTGGAATCATTGTTCCAACGCTCATCCACATACTTAGCGGATACCCGATATGTGATTAGTCCCTCGCCATCCAAGGGCTGGTCGAGAATCGCCGTGAGACCAGCGTTCAAATCCGGCAGTCTTGCTAACTCCAGACCATCCTTGGTCACCTCGGACCAGGGTCCATGGGGAGATCGAGAAGCCACACGAGGACCGTTTATGGATGCGAGCGCACCCTCAGTCAAACTCTTGTACTCCGCATCCATGATGCCGATGTTGGCGTTGATTGAAAAATTATCCGTGGCCAGCCAGATTACCTCGATCTCACCACCCTGGATCAATGCTTTAGCCGCGTTCACCGTTCGCTGAGTGGCATCAGGCTGCACTGCAACACGCTGAAGATCATCATAGGTACTATGGAAGTAAGCGGCATTGATGCGCAGTGTGTCGCTGAGGTCAGTCTTTATACCTATTTCAAAGGTGTCCACCACTTCTTCGTCGTACTTAGGGGAAACAGCAACCACACCGCCAGAATTACGGATGTTGAAGCCGCCACTGCGGAAACCCCTTTTCCATGAACTGTACACCTGGGTATCCTCATTAACAAAGTACTGAACACCTATTGCTGGACTGACATTCGACCAATTTTCGCTGTCCGAAAACCCTGGCGTACAGCCGGGTGATCTTACTGTGACGATCGGCGAACAGTCGGAAGGCACCGAGATGTCAGCCTGCTTTTCCTCATCCGTATAACGCACGCCGAGATTGAGAATAAACTCATCCGTGATGTTCCAGCTGGTATCGACGAACACGCCAAAGGCCTCGTGATCAACAAGGCCTCCAAGGACCGCCTCCACAACGCCACCAAAGATGTGGCGGCCTTCAATGTAGTCAATGTCTTGCTGAAAGTAGTAAACGCCAGCTGTCATCTCAAAATCATCACCAAACGGTGTGCCCGACCAGCGAAGCTCCTGGGAGATCTGATCCTGCTCAGGATTACTCACGAATACAAAAATATCACCGCCGCCGCCATCGGTATCGATCATTGCATACTGATCCATATCTCGATAACCGGTCACCCAGGCCCAGGCACCATTTTCAGTTTCCAGCGTGGCATCAAGGACGAGGCTGAAGTAGTCGTACTCATTGATCCCATTGGTAGTGAGATTCACTTCATCCCAGTCATTTAAATCCGGTTTCTGTGAATCTGGAAAGCCCCGCGTGTTATCCCTTTGTTTGTGGGGTGCATTGGCATCTCCCTCGGTCTTCGAAAATTCGGCGATCAGGTCAATGGTCAATGCGTCGGTGGGCGTGAAACGAAAAGACGGTCGGATTACCATGTTCTCATTATCGCCAAAGTCGGAATCCAGCGGTGCTGCCCTGCCCAGCACGCCTCCGGCAATCGGAGTTCCGCCGCCGTTCGTGTTATTAAAGTTGCCGTCAGTGCTCGTGTACATCACGGCCAACTTCCCGGCAAGCCGGTTCTCAATCAGAGTACCGGTGACTTTTGCTGCCATATCAAATCGGCCATCGGTACCCGCGATGACACGAGTTTCGCCAGAATGTTCAAAACTGGCTCGTACTGTGCGCGCGACCACAGCACCTGCGGTCACGTTACGTCCAAATAGCGTGCCCTGGGGACCCCGCAAAATCTCCATGGATTCCAGATCGAAGGTGTCCAGGTTGGATCCGTTCAATATTCCCAGAACCACACCATCGACGAATATTCCCACGGCCGGGTCATCCGATGGAATACTGGATGAAGTGCCAGCACCACGGACAGAAAAGAGGGTACCGTTGGGGATGGTCGACATGGGTTGCAGTGCTGCATTTGGTGTCAGAAACCGAATATCACTCATGTGCTCGACTCTCGCCGCTTCCAGTTGCTCACCGGAAAAGGCTGTAATCGAAATCGGCACATTCTGCGCCTCCTCTGCCGTGGCTCTTTTCGTAGCAGTAACCAGAATCTCTTCCAGAAACGTACCAGCAGAACCTTCTGCCGCCTGTGTAGTACCTGAAAATGTCGCCGCAATTACTAAGCCAAAACTCAGTGGAATTATCGCCATAAAGTATGCAAAATCCGTTCTTGATTTATTCATTCTTACTAACCTCCGCCGTTTTTATTACTACTGTTATTAGCATAAAATATATTTATTGTTTGTCTTCATATCCGCGAATTTCCTGTCATGATTTCCGTAGTGCTTAATGCCGGCCATCAATTGGTCTTTGACAATAATCACGTATAAATGCGATATAAAAGAGTCAGGGTGTAGTACCTACCCAGCTTAATTGTGAATTTCGAACAATACAATAGTATAACTTGTTTTCCTTTTTAGCCAAAAAATTACATTAAAACGTTGAATTAGTCTGGCCACCATCAACGACGAGGCTTTGACCCGTTAAAAAGCCAACCTGTTCACTGCAAAACAGTGCGACGATTGCGCCAAAATC
>MDTC01109197.1_pt1 | contig 60219 bp, 78 predicted proteins | sample 811181 | NCBI WGS metagenome assembly MDTC01 (sample SAMN05326644, study PRJNA326480) | marine metagenome | isolation source: seawater | place: Pacific Ocean: North | collected 2011 | reverse complement strand
GTGTTATGTATGGAGGATATTCGGATTTCCCCACAATACGAGCGTCTGGTAGTGGGATGTGTAACACGCGTATATGACGTGTTATGTATGGAGGATATTCGGATTTCCCCACAATACGAGCGTCTGGTATTGAACAAACGTAACACGTGTATATGATGTGTTACATATGAGCAATATATATCACATATCATATCACACATCACATATTACATAAAGATGGAGATGGAAGACTCTGTTCACCCCCTTGGTAAAGTCCTATTGGCCTGTAAATGCATTGTCAGTGAAGAAGACGAGGATTCTGATCAATACGGACTCCCTTCGTGTTCCCAGTTTGGCATTCCGTTTAGTGGGTCGGACAATCTCGTTGAACGACACACAAAGGACTTTACATTCAATGATTTCGTGTTCACATTGGATGAGGACAGAGAGGCATGGCTTTGTGTCACTGGGTCTTGTTGGCAATGGTATGATCTGTTCCAATTTGAAAGGGATCTGGGGGCCGTGTGCAAATGGCTTTTAAACGCATCAGATTACCCAGACGATGACGACTGTCTGGGGCGGATGTTTAACAACGAGTTCAATATGACGGTGCAATTCTACAACTCTCTCACTACGCACCAGAAGTACTTTCTCTTGTACAGTCAAGCGTGCCCTTTCACAACGATAAGGATCATTGTCGATTTTGATCCTTCTTATCCAAACATACTCGACCGAATTGACAAAGTGAAGGAGGTTGCAAGAGATCTTCTTGGTTACTCAGATACTCGCCAGTTTACTCGCAATAACTGTTAGAGGGCTAATGGGAGGGCCAAAAGGGTAACAATCACAATGGATACAAGCACGCCTATCGTTACATCAACCATGGCCTTTCCGGCCGGATGGACCCTTTTCAGCTTTCGTTCGTAGATGTGCGTCATGCGATTGGGATCGCGACTTGGACGAGAGCACGTGTCAACCAATAATGAACATGATCTAAGGCTAAGAGTATCTACAACAAACCCATGACACTTGGTATCCTCAAGACATGCCCTTTCGCAATCGGAGATGAAGCTGTGATGGAGTCAAAGGGTGTTCTGCATACACACGCACAAGATATCCGGACTCACCCGAAAGAAGCTCCTAGGTTTGCATTACTACACGATGTGTGCATTCGTAGCCTGAACCTGTCCTGGTGAGGCGAGGGTTGGCACTCACGAGAGGGTCCACACACGTACTCTGGAAAGGAGCATTTACAGGATGTGTCGATCTCGGCACACTCGTCACGTATGCAATCATCCAATGAAGCGTACAAGTCCAGGCTTAGTCTCGCCTCTTGGAATAAGAACGGGCGACTGAGGCTAGTGGGGACACCCACCTTCCCGTAACAACACTTGGCTATGAGTCCGAGGTCATCTGATGGGATGGGATGGGATAAATGTTACTAGAGGACGACCACGGGAAAGTATTAGTGTACTCGCCTTTGTGGGAAGCACAGGCACTCTCTCTGTGTATTTCTGGAAATCCGTATTCAGACCTACACTTGGCCACACTGGTCCCGTGGGAATTCGACCGACACACTGTCCCCGATTGAGAACATATACCTTCCTTTATGTAGCACCCCTGTCTGGCATAAGGCTCGCATTGGGTGTAACATCGTTCCCCGGGCACGCACATCGACCCCGTTCTGTTTAATACGAGAAGAGACGAAGTTCTAACAAGACGTGATAAGAGCAAGCCGTAAATTTGTTGTGAGTAAAGTTTAAAGAGAAACCTACGAAGGTGCACAGTGCAAGTCTTTCTTGTGTGGATCGAGTATGGCATAGAGCTGTGTGTCATCCTCCGGGTTTCTCGCAATCCGAGTAATGGCTCTGGTGTTCATCGGGCTCCACCCCCACCGACCGTCACAACATAGCATAGCACCGCCCCCATAGGCCATGTATCTCGTCTCTCCGTGAGAAGCCCGCTCATTGGGCAAAAAGGGCGGATACGCCAAGGGCTCACAGGGCCTCTCGCTCACTGCTACGAGAAGAACAACCAACATTAACCACACCAACTTATATACATCAATGATGTATTAATATATATCGATTCTAACGACACATGACGGCTTAGATAGGGAGAATGAGCACATACAATGGGTGCACGCCGGACCCCTCAAACACTCTAGGTGACCCCCAACTCATAGGAAGACTCCTCGTGGCCCTCAATGTAGCAGTCTTCATCTGGGGAACACTGGCAGTCTATCAGTACATCACTCCATCCAACTTGCAGTTTACACAACGACAGGACAATGCGAGAACGGGTAGCAACATTAGGGACGACTCGTAGATTTAATTCTGTAGAAATACTTGTAAAGCTTAACTCTTAATTGTTCGTCCTCGACCTCACAAGTTGAGCCAGCTTGCTACCAATCTCACTCGAAGGTGTGAGCTCGTTCATCTTCTCAAAGGCACCCACAATCGTGTAAGTAGCATCGGCTCCCGGAATGGTAATGTACGTCCCTCCGATATCCACTCTGGCCTCCATATGGGATTTGCGAGTGTTTGAAATCTCAACAACGACAACTAAGGCAAAGAATGGTTTGGGTTAGCAAAGGACGCGCAAAGAAACGCAACCACATGTATTGCACGACTCACCAGCAGAGCCATCAACCGCCATAGACCTAAGAAGACGATCGTTGTAGTCGAGCTGGTCCTGATTGGCACCCTTGTAGCCTATGGTGTTGAGGCGGGCCTTGTCCTCGGACGTGACCATCTTGGGCTCTGAATCAGTGGCAATGGGATTACCATTGATCCCATCGAGAAGTTCAATCGCATCGTCATCATCTTCTATCTTGCGTTTCTTGGCATGGCCTCCATTGGACTCTTCTGGAACCAAGTAAAACGTGAAGAAATCAAGAGGCCAGGGCACATGAGTGCCCGCGCGTTTGAGTTGCGAGTACCAAGACGTTTCATTCGTCTCGAAATCGGGCATTCCGGGCTGAGAGGCGACCTTGAACGACTTGTTAAAGGCCTTTTGGGAATCGTTGAAGGCCTTGTGGGTGGCGTGCTTTTTGATCTTGAAGCTACTCTGGCCATCGTTGTTCTCGTGAATCACATTGTAGAACTTCTTAAAGTCCTTGACCTTTTCGTAACTTGTAAACACACCATCAAGCGAATCGTCGAGTTCAATGGGAATGTCGTCTCCTTCATTCTTTTTCTTGATGTCCCCTAGAATCTGCTCAATGAAGCACTTTTCGACATTGCGAAGCCATTCTATGTTATCACCGTTGATGCCCTTGAGTCGGACAATGTGCTTTCCCTGGGTGACATCATAGACGTGGCCTCCCTTTTCCTTGTTCTGGAAGAGTGGGACTCCCTTCTCTCCTCGAGTCTCAATGCCACACTCGATAGACTTGGTATCTCCGTCATCCGTCATCGTGTCCCAGACGTGACCACCAAACCCAAGGTTCGACTTGTCGAGCTGGTACACACCAATAGTGATGCGATCGGGGGACTGGTCGGTGCCCTTCTTGAAGAATTGAACACGATAAGTATCAGAGTTGGGATTGATCTCATAACGCTTGGTGGCCTTGTTCCACTTCTGCTTGGGAACAAACCTGACCTGATAATATTAATAACATCAGCATTAGTCTCAATCCAGCCAGACAGGCATTCAGACAATGGTAAGTCATATTACATACATCATAGTTCTCTGCACTAGGAAAAGCGGGATCAGAGCGAACATCCTTCGCAAGGGAGGATGCGTCTTCAACGGTAATAGAGGGAATCTGGTACTTTGCGAATTTTGGCATAGCCATAGTGTGGTAGTGAACGTGTAGAGTAAGTGAACGTGGATAGTGAATTGTTGTACTAAAATTTCACAAAAAAAGTGAATATATAATCAAAGTTAAGATCGCGGATTATACTACCAACGCACGGTACTTACTGATACACCAATAATATGCCAATAATATGTAGTGCATACACTGTATTACTATAGTACTTATATTGAATTATTATATGTGACTATATAAATACGAAATAACACTTCACCAAGTTAGGATGGTGCTCTCTCAGACACAGACTCTACTCAAGCTCCAGCGGCACTGTGCTTCCCTCACATCGCAAGGCCAAAAGAAGGCCTTTACATGCGGATACACCCTTGCAGAGGCGAAAAGGGCGGCCATACAAGAAGGCTACAACGAAGATACGATGATCGGCTTTGCTATCGGGTCCCCCAAGAAAGAAGGCAAGCCTCTCCCTCCTGTGGGGATGATACATTGCTTCGTCCAACAGAACAGCGACATCAGGAAAGTGTGGAGATCGTGGATGTACTCCCTCAACTTTCATTTTACTCGCAAAGAGAGATGTCATATGTACGGGGACATCGATGCCCCTGGATGGGGCGACCCGGACACGATTGAGCAGTGGATCACTCAGAAGCTTATCCCAGCCGCCATCAAGGTAATATTTGCACATTGAGGCACTCATTGCGTTGTCATATGCCATAGTCTTGTTATGCTTTTTTCCCTCCTTCCAGCCCCCTTTTATTAAATTCTGACATTTAGTGCCACTACCGATTTTGAACAGTTTGCCAAGCAGAAAAAGTGGCTCATAGAGAACTGCAACCCAGCGTATTTCCTCTCTTCAAAACACAGGGAAGGAAAGACAAGCTTTCACTTTGGCGTGACCAACGTTCATTTCAAGACGCTCTGGGCTCAGTGTGCTTTTTGGGAACTCTTTTGGGCTCAGAAGAAGCACTCCGGCCTCATAAAGGATACGATAAGGTTTATTGGGGGCGAAGCCAAGGCCAATGCCAACAAGAACGCAAAGGCTGTTCAAGGGGGGGTGTTCGATAGCGCAGTCTACAGTAACAAGCACTCCCTCTCTGCTCTCAGGAAATGGGTCGGAACAAATCGCGTCTATCCCGAAGGTTTTACCTTCTGGGACGAAGACTTTACCGTGATACGGCCCAATTCTAATGTTATTGCTGTGCCGACTAAATTCTATGGGGTTCACAGCACCAAGAAGATCAGTGTCAGCAAGGCATTGAAGAGGAAACGAGCCTCAAATGATAATCCCAACCCTCAGGATGTAGAGTGCGGGACTGAATGGTGGAAGCACTACCCGCCTTGTTTGGAGAGATGGCTCGATAAACTCGAAGAGGTGACTGGTGCTAACAGACATCAAATGAGCCTCAGTGTGAACACCATGAAATCAGACACAGACTACTGGCTATGCTACCCAAAGACGGACAAGTCGAGACAGTGCGTTCAGGATCCAAAGAGGTACCACAGTCAGAATAGACAACAGATATCAATTAGCTTCTCATACCCTCCTACAGCCAAAAGAAGATGTCACAGCAAGAATCACGACGATAGCCACCCCAACGTATGGAGAACCATCGTCTCGGAAATAATGTCCCCGGAAACACCCCCAGTTACAGAAGCGGCAATGAAACTGGACTTGCAGGACCTCAACGATACACACAAGTCAATCTACATCTACACTTCCTCCGTCATTCCCTTTCGCATCTCGATCAGAGGCTACGAGGATATTACCAATGTTACTCCTACATGCAAACCCTACGATCACCTGCCATTCCTTACACCCTACCCCACCTTTGTCTCCCTGCCCAACATGCCCACAAAGAACGTAGAGAGAAGGTGTTATAGATTGATTAAAATATAAGCCGACTACTCTCTGCATTCCTTTTCCTCGCTCCTTCATCAAAAAGAGGATTATCCGTGATGAGTTCTCCACCCAGACCTAATTTATCCCGACCCAAATTTCCCTCACTTTGAGGCTTCACCAAATAAGCATACAACAGAAACGATACCAAAACGCCCAAGGGGAGATACATCCCAACATGCATGACGCGTTCATAATGGGCTGGGTGGATACCAACGTTATGCATAATACCTCCCATGACAATAAGGAACAGTGCCACTTTGGAAGTGAAGCTTAAGATTACATAACACTCGTCGACTCGGCGAAAGCTCCAGCCTTTATCGTTTCTCTTCCATATATCCAAAATGGCAAGAAGTGGGAAGAATGAATAATAAAGAGCATAGAAAATAGCACTCTCCTCGACTCCGATTGTATCTTCCTTCAAGTTCTTGAACGTGAACGTCAGAAACACAAGGTTGTATGTAAGCCCGAGTTGTAATGTAACACCAATGAACATGTATTTGTGCCACCATCCAGGTTCGCCCGAGGGTGCTCTTTCAACCTTTTCGTTATCTTTCTTCTCTTCAGACGGAAGAATACAAGCCAGTATTTCGTCCCAAAGATTCTTCTGAGGCTTCCTGAGCCGCCATTCACCCTCGATATGAAACGGTCCCTTTTCAAGAAAATATCCGCAGTACTGTACCATCACACCCATCATGACTATCATGACAAGGACTCCGAAATCTTGCTCCCCGAGCGCAACAAAGCCAGACATGGTCATGAGTGTGGATGTAATGCTGTATTCGAACCATCTCCAGCCATTGGGGCGATTAGTCTTTACACCTTCTTGATCACCCTGTGCTCCTCTGATCCAAGCGGACCAGAAATGCGAAACCCCTGTCAATAACGCAACAAATCCGTGTATGGTAATTGGGCTGACTTTGAACCATTCATCAAACTCTCTGTCAATTCGGTATATTGGCTCGCCCAGTGTCGCATTCCCTTCAAACAGCGTGGGCCTGTAAGCACCAATGGGTGTGGCGGACTTGTCAATTCCATCCAATATCTCGTCAGAGGCAAACACCCATATGCCCAACCCCGAATGTATCAAGCCGAGTACCAAATGCCCAAACGTCCATACATTCATCTTTATTATAACGATGGTAAAGCTATAGGTTTATATACTATCCTTCTTATTTAGAAACCTGGACCACCTCGCGAGGTCCTCCCGTCTCCCTTTCCTATACACAACTCTGGTGTCCGGTACGGGTTCATCCATACATGCCTTCCACTGGTAATACCGAGCCATCAGTATCCAGTCTAGATTGTAATAATCATCACGGTGCTCCTCGACAAAGTCTTCCATCTCGCGAGTAGTGAGCTTGGGACGGCTATTTTGGAGGTTCGAAGCAAGATTCCCATCATTTGAATAGACTGGTTGCCTATCCGAACCAACCCTCTTGTTGTCAAACCTCAATCTGGTTAACCATTGGGAGGTGTTGATCCCACCCTTCGCGGCCTTCCTTGAGCACCCATTGCACAGAAAGTATGTATCCGCGAGTACATGAGGAGGACCATTCAAACACCAGTCATCCCCACAGCAGTCAGGATAACTCTTCTCAACTGCCTTCTTCGGCTTTCTTATTACACTTCCAGTCTTTAACCACCTTTCCATAGTAGTACAATGCTATACTTTATTACGGTACATACTAAAAAGTATATAAGTACCTTCTGTACTTATACCTCTAAGTACATACATACAGATCATGGCCTCCAAAAGAACAGTCAGAAACTGGCAGAGACTTGCAGGAAAGGCTTACATACGATTCGGTGAATGGGAATGGCCCGACCCTTACGAACCCATCTCGTGTATCGAAAATGACATCTACAGGAAGAGAATCAAGAGGATTTTTAGGAGCGGAGAGGAGATTTTCATTGGGACCATGACAATAAGAGAACAGATAAGGAATTACGTCTACTTCTTTGAGAATATGGTTTATTAGATTATTATATGGTGTTTTTACTACACTTTTACTTACGATCGTTATTTTGAGGCTAGGTGTTCCATCATAGAGCAATAAAGTAATTTAGACTACCACACCAACGAGGCCATCCAAGCGGCCGATAAGATTAAGAATCCGAATAAAGAGAAGAAGATGATAGCCCCAGCGCTCGAGTAGGCGTCATCGTGATCGTGATGGCGAGAGCAGGACGAGTCATGGCAGTGTCTCCTGTGAGCAGACACGTTCATACTCGGCATGCACGTTGGCCCTCCCCAGTTTGTTCTCACGAATCCCTCATAGAGCTCCTTCATGGACGTGCCCGAAAGGGTGTTACCTGTACCCGTGACCCTATGCATGACCCCATGATTGCTGTGCTTGGCACAGAAGAGATGTCCTATCTCGTGTAGTATGACGAAAGTGCTTAGACTATCGTCCACACTCTCCGATACGTAGGCCACGTTCCAACCGGAGGTGCAATAACCGCACTCTGCGGCCATTCCGAGTACACCCGAGAGCTTGGGCTCTGTCTCCTGAAGGACGACGCAGTACTCGCTTGAGGCGTCGAGTGGTGCGTTGTGACGATAGGATGAGGCAAACGAGTCCTTTTCCACAAAGGGTCTGTCGTTGTACTCTTTGTGCGTCCACTTGATGTTAACGTAGTGCCCGTCATCGAGAAGAGCCCTGTTGAGGAGCTCGGATGCAGCCTCTGCTTGCTTGATAAAGTTCTGTGTTCGATACCTAATAAGCGCACTGCACGTGTGTTCCATCAACATTTCTGAAGAGGACGAAGGGGACACGGCAGACTTGATGTTATCACTCCATGCCTTTGCTGCCCGAGAAGACGGCAAATCAGATGCATTAAAGGGCGCAATATGAATTTCCGGGTGTTCCCTAGATGAACTTTGCAACGCCCTGCTCTGCCTCGGTAGCAGCACGCAAGCCCCTCCTAACATAAGCCTTTGGTGCAATGGGAAAAGATGTCAGACTCGTGGTTAAAATGGAACACATCTGGATGCGCACAAGATAGTGATCCGTAAACCCGTTATTGAAGTACTCTCTGGGGACCGCATAGTCATTCTGATTGAGAAAAATGAGAATAATGGAGGTCACAAAGGCAATGCCGGCGAATAAAAGTGACGTCAGGAGGGCAGTGCTAAAGGGATTTCTCAGGTCTTTCAAACCGGACATGGAAGACACAATCTCTATATACATGAGGTATCTCGTTCGTTTATACGAGCTCTCGCTAAAACTCTAATTAAAGACCTTTTAACCCGAAAATCATGACCAGCTACGCAGGTGAGGCAACCTATATGTAATACGTACATGTTTATAGTCCATTATGCTGACCAGTAAACAGGTAACACCTATCCCTACCAGTCCTTTGGGAACACCAACAAGGGCAGTGGGTACCTCCCCAATGGCACTCTTGTTGGCCAGAACGTCAACCAGGGCCTCCTCGATACTACCAGTGACCCCGTCCTTCCCGGAGGAGACGATAAATGGGCTAGGTGGTTTGGCACCCCTCCCTGTAAGCTCCAAAGGGACACTAGAGTGTCTTGTGGGTCTATCGCACTCACATCATTCCTCTTTTATCATAGACTCTTCCTTCCAGAGGGACAACTACGCCGATCTTGGTATGTATGCTTGTAGTACTCTGTACTCTTGTTTGTACAGTACTATCAACAATCTAACACTCCTTTCTACTTACATAGGCCATGAGAACTTTCGTAAGAAGTGTACCATACTCTCGATGTCATAACAAAGTACTAACAACCCAATACATCCATCAGAGCTCCCAACTGCTTATGTTGGAAGGTTGGTTTGTCCATTCTCATGGTCATCATCGTGCTTCCCAGAATTAACACAGTCTTCTTGCTTTAATAGGAACCTCCATATCGAGAAGGTCCTCAATGTCGGCATCGCTTCTCAGGATGATTTCTACACTAGGTGAGTCGTTTTAAAGTCTGAAGTGTGGCTTTTGATACATCATCTTAACACTATGATAAAGGGTGCTCCTCCCTTGGCGCAACTTTGACGGAATGAAGTGAGTTACTGGTGTGAATGCATAGAGGTTTGGTATATTGCCTAACCCCAGCAATTTTATTTAATTAGGATCACGTTCTCCAAATGGTCAGGATTTGATCACATGATGCACCAAGTTCCCGAAGAGTAAGCCCAATATCATTTCATTGAGTGCACTACATGAGTACACCTGACCTTCCTCTTTTTCTTCCATCTTTACAGAGTCCCTGCTCCGCAGATTCAATCTCGCTTTGAACAGGGCGAAGCCTATCAACAAAGATACGGCCTTGCGTTCAAAATGGAGCATGGATTCCAAAGAACAGGTAACCCTTCTCGGTCTCATGCTAAACACTCGAGTTCCTGAACTGATGCTTACCTCAAAAACAAAAAAGAAATGGGCCGGCAAGCATACAGCATGAACCTCGCCATCATCACTCAAGCAGTGCTCCGTACTGTATACGCAAGAGTCATGCAGGTCCTCGTCCAGAACCGCAATTGGCTGGCTGTAGTTGCAGCTAAGAACTTCCCCTCTGCCTCTGTTCAGGCCAGAGAAGTCAGCAAGGCCTCTGTCAATGCTTTCGGTGCTGTCCAAAAGAACACCTTCGGTCTCGATCTCGTACTCAACCAGATCCAGAAACTCTTCAGAGAGAAGATGCTCCAACAGCCCAACGCTATCGTCATTCCCCACGGAACCATGGCCTTCCTCCAACTCTGCAAGCCCGAGAATAAAGTAAGTTTCTCTATTCCAACTATAACCCACTGTGCCTTCGCAGCCACTCACCAGCCTCTTATTTTCAAGATTTACGCTCTTTGCGGATCACTGGCCGAGAAGCTTAACGTTGCAAGCGAAAGAGAACTCATGACCAACATCTACCAGAATCAATACTCTGTCTTCGAACACCGCCCTATGACCGTATCTGATAACTCAAACGAAGTCAATAGTACGTTATCCTTATACGACCCCACACTACACCATCCTTCTTATCCTCTTACACATGACACCTTTCAGTGCTCGCCAGAGAACGCGAAGTCGGTAACGTCTTCAGGCTCTTCAGGAACACTTGCGAAGAGTATGACTACACCGGTGAGACGTGCATGAAAATTATCGATCACGATCGCCAGAGATGGTCCACCTTCAGTCTCGGGGCGTTGCTTGCTAAAACAGGAATCTGGAATCCGACTGTTAGGATTGATGTGGCAGGCGAGGGGCCAAATAATCGTCATCTTGATTTAAGAGGCATGCCTGCCCGCGAAGTTTTACATCCTTTGTTCGATTGCAACATCATTGGAGACTTGTCCCGATCTCAATTACGCCAAACAACAGTCTTGAGTGCCATTCGCTCCATTGAAAGAGTACTAAACCTAGACGGTGCAAATCATTCAATAATGATGCAAAGGTTAGCAGAATTTGACGAGGAGGGCGACCAACAAGCTTTCTATGCCGGTGCTACGGGAAGCCCTCTTAGAGGTTTTGTTGGCAGACTGTTTCAGCTTTGTGGGAATAACATCTGGCGAACAACTATAGATAATCAATGGGAACTGCTCAGTAACGATTTTACAGTGCGAGATGAAGCTGATGTAGCATTTGCGAGAGCAAGTATTGGTGCATCAGTTGACGATGTTGCTTCTGCACTTCAAGCTGCTATCATTTCAAGTGCAGTTGGAGGTGAGGTGGATGAAAGTCTGTTAACAAAAGCAACTGGCTCCGCTACTATTAACAAGTCGATCACCGACCTCGTTTCCGTTACCTCTGAGATGTCCCCTGTTCAAAGGCAGAGTATCGCTGAGGCCTTTGCACAGACTGCTCCTGCTTTTAAAACCTCGATCAAGCAACTCAAGAGGTTCCTCAAAAACACGGATGATTCAAAGACTGGGGCCCTCGAGGCTGACTACGCGAGTGCCGTAGAGTCTGACTTTCGTAAGCAATGGAAAGCCACTTCATCTGCTGCTAAAGATATTGCTGCTAAGATTGGGCCTCGAGCTGACGGGAGCCGAAGTAAATTTAACGAGGCTATGAAAGATGAAGGTTTTTACCGAAACACTCTCAAGACCAAGCTCGAATCCCTCGAAGGCATGAACCTATCGAGATTCCATACCATTCTCGCCAAATGGTGGCTTGGGTGCTCTATTGATCTTCCTACGATTACTGGACTTGACCAAGCCGGAATCGTGACACGTAAGTATTGTGTATTGCCACATGACTATGAGTTATGAGTGAGACCATTGACAGGCAATCCAACCCCAACACAGCTTTTGGATGCCTTCTCTTCCGACCCTTCCAGTCCTTCACGATGGGCTCTGCTATTGTGATGGTTGCCGGTAATGAGACTGGGTTCACAGCAGTTGGGAATGCGGACTTTCAACTTGGAGATAATGTATGAATTTTGTGATTTGATTCATGTGCTATCAAATAAGCAAGCACTTATCCAATCTCACTCTTCTTAGGTCACCAATAAAACTCACTTGGGCCATTTTACCTTCTACTTTGAGCCGATTGTACACGAGCCTAATCATATCATGATTGCAAGAGATGTGGCCTTTATGGGATACAGTAAGTGGAGGGCCTGTGACTTACTGTTCGTTTGTATTATCCAATGCCACAACCATCTCACTAAACCCTACCCGATCACAGATGGGGGTGCCGGATGCGCCTTCTTTGACAGTTGGAATGATATCGGAACCGCCGTTCGCAGTGGCACTGGAGTGCGCCCCTCTCTCTTGGCCGCGCTTGCTTTCCATCACGAGAACCTTGATGAGAACATTAAGGATCCCATCTCTCTTTCTGGCCAATTTGCAAAGAACTCTATCCTCAACAATCTCTATGATTTGGAAGAGGGCGAGAGGCACTACCAGACTTCCGAGTTTTACGATTCCCAGTTTCTCCGGCCACTTCGCCTTGATCTGATGGATGATGAGACCCACCAAGCCTCTGACTCCAAGTTTTACGGAACGTCTACCAACTTTATCTGTTATCAAGGCCTGAGTGCACATCAGGGCCCCTCCCGCGAGTTTAATCAGTATACCATTAACACCGGTCATCTCGGTGATAAGGAAACGACCGACAGCTCTCTTTCCGTAAGTATGGTATATGGTATTGCGTGTTGTCTGTCTCATCACCACATGTGGCCCGAATCTGACAGTATTCGCTACTCATCAAGTGGAGCGGCCATCTGGCCTTCAAATCTTCGGTGGACTACCGTGCTGCTGGGAACACCGTCAGTCTCATGTCAAAGACAACTTAGTTATTTCGATTTTAATAAAGAGATGCGTTTCATTTTAAAACTCTGGCTTTGTATCAAACTTAAAGATAGGTCCGTACAGATCGCAATCGTAGCCGAGGAGCTTTATGAGATCAGGATTGGTGTTTGGCTTCTGCGTATAACGACCATCCTCGTTCCCGTAAAAGCAATGCTTGCCATCGGGCGAGAAGAACATTTCAATGTTTCCTCCACACATTTTCTGTAGGAATTCCAAGTGATCTTCCTCTTTAAACGGTAGACTGACGTGATTTGTAGAGTAGTCAAGCGAGTACAGTGTACCACCCGGGCCGGTCTTGTTAGTCGCCATACTGTATTAAAAATGTGGTACACGTGTACCCGTATCTCGTATCCAGATAGTCATTATATATGTAATACTTAATGTATCTAAATATAGGCAGTAAGTACAGAAAATGAAATGTGTCGTAAAGGGTGTGTATATATAAACTGATAAGAGAGAGAGACGGTACAGCACCACCACCCTTTGCCGTCCTATTATCTAGTATGGCTACGCCGAAGGGCCGTGGGTTGTTTAGCAATACAAATTTCGAAGAGGGAGGTGTCATAGCGGACTATCACGTGGCTCTATATGAGGTAGATGAGGATTACATCGACCGCGCGATTAAAAATGTAATGTTTACAGACCACAAAGCGGCCTCCGATCCGAGAAAATATCTTAGGGACGAAGTCGAAAGGCTTTTTAAAGTTGAATACCCCGAACAAAATATAACAAACGACGCACTCGAGAAGTGGTGCATGAAAAAAAAGACAACAACAATCACTCTCTTGAAAAAAGCAAAAGAATCCCAAAATGCTAAGCTCTGGGACAAGGGCTACGCTGTGTCTCCAGGCGTCACATTCGCAAAATTTAAAAAGCTTGACAATGATGATGAATTAGAAAGGTTCATTGACGATAGGGTGGACGAAAACAGTGACATGCACTCGAAGAGCAACTCCTCGTTGGCATATAGAACTGCGAAGTTTATGAAATGGGGGGATTTTTCTGCTAATTGGGGGAACGTGTTGGAAGTGTTAGGCATAGAAGATACAGATGAGAGAGGCAAGATCGCTCAGGCAAAAGAATACATTAATACAATAATCAAGAGGTCCTCAACACCCATTGATTGTATCCCAGACTGGCACTTCTTCGACGAACAAACTGTAGAAGGTGTAAGTCCAATCCCTCTTGCAGCGATGTTTTCAAACGAACCGAGTAAAGGGTCCACAGGGGCGAACTGTGAACTCAGGCCATGCAAGCCACCAAGTGAAAAAAAGGATGAACTGCTACTCGCATACAAGTACCCAAAGATGCAGCTGGTGGCCACGAAAAAGATCAAAAAGAACGAAGAGTTAGTATGGAGTTACTCACGTGACGGTCAGGACTACGAAAGACACGCAGACTGTGCTAATGAATGCGATGGGGCCGATAAACGTAGGTTGAAACAAGAAATGGAAAAGAAGCCGTTTGGGTCCATTACCGACTATTCAGATGCATGGGGAAGAGGAAGCAACCGCAGGCTTGTTCCTTGTACGGTATTTGCATTTTATATGGATCTTACAAAGCGCTTTGATGAAGAAACACTCAAAATACTAACGTCTAGGACCCCGAGTGATGTTGGTGGAATGTATACGGCTATTACCAATGGATCACATAAAAGATACGGAGTGTATGTAAAGGATGCCGATGTTGACCGAGACTTGTTTTCACGTCAAACAGGGCATGCCGATGTTGACCGAGACTCGTTTCCACGTCAACTAAGGCGAAGGTTAGACGACTTGGGCCAAACATCCGTGTCGGCAGACGACTTGGGCCAAACATCCGTGTCGGCAGACGACTTGGGCCAAACATCCGTGTCGGCAGACGACTTGGGCCAAATATTCGTGCGTGATGCTACGCAAGGTCAAGTTGAGTTGTTTTTCGGGCACATGCGCATATCGGCAAAGGTAGACAGTGGAATAGGCTACACGTTTACATATAAGCGTAGAACAGGAAATTTAAGTAAGAAATTAAGAAAGTAAATGGACGACCTTTCCGTTGCCATAATGGGCGTTCAGAACACCTTACTGACCGTGTGCGAGGATGTGCTCTTTGGGGAGGCCTTCAAGTCTATGAAAAAGCTGTGTTACTTGGAAGTGACGATCAAAGCATTGATGGATCATCATCCTGATAATGATGTGCTCCCCTGTTTGCTTAAATCGCTAAAGAAAATGGACCAACTAGAGTTATGGGTGGCCATTTGTAAAAGGATTGTAACGGGAGAGGCCGCGCGGATATGTGAGGGATGCAATGAGATAGTGTTTGCTCGGTTTCCGGATGAAGTAAACACCATGCAATGCGAGAAGTGCTGGAGTGTGACCACGGAAAGGGACCTTTTACGTATCTACAAATACACAATTCCGGATATCGAGAAGCTTGTGGGTTTGATTAGAGAGCCTTTACTTATGAGAAGTTAACGCTATTGGGACTCCTTTATTGTATCCAGGGGTGTACCGTAGGTGTCGTCTTTCCTCGATTTGTTGCCGTCGCTAGACAGCCGCCTGTACTTAATAAGGGCATTTACATAACACGCCTTGCAATATCCCATGGGCGCAAGCCTTTCTCCTCGACAACAGGCGCAGGCCTGTCCACAGGAAACACCATGCGATAAGTAATGGGTCTTAGGATCCCAACCCTTTGGGTGATACTGCTCTATTGTAGCCATTTGGCCCGTGAGTAGTGCAAAAAAGGGTATATATACTTTATATGCACCTTTTTGCTTGTTTCATACCTATACTTATACTTACATACATTATGCTCGTCTCTCTAGTATTCCCTTTATTCATATTCTTTGCAGTATGGCCCGTCATGTGCTTTGCGGCAATCACGCTCATTACCGGATTTACATGTAGCACCTTCTTCGTGGCTAGATTTACTCTACACTCGTTAAATAAAGTTATGGATTATGTCTTTATAAGAAGGAAATTAAAGCTAACGTAAATATTTACGAAGAAGAGATTGGCCGGCTATTTCTGTTGAGTTTGTAATATAATAATCAGAAGCGCTCTGTAATCCGAATTCTTTCTCACCCAAATGCAATGGCCTATCATATCGTTGTATCCGGCCGGATTTATATTCTTTGTCTATAAAATGAAGTCCATGCTGACCGGTTATTTTAAGCTCTCCAGGCGCCGTGAATTCTAATTCCATAAAGGGTTTATCATAATGGTCCGAATCGAGGATCTCCTTGAGCTTGAGTTTGATCTTTCCTGTCTTCCCTGCAAATGGCCACATTTCTGCACCAAAATTATAATCCTGAATGATCTGATGACTACTTGTATCAAAGACTAAATAATCATCAAGAACCACTTCCTTGACATCTTTATTATTAAGCAGCTTATTTAAGTCAAACCAAGCTTTCTCTGATGGATCCTTTTTTGTCACATTTTTAGCACTTTTTACCGCTTTTTTCACGGCTGAAACCACTCCACCCATCTCGCCCACAGCACTTGCTCTAACACAAACAGCTCCGAAAGGATATACTCACAAGTACTTGATAACATAAGCAGATACGCGATGTTGTACTGGATAGTAGCCCTCTCTGAGAAAGTAGTGTGAGCTGTTAAATCCCAAACATCCCCTAGAGTCCACAAGGCACTGCTTCAGAAGACAGGACGAATTTGAGATGGCACATGGTGTTGCTCTGGTCCAAGATGGGAAGAGATGGCCATCTGTCCATTTGGCGTGATGGGTTGATCTTAGCCAAGACTGTGAGGGAGGGTGGCAGCAGTAATCGTTGTGGTCTGAATCGAGTCTGAATCCCAAGTGATGGAAGACACAGGTGCAAGAGACTCCGTCTGGACTCAGGTGTGAGCTGTAGGGACCCTTATTCTCGCAACACTTTGGCTTACAGTGTATGTGAGACACGCTTGAGGGGACATCTTTGGCTGGTGGGAATCCTCTGTCGGTCATTGTAATAACAACTCTCTTCTTGCCCTTGATGCACCTTTCCACTTTCCTGTGGTAGGCAGGAGGTCTCACTTTGATACATATGTGATCATAACTGGGCCAACCCCGAGCAGAGCAGAGGAGTGTTTCCTGGGTAGCCACATATCCAAAGGGACAATGTATGATAGCACCGTCTCCCGCCAGCACCGACCTCTTAATGCCCAATCCGGGAAGAGGGGGGCATACCTTGTGTCTGCATTGGACCTCGTTTGTGTCTTGGCCGCAATAGAGGTGAGACGGTGTGCAGACATGATACTGGTTTTTCGGGACGACCCTACATGCACTGGTAATAGGAAACGGGATGTTGTTGCAGACGATACGAAAGGGAGATATCTCGTGAGATACCAATCCCTGTAGCGAAGTACATGCCTTTACACCTAATAAGCATTGCGTGGATGTTAGAATAGAACAGAATGCATTGGGCTCTGTATGGAAAATGACGATACAGGGCCTAACAATAGGGTGGCTTCATAATGGAACCCGGGATGCTACAGGTGCCATAAGTGGGTGATTCGGGAAAGATGAGGTCGGGACCGCATTTCTGGAGACACTTGTCGTGTCCGGCAAGCAACCCATTTTGACACCCATAGTCGAGCCTGTGAGGATGGCAAGGCTGGTCCTTGCCCAGATTGCAGGAAGGAAGGTCTGTAATGTCGGGACATTCTATGATACGCTTTGTATCCGAGACACAGTAGTATCCGGGCCAGTTTTCCTTAGACCGACAGTCATACAGCCCTTGGTACTTGAGATGGGGTGGTGTTGGTGTTAGATCTCGAATACTTTGCTAACATCAAAAAGCTTACCTCTACCCTGAACCCTACTGGACACGCCTTCTCCTCCAACACACCCCTTCTCTTAAGAATAAGAGGTCTTTTGCCGTCCTCTCTCATAAGGCAGTGTGAATTTTCCGTACTTCTTCTTCTGTTGTTGGTGAGTAGGCGATCTGATTCCGACACATCGGGACCACGTATGGTGCGAAGGGAATGGAATGAGCCCGTGGGCATGTCTAGGAATGCACCCCGAAGGCTGTAGTGTGTGACATTGCTGCTATTTGCGGACCTGCTGTTATAAGTAGGCGCCCATGTGCCGTCCATAGGGGCTCTCGTTATATACATTGAAATACTGGAAAAGGAGAAGAGACAGACCAAGACATTAAGATTAAGCCACAATGGCTTCGAAGACATCTTTGAATATAGACAAGGACAAGGCTTATATTATTTCGGGTGTTATTGCCCTGAGCACTCTATCCGTGCTTGCGGCTGTGATACTGTTTGATCACTCGTTTGACAAGCAAGAGATCCACTGCAACACTGCACTATGTGCCGATGTCATATCCATAAGCTCGGTTTCGTTCGGGATACTTAGCATTGGCAACCCTATTGCGGTGGGGGTCGTATCATTCTCGAGGTGGGTGGTCTTGGTGTGCCCTTGCCTGTCTGTACACTGTGCTTACACACACCACCTTCCCAGCTTCGTTGCAATAGGCATCATTCCTATTGCCCCAATGTAAGAGTCGTTGTATTGCCCAGTCCCACCAACCTCATCTCATCCGACATGAACACAGTGCAATAGGCGTCCTTCCGGTAGGAATCGCAACCTTTCTGGGTTACCAATATGGCAAGCTTACTAATGTCTAGGTTGAATGGGTATATATCATCTTAATTAAAAATATTGTAACAAAAGAGCAAGGATGGCCTCCTGTCACTGGTCTCTGTTGAGTCTGTCTGGTGTGTTGCAGTTCTGTTCGGGCTACACAGGCTGCCATAGTGCAATCAAGCCAGACACTTACAACCTGGCCGTGGCACCCAACGTCCTCTTTGAGACTGATAATCTTGGGCACTCTCCCGTCTGGACCCTCTTCTCGGACCATCATGGACCGACGACCATCGGTAGGCAGTCATCTTCATACTCTATTATTTCTCAAATCTGTAATTTGGCGGGTATACTGCTGTTCCGAACATGCACTTAAATTTGGAATCAAACGCCCATTCTTTCAAAATCGATATCGCATTAGACAACATTACCATAGTCGGTGCAGACGTTATCCCGGCCCTCCCCAACTCCGTAAAGGCCGATCCGTGGACCCTCACGGGCTTCCGTGTCTTGGGAACACTGAAACCTTATCAGAATAAAGTGTCGGTGTTCCACCATGGGCATCACAACGGACACATAAAGCCAAGACTGGGAGTGTGCATAGAGTCGGATTCTGCTCCCACCCTTTCACTATGGGCATATTGTACCGTATTGCACCATGCCTGCCGTACCAAGCGCCGTCTCATCGTTCTCTCTAGTGCTCCTTCCCTATGCTAGATCGGTTATGCAGATATGGAGGAACACGCTCATAACGCCCTCTTGGCCCATAGGGGTCGCCCCTCTTGTGTTCTCCTATCACAAAAAGAGGTCCAGCTACGCCAATTTGGTCGAAACCATACTCGCGTGCGATGCCCTATACTGGCTGGGGCACGGACGTGAGGCCTGCCCTGTTCGCAATCTCCCGTCCCCAAGCCCTAACACCTTCATCAAGTGTCCCTCCTCCAAACCTCAGCAGCCGGGATTAGCCATCATTTTATCATTGTGTGCAATGCAGTCCTGAGTCTGGTGCTCGCAAGGACCGTATCATGGTGGTCAGGAAGCCCTTCGGCGCGGTCTGCCCTGTGTCTCCTCAGTTTCGGGTTCGCCTCGTTCTACTGGACGCCTCTCATACTCGTAGTCGGATTTTTTTGGCGAGCTTAGGGCCGTATAAACTATTTAAAATTGTATTGACTAACCATTGGAACAGAGATGAGATGATCTGCCTGCACTTACTTGCTTCTATCTCAAGGGGGGCATGCGAGGGCGACCAGCCCTACGAGATCACCCAGCAAGGGGGCTGCGTGTACACACAAACGCAGACACAGAGGTGCTTTGCATCCCCAAACTTCCCAACCCTCGATTACGCAAACAGTGGCCAGTGTGGAATAAGGCTCTGCTACGATACCGACTACACCATCAACGCGTTCTCGGTCGAGAGAGGCGAAGACCAGTGCTTTCACGACTCTCTCGCTATCAACAACGCCCTATACTGTGGATACATGGACACACCCTCTGATATGGACGATGAATGGCCAGACCCCTATGATCCTCCGGGAACTCAGTCCCTTCCTGCACTAACCGGCAGTGTCCTCGCCCAGCAGGCGGTTTCATTCTCGTCAGACGCCACTACAACCCAAAGAGGATTCCAGATATGCTTTGACATTGTAAGGAGCCCCACTGCACACCCAACACAGACTCCCTCATCCTTGCCATCATCTCGCCCCACAACGAGACCCACCGTCAAGATCCAAGCCGTTTATCCAAAAGCACAACCAGAACCAGAGCCTCGGCCGACATCACGCCCAACCCAGATTGGGGACGAGATCATTGTTGTCGGTGTAACCAGCAAGACCGTAGACCACCCCTGGTTCAATAACGGATCAGACCTTACCTACTCGCTTACTCGAACAAACGGCACATCCCAACAAGCACCAGTACTCACTCTCAAGCGTAACACCCTGTACGTGTTCGACCAGACCCACTCTTCAAACGGCGACCATCCTCTCGGCTTCTATCGCGATGCGGATAAAAAGGACGAACTTGAGCCCAGCTATACCGTTAATGGATTAGGAACAGGCAGAGTCGGCATCATGGTGGAATGCAGTGATACCATTGACACGTACTGGTACCAATGCATGAATCACAACTATATGGGTAACAAGATACAATTTGACCCTTGTGTCAAGGAACCAAGCTCAAGCCCAAGCTTCCCAACACGCCTTCCCACACCTCCGCCCACAAAGAGCGAAGACGAGAGTAATGATGAATCAACGTGGATCATTTTAGGCTCAATTCTTGGGGTGGTGGCGGTTATTGTTATAATCGTCCTTATTGTCAAATGTCGTAATAGTGATTATCGGCCCATAAACGCAAGCTCATCTGGATTCAAAATTGGGTCGCTCTATTTTTAGCGTTAGTAGTATTATCTTAGTACAGTACGATACAGTACAGTACAGTACACACGACCAGTCGACTATATTAAACACAAACCATACCAGAGTATGGATAAAATGACATCTCGTCCCAATATTAGAGAATTAGAGGGCTATGGGTGTTGGTGGAGCGAAGGTTACATAGCAAAGGAAGAATACGGGCACGTTGCTTCTCACTATGCGTTCCCTGTTGCCATGTTCATTCTCATACAGTGGGACGAGTACTTTGATAACCCCAAGATGGCCATTGCACTCTCCATTCCTGCCTTTGTTTCGCTAGTCTATCACACCTATCTCACCAAAGAAAGACGCCATCACTTTGTGTGTAACTGCTTCATGATTGCAGACTACACTGCCATTGCCACGGGTGTCACCCTCGGCCTCTTATGGAATATCCCTATTGTCGCACCCACTCTCCCATTCATCTTATCCGCAATGGGGGCCCTCACTTACATTCTCCTGTCAGACTACTGCTTTCACAGTAGAGCAATGCACGCCATATGGCACATTATATCGCTTGTGCCCTTGTTAGTATACGTAGCTGTGGATCTCAAGCCTTCCCAGAGCCACAAGGGACAGGGAGAGGAGATTGAAACCGCGGCTTGGATCCTTTTCGGACTCCTCACCTTTGCCACTACTGTGACTACTTGGTGGACTTGGAAGTACTGTAATGATAATCCTACTGGTACAGGCAAAAGTACATATAGAAGAGTACTAGACTCAGATGAACTAAACTACTGATAAAGGCAAAGTACATAGTAATACTTCAGTTTATTATGAAAGAGTACCAGAAGTACAAGTACTAGACCCAGACGAATTAAACTACTAACCCAAATAGGCACTAGGCAGACCCGCCAATGATGCATACGCACTCAAGTCCGTTATCAGCTCTTTATTCAAACGAGTACCCAGAAAGCCGCTTGGACGGGACGAGGACACCGTTCTGATGACTTGGGGTGCAGGTGGGGGCGTGGATTTGGTTTTTTCGAGATCTATTTCGAGTCGTTTCACCGTTTCCTCTAATTGTAGGATACGATCGTCTTTATCTTTGTTCTTTGTTAGGAGAGCTCTTCCTTTTTGGGATGTTATATCGTAAAGGTCTTTCAACCTTTCAGAAGTAATTTTAGTTTGCCTTAAATCTGAATCACACCGTCTTTTTTCCTGCGTTCTTCTTTCTAGAAGAGCTTTCTCCATATCGCAGTTCGAATTAGAAAGTGCTTCATTATCCTTATTTTGAATCAATTCCGCGTACTCTCTCAGAAGTTTGTCGTGATCAATTTTTAAATCTTCGTTTTTTGATATGAGCCCGTCCTTATCCTCTATGCATTCTTGATAATCATTTTCAATTTTCTTTAGAGTTTCCCCACACACTATTGATAGATGCGCCACTTCCTCCGCATTCTCTTGATTTGCCTTTTTCAATGCGGTTTGCAACTTGTTTAGTTCTAATTCCTTGTATCGCAACTCTTGTGTAAGTTCAGCTACTTTCTTCTTTTTTTTTGGCTTTTTGCTTCCAAGCTTTTCAATCTCGACTCGTAATGATTCGATCGTTTCCTTTGAAGATTGAACTTTCTTTTCCAGAGAGTCAACCTTCGATTCAAGTGTTGACTGTGATACAGTTAGCTCGTCTTTCTCTGCAATACATCCTTTCAATCGCGTTTGAGTGACTTTGAACTGCTCATTTTCTGCTTGATGCCTTTCGAGCACTTTCTGATGAGTTTCTTTTAGTTTAATGAAATCCGTTTGGAGGAGATCGTTTTCCGCTTTAATTCCATCGTTGGCCTGTTCGAATCGACTATTTTCAGTTTGTAGTAAGTCGTTCGACTTTTTAAGACTGTCTATCTCCTCTTTATCATCTTTGGCATTCTCCAGTGCAAGATCCAACTCTTGAATCTTTTCCGATTGGGCTATGATTTCGGATTCTTTATCTTCAACCATTGATATTAAAGTATGTGCCTCCTCTTGCAAAGGTTTGATTTGTGAGAAGAAGCTGTCGTTCTGATCCAAGAGCACTTGTGTTTCTTCTCGCAAATTGGCTATTTCCTTATTTCTTTCGTCCAATTTAATATTCGATTCGGCCTCTTTACTTTCCAATTCCGCTATCTGCGCGTTTAATTGGTCTATCTTCATATTGTTTGCCTCTATGGTAGCATTCATTTCTTTAATGGCTTCCTCATTTTCTGTTAACTCTTTTCTCACCGACTTCAACTCTTCCCTTTCCTTGACTAATTGAATTTTTAACTCAGCAATTTGGTTAGTCAACTCTTGGTTCTGACTCTCGCACACTTCTTTAAAACGTTCTGCATGCCTATTTAGTTCGCTCATTTGAGACAAACGTTCTGTTAGGGACTTAAATTTTTCGACATTTTGATCATTTAGCTTTAAGACTTTTTCAGCACGGGCGTTTGTCTTTTGCAATTCTTCCAATTTTTGTTTGAAGCCTTGTGCGCACGATTCAAGGCTTTCATTACCGCATCCAAGTTCGTCCTTTAATGTCTTGATTTCGTGGTTTTTCTCTTGGATTTCGCTGGTTTGCCTGCTTAAGAGGTCTAACATCCTGGTGGAATTACTGATTAAAGAGACATTCGATTTGCATTTTTTAAGTGCTTTCGTTTCTTTTTCCAGTTTTTCTCGACATTCACTGGCTTCTTTTTCGCAGTCTTCCAACTCGGCCTTTGGTACAAGATTGTCACCGAATATGCCAAAGCCCTCCTTATCAATCTCATCACGTAATTTTACGTCGTGGGGCCAATATTTGGCAAATTCGTTATCCTCGGGCTCGGCCTCAGAATCAGCCTCAGCCTCAGAATCAGCCTCAGCCTCAGACGACTCAGCCTCAGACTCAGCCTCAGACTCAGACTCAGGCTCAGACTCAGGCTCTGGTTCAGGCTCTGGTTCAGCCTCAGAGAAAGGCTCAGCCTTTGGCTCATCCTCAGACTCATCCTCAGCTTCGGGCTCAGTTTCTGACACTCTTTCGTTTGCACCACCACTTTCTCCACTATCACTTTCTTCACTACCACTTTCTTCACTATGACTTAGTACAGGAGGCACAAGGTCTTTAATTACAAATTTTTCAAACGAACTGTTGTATTTTTCGATTGCCTTTTTTTTGAATTTATCAACTCTCTCTTTGAAACTAACATCATAATAAGGATCATCATCATCGTAAACTGGTGCGTCATAAAATTCCACTTCGAACAGTATATCTTCATAACCATCCCAATCCCTATGTAAAACTTTTGATTCTAACGACATTACCTCCAGTGAATTATTTTTATCAGGGATCGTTTCGAAGCTAAAACTCTTCCACTCATCACTAACAAAATCCCTTTCTTCAACCCACATGGTTTTATCCGTTGAATTTAATCGAACATTTGTCGGACCCACGGGCACAACATAGATCTCGTTCGTTCTATTTCCTTTTATCTCTACATAATCAATTTTCCCAATGACAAAAAGAATTTTAGGCCTTTTTGCGTGCTTTTGAAGCTTGTTATTCTCAGACACCAACATTAGGGCAATGTCTCCTTTTTTAAGTTTGTTTTTGTGATCAAAAAAACGATTGGTTTTTGTTTTTTGAAACTTTTTGATCTCAAGTGTTTCTGGCTCTGGTTCAGCCTCAGCCTTTGGCTCAGACTCAATTGTGATATTTGGATAGTCTTTGAAGATTCCACTTCGTAATTCCGTTTCAACATCTTTGACTGTTTGCTCTTCAATTGATTGACGCCCATAGTATTTCGCCCACACAACTGCGTACTCAACTCCATTTATTTTAAATGTAGTATCAGCGGGTTTGAAATCACCACGGTCGATCTTTAAGGTGGTGTAAACATCTAACCTTTTTGACATATCCGCATAGTTAAGCCTAAGTATAGTATCTCCACCCCCTTGAGCATATTGAAGTTCGACTGGAACAATGATGGCTTTAGGTTCAGGCTGATTTTCTCCAGTTTCTAATCCCACTAGAATTGCACCGCTCTCCATTTCCATTGGTTTTGCCGATCTTGGAAATTCGAGGGCCTTTACCTCTTCATTGAACGGAAACACGGTTATTTCTGGTGCAGGCTCGGATTCTGGCTCCGCTCGAACACCTGAACCAAATTGGGTCGTCAGATCAACAATGTTTATATTTTTGCCGTAAACCTTTATGTGCTCTGTTTTGAATGCAAACATTTCTTCTTGACTTGGGAGTTCTTCGTAATGTTTGACATCAAATATCATGTCATATTTTCCTTTACTGGTTCCTTCATCAATCACAGTCTGTTTACTTTCTTGTAACACAGATGGGTAATCATATCCACGTGGGCCGTGTATTGTGAAATAAATAGTCAATTCCTGCCAAGTCAGTGTTCTGTTGATGGCGCTCAATTGTTCTTTATTGAGTAACGGCGTTACTGTTACTTCCCCTTTCCATTTTGCGTTGGTATCAGTTATTTTTTCTTCTGTTATCTTTCCCACCACTAAAGTTGCATTTTGTTGCTCTGCGCCACCAACGTAGTCTTTTGCAATCAGCATTAGAACAAACTGATCCTTTGTGTTACCTGACTGGGGAAAATTTGTATTCACAGACCTGTCTACGCTTTTCTTCCTATACGGGCCACTCCTATTTGTTGTACTCATAAAGTTGTCATCTAATTCCACCAACCTGTCTAGGTTAAGCACTCTTCTTTCTTTAAAATCCCCAATTATCCCACTTAATCCACGCTCGTCGTTTCTTTCATACAAAAACATACTAATTAAACTGTCTCTGTCCTCGTCAAATTTTTTAACTTCGTACGTTCGATATTTGGTACGATTAGGGTGTCTTGTTTGCACGACTACATCATCTCCCAGCTGTTCCGATCTATCATATTTAGGTTTGTTGTTTTCAAAGACTCTATCGTAGCGTTTAGTGAGCTTGAGTTGATACGAAGGATTAGAAACGATAGGTTTTATCGTAATATTGGTATTTTCGCCGTCAATGACGTCTTTTTTTACGATTTCTCCAACAACAAGTAAAGATAGTTTAGGGTTTGTATCAAGCAAGTCTATTAGTAGTAGGGCGTAATCGCCGATACGAAAAGGTATATTTGGGTCTACCACATCCATTTTGCCTACAAATTAACCTGATGCACCTCCCCTCCAGCCTTTATCATTCTCATGCAAGGGTCGTATATACCCAGAGTCCCCCAAGCAAAGATGCCGTCTCTTGTGTGTTGTGAGACGAAGGGTTGTATTTCTGAGCCCTTTTCGAGTCTTCTTGCCTTTGAGATGTAGTTTGAGTCCACGATAATCTTGGTTGGGTTAGATTCCAAATTCGGGAAATAATTGAGGAAATAGGGTTGGTGTTGGATTTCAGATTTGGGAAATAATTGAGGAAATGGAGTTGGAGCGGAGATGAGAATTTCTAAAAGGTAGTAATGTATATGGTAATGGGTGCTTACCACATCACCCAGAGCTGTAAGGACTGACACCTTTTTGTTCTTTGCATTGACTTTAACGGCCACAACACTGGCAATGTCGCTTGATTTCCAAGCCCTGTCGTTGTTGTGGTACCATTTCACGGTTTCTGTAGTACACAGTCCAATGAGGTCCTGTGCGATATCCAATTGCCATATTCTTTCCTGTTGTGCTAGGTCCAATCCCGGAACTGGGATGCGTGTGGGTGGTTTATTTTGGGCGACGTCAAACATAAGGATGGTATCACCATCTGCAATGGCCACGTAGTTGGAGTCTGTGCCAATGGTTGTTTCAATCTTGTCGGATTCGTGGAGTGTGGACATGGTGGGCACGTCTGAGAAGGTTTGGATGAAGACGAGTCCGTAATCCTCTATGAGAATGGCAATACCAAAGCCTCTTCCAATGACCGCTACTGCTGTGGCCACCGCTTTGGCTTCGGGAACCGCCCCATCTAGGATAAGGGTGTGTGGACTTGCAGATATCCAGAATTCGAGTCTAGTGGTGCCGTCTGTGAAGAGGAACTGGCCGTCTTGGTGTCTTTGGAGGCAAATAAAGTCGTTGTTGGCTCCACACCTGGTCATACCATAAGCGCCCAAGTCGTAACCTCCATTGATTGGTTTCCATTCCTCATCTGCTGGGTTGAGATTCGTGTACTCTGGATGATAAGAGGAGTTAGAAAATGGTCCAATCGTAACATAACAAAGATGAAAGAAAGCCAAGCCAACCTAGACTGTGTGGTGGTTCTCGTTTGCGAGCCCAAGCCCTCTCTCCCGAGGATGCGATACACAAGGGCACTCTGTTGATCTCTCCGTATGTAAGTACTTTGAGGGTCAGGTCGTGGATGTGTTCCTCCCGCCTTTTCTTCTCGTCGAACCCATGGCCGTCCATGGATTCGTCTTCGTCTTCGGATGACGAACAGGCTCCTCTCTTTTTGCTGAGGTCTCTCTCGTCACACTTCATATCAAGTTCCGCTACTTTGCTGGTTGAAATGATGTTGTTATCGTCTTCCGCTTCCATATTGGAGGAGTGGGTGTTCTTTAATGAATAATCCCGGCTGATTTATAGAAATAGCAATAATTACGGCCAGTATCAGGACAAGCTACTTTTCCGCTTGATTGTAAAATGTCGTGAGTCTGTGTAGTGACTCTGGTGTGATCGACTGGGAGCCTCCAAGTGCGAGAAGGCCTCTGCCTTTTTGTGGAGGTCCACGCACTTGACACCATTTGCCCAAGCCTCGATGTCGGGTCCGTCTGCTCTTGGCCCCTCTTCGAATGGGATGGCACCCTGTAGTCCGGTCGAGGAAGCAATAAGGCTGGCCACCTTCCACATGTCACATTCCGCCCTTATAAAGTCGCCGTGTTCCATATCAGGTCAAGTGAACATCGAAGTCGTCCTCCTGGTGTTCCACGATGGCCCTCTGGTAGTAGCTGAGCTCCTTCTTCCTCTTCTTTCGGTTGCAGTACTCTGCAATGAGCACAAGAACGAACACAAAGGTGGCGGTAAGGACGAATGCAAGCGTGGACCCCAGTGATGCCATAGACGTTATTTCATTTAATGACGAAAAAGTATATATAAATGATCCTCAGACCGGATAGAGAGGGTTGAAGAAGTGTATTAGTCGTCTTCCCAGGTTGTTCATTGACCCCTTTCCCAGAGAGTGCAGAATTGCTCTTAGTTCCTCTTTATTGGTGCGAACGGGCGCATGTGACAGAGAGTCGTGGTGCCACCATACGCCATAGCATAGTCTGTAGCACACGTAGTGGCTGTCTGGATTAACGATGAGGCAGTGTCCGTTGATGTCGGTTGTCGAGTCAATCAACTCGAGTGCCCGCTTGACATCCTTTACAATCTCTGGCATGTAGCCATAGTGCTTCAGTATGTCTTCTACAACCGTGACATCAAGGTCACCCACGGCACTGACCAGTGTCCTCTCTGATGGATTGAGGGCCTTTTTGAGGCTATCGGACAGTTGTGAGTTTACCCGACCGGCCGCCTCCCGAGCATCCTGTCTTGTAAACTCTTCGGACTGGACAGAGTTGTTGAGTGCGTGAATCCCACACCAGAACCCCGGGCTCTGAATTTCATGAAAAGGCATCCTTTGTCTGATTTATTATGGTGTGTAACTCAGGTAATAGAATGCATGTGTTGTAGAGGGTTGACGTTTCTTAGTTTCGGATATATATAAAACCGACCATGATTAGTGTAATATATTGCATTGCGTGGGTATGACGTCGTACGAATCGCTATTTGCGGCCACTCAAGATGCGGGTCAGGACATCATTGATGAATTTGGAGATGAGACCGAGCCGTCCTCGAAGAGAGCAAGGAGTTCTTACACCCTGATTGTAGGCCCCAAGGTGAGTCCTTTATCCCTTTTCTACCAAGCCGAAACACAAATCTGACCTCTTCCTTGCTATAAGTTCCGGGACGCAGACCTCACTCCGTACAGAGGCACCAATCTAAACGTGATCAAAGCCGAAAAGAATAAGGAGCAAAGCCTATACGATTACATTATCGATGATGTTGATACGGGTGCGGTCAAGGCCTACCATAACCTGGATATTATGCTCAAAGAGTACCTTCACCCCAAGTCTCCCAGAGTCATATCCATGCTACTCAAGCACATGGCCCCGAATGGCGATCTCAAGCTTCATCTCGAGGACATACCAGTGCCCTTGTATCTGTGCCTGACGGAGAGTCAGATGGGTGATATCATAAATCAGCTTGGTCTCCCAGAGGGCTTGGATGATCTGTCGTTGGTAGTGATGAACAAGGCTAGGACTCATGCAACCGGAAACCGCAATGCCCATGAAGCCGACAAGTACTTGGAGCAGTTCATCAATCACATTGCAGGCCTCATGTCCAGATTTAGGCCCAAGGTTGACTCCACATGGGACACAGAGTCTCACTTCTTTCAGCCGATTGAGTTCAAGGTGAGGGTTGGCCCAAGAAACTCGGTAGTTGTAGATGCAATAAAAAACGTCCAAAGGGGAAACCCGGAGACCAGCGCTCAGTATGATAGCGATATTGATAAGTACGCGTATCAGGATCTCACGAGCAAGCTCCCTACGTCCGACAGAGACAAGAGATTGGATGACATTGGGGAGGATGGCATAACACATGCGGCCACGATGGAGCACCCCATGAGACTTACAAGGTGTGTATTGAAACACCGGCACGTCCTTTCATTGATATCCTCTCATCCCATCCTTCTTGTTAAATCCAGTCACACTGTTATGAGTCCAAGAATGAGAGCAGCCATAGATCAATCGGCTACTTATATTAATACTACTTTTGACTCTAAGTAAGTCAGTCAGTACAAGTAAGTACTTACGCATACGTACTAACACACCGTAACGTACCATTGTATTAGGGACGACATTCTTCCGTACTTAAAGAACACCAGGATCAGAACCCACTTGGCCACCTTGGTCACACACGAGCTTCTTATTACGGAAGGATCGCTGAGAACGTATAGGGACCCTACGGCAACCGACGAGAGCACTAAAAAGAGGATATTCGCGGCTTCGTCCATACTGAGGCTTATGAAGTGATTCAGTACTAGTAGAGCAAGGTAAGTACATACAGTTCCTTACTTTACTTAACTTTGTTTTAATATGAGTGTTCATCGTTGTTGCGTAAATACCGGAACAAGACAATGGCATACACACAGTCTTATTATGAAATTATCGATTTTTCGGATGGCCACATCACACACAGTGCAAAGCCAAACAGATGGCTCATCACGGGTGAACCCAGACCCGGCAAGGTGAGCCTAATGAATATGGAAGATCATACATGTATATCGTCTTTATCGGCTTGGAAAATAGTTAGAGCGCAGTAATTTACGTCTTTAATAAACTTTAAGCTTCCCGTGCTTGATGCCCATCCAATCCATGATTTGAATGACTAGAAATCGTTGCTCGGGGACAACGGCCCGAAAGAAGTTTCGCGCTACTCTTTCACACGCATCCCCGGCTGCCACAAACGCAAACACCCACAGGCTCAGGCTCAGTAAAATGAGCGATATTCCGATAAGCGTTGTCCAAAAGGCCATGATGCCTATGGAATCGTGTCTCATGCAATCACCGTTGGGGAAGGTGGGGTTGTTGTAGTAGCTGAAATGGGTGTAAGATGTCGTATCTGGCGCAATCGGGACGAATGAAAACTGCTTACCTTTCGGGGTGTCCGAACTTGGCCCACTCTTCACATGTAAAGTGCTTCCCATCGACTTGTTCGTGCCATATTTCTCTATTAAAGGCAACGCAATTGAGTACAGGTCTCTGCATGATTATTGATATGGACTTACCTTCCTTCTCCGTAACAACACCAAGCCCTGTGCATTGGCTGCAATACAGTAACACCCAGAAGCACACATGCCGTCCCGAACACATTGCAGAACACTCTTATTATCCCTCTGGTGTCCTGATGAGAGAGGAAGTCGTGACAGCTGAGGGCCAGTCCAAAGATGGGGTCTAATAGGCTGGATTTGGAGTCAGGTTCTCTGGTATGAACACGAGTGATTAAAGAGACTCAAGACTCACAGAAGCCTAAAGAGGGCCGGGTGTGCCCACTGAGGATGCCTGTGCATGTGTTTGCTCCATTCCTCATAAGGCTCGAGCTCGTATCCCGGAAAGGCCATGGCAAGAAGTCTTCTGGTCATCCCCATTCTGGACATGACTTCTGCGAGATGGATAGTGACATCTGCATCCTCTCCTTTGATCATTGGAAGCACCTTTGTCCCCGTGACCGTCTCCCCTTCCTTCAAGTCTTCGAGCCGTTCCTTCATCTCGGCCTGGATGTGCCCGACACGATTGATGATATCCCAGTCTATCGTCATGAGATTGCAGAGCTAATCTCGGGTGTCGGGAATGATTCAGGAAAAAAATGCGGGATCGATTTTGAGGGAATGAAGGTTAGATTCCGGATTCGGAAAATAATCGAGGAAATGGGGTGGGTGTTAGATTTCGGATTTTTGAAATGATTGAGGATTTCGGATTTCGGATTTCGGATTTCGGATTTTGGATTTGGGATTTGGGATTTGGGAAATGGTCGAGAAAAAAATGCGGGATTGATTTTGAGGGAATGAAGGTTAGATTCCGGATTCGGAAAATAATTGAGAAAATGGGGTGGGTGTTAGATTTCGGATTTTTGAAATAAGTGAGGATTTCGGATTTCGGATTTTTGAAATGATTGAGGATCCAGGATTGAGGATTTGGGAAATGATTGAGAGGATCATACAACTATCAAGACTAACCTGAAGGCACGAAGATACAGTGAATAACACGGTAGCCGCTATAAGGCACTTCTTGTGATCCCCACTCAGGAATTCAGGATCACACACCTCAAAGCCCCGATCGCTCCTAAGGTCACCCTCATCACACTTGCCTCCTACGTGTCCCTCCTCAAGGTAGTCCAATCCATAACAGCAGGCCTCACGATAGGCAGGCTGGAGTATGGCTCTGCCAGTAAGCCAGAGGGCCAAGCTCGAGAAGTTGAGCGCCCACCTCAACAACCCAAACCAGATATAACCTCTCATCAGGCTCACAATCGGGATGAGAAACCCGTAGATCGGGTTGAGCTCCATGAAAAGACAAAGGCGCGGGGATGCCCACATGGGATGCATTATCTTTCTGTATTTTGATTAACATATGAGAACACCATTAATACAAATTTACAATACAAAATACTAACTTGTCTACTGGAAACTCTGAAAGACACGAGAACATGAGCACCATCATCAGAAAGAGGGTCAGACACGTCACAATGGCTATACACGAGGCTATGGTGTGCCAGGCAGTCTCTGGCGCAAACACCTCAAAGGCCTCATAGGTCAAGTAGGCCACAAGCGGGGCCATAGTGAGGAGCACCATCAGTGTTCCAAGACCGGCTGTGAGGAAACGGACAAAGGTGAAGACGCCTCTTGTATGGGCCCCTCTGGAAAAGGGCTCGACGAGTTCGAAGGTGGGTACGAAGGGGGTGGGTCCGGAAGATCCTCCTCTTGAATCGGAGTTATTGGATATGATGTGGCTTGCGGCTTTTCGGGAATAGGGAGACCTAATATTCTGGCCAACTCGGCTTCGGGATCTACTCCCTCCGCTAGCTTCTCCTCTCCCGCCCATGACTCCTTTAACACATCATCAATGTCTTGGAATACAGCGTGACTGGCATCTAGTGCTTCCTGAAGGTCACTCACGTCGTCCAAATTGGGAGCACCAGTGTCTTCGCTCTGGTTTAAATGATCCCTTACAGTTGTCAATACGGCGTGAGTCTCCTTTATAGTCGTCACTTGCTCGAAATGGGTCTTCAATAAGGCCAGCTTGGTGATTTGAGCCTGAAGTTGGCGAATCACAGGGAGTAATCTTATCAAATCATTGCGATTGCCTCTCGCCTCTATCACCTTCTCGTCTCGCCTCGATACAAGAAAACGCTCACGAAGCTCACAGATACGATGCATACGATGGGCCTCTGCAACCGGATCGGGCGTTTCGGGCTCAGGACACACAATGTTTCCCATTTTGAAATTTGATTATTCACAGAGTACAGACTTTAAGGGAATTTTACTCTTACAATTTATAATAGCACACTCTAAATACGAACCAGGCTTAGCATACTCGTAACTTCAGACAACGGTGTCTTTGCTACCGACTTGCCAATGTAGGAATGGATCATCTCATCATTATCTGTTTCATCATCAGATTCAATCTCATTAAATTTATTATCATCTACATCAAACCCAATCTTAGCATTGCAGGTATAGCGACCACCCCCATCACATTCGCACTCAGATCCACTCTCTTCGCCTCCACCACACTCATGACAACCAATGGGTGCATTGAACATCTTCGACTTGACTCGGGCTGCCAGAGCGGCTATTTTGGCGGTTAGTTTACGCTTAGACCCTGTCTTTCCTTCTTTTGGTAAGCCCGCCTGACCTCTTTTAAAAAGACGATTAAATTGCTCAAGTGTAATATTCTGATTTGGATTTGTTTTCTGCCTCTTTCCACTCGCTCCATAAAATTCTCTAACAAACTCAGGGGTTATGGTTATGCGTACTTTATCAAGGTCGGCTTCTGTGTGTCGTTGCTCAAAGTATTTTATAAATGCTGGATCAACCGCTAATGTTTCGTAATCGCTATTATTCTCCCAATTACGTTGATCTTCGAGAAATAGCTCGAAAGGGGATGTCTGCAAGTAGCCCTCATCGTCCCCTGTTATATCGTCGCCTTCTGCATGTGCCTTTTCATTCTTTTTTGTTAGATTATCAATCTCCGCCTTGAATCTCGTTGTCCACTCGGGATTCAAGGTAACGTCTTCATCATCATTTAACTGGAGCAAGTATTTTCCCTTCAGCAACCCTGGGCCCCATGCGTTCTTGTATCCTGAACCATCAGTTCCGTTGTATTTGTCATAATTTTGATTGACCGCCTTGGCTACCAACTGAACTTTATTGTCTTCAGCATTTTTAAACAAACCGGAAACATACTCTGGAATTTGATAAAGCTCCTTAATAGCAGCAAGCGTTGTTTCAATGTATAGTTGTGGATCAGGCGAGTATTGAAACCATTTATAAATCCCTTCTTCTTGCTTTTCGGAATTTGATACTATCTCTAAAACCTGGGCGTCGTTAAGAATACTGAATTTTTTGCTCTCCCCTTCGGATAATTTGGCACTTCTATAATCTTGGACATCTGGATTATCCCAATCAATCGACGTGTTACTTTTATCGCCGTTCGCCAAAGCCAGAATGGCTTTCGTAAATTGTTCTAGGCTCACGAACCTAATGGTTCCAATAGCTCGGTATAAGATTTTATAGTCGCCGTCTGTGGGCCAATAGTCACGCAAGGGTGTTTCCAGGTCTATTTTCCTTTCCAAGCCATTAACTCTGTCTTCACCGAAGACACTAACTTTTTGAGCTTTGTCCCCGATTGCATCACTTTTTAGTCGATCTTCTACCTTTGTCCTAATGGTGTTGTCGATTTCCTTTGCATGTTTTCTAAACGTAGTTATGAACAAGCGCCTGAGATTAGCGGGCAACAGCGGTCTGTCTTGGACCTCTGTGAGAGTGCCGCTAAAAAATTTACTGGCAATTCCTTGTAATTTCGAAGTCCACCCGCTATTCCCTATTGCTTCATGTTCATTCCCACTTGAAACCTCCTGGTCCGATTCTCCGCTGAAAAGCGCAAGTATTTCAAATGCACTCTCGACCGTGCTTTCAAATATTGGGTATGGTCGCCGCCTTTCTTCATCTTCAGATGGAAATATAGATGTGTTTTCAAATTTTTTAAAGTTTTCCTTTTTGTACGCCCATTCGACCAGTTCGGGCCTTTTAAGCATAGGAAGACTCGTGCTCATATATGTTTTAGCGTCTTCACTATTGAGAAGCTCTTCAAATTCATCTTTTCTTTTTTGTAAGTGATCACCATACTCAATTGGGCGGCTTTTGAAGTCATGGATAGCAAAGGACGCATTCCAAATAGGCAGAGTCTCAAGCACGTCCCGCTCTTCACTCTCAAGCTCAAATTTTTTATCAGGATTAGTCCTATCGTAAGTGTGATATGCACTGTACACCTCTCCACCAGGATCCGGATCACCGTAGCGAATGTATTCGTCATCATCAACCAAGTGTGCTACGAGTACACCGTACAAGTTTTCGAATCCCGTCATTTTGTAAAGTAACTTCTCAAATGCATGATAGAAATAAACCTGGGTCCCCTGTTTAAATACAACTTCCCCTTCTTCGTTTTTGATATATTGACTTCTCTCTAAAAATCCTTCATCGGACCCCGGATAAAAGTGATATCTCAACCCATCATATATTTCTGCCAAACTTTCCAAGAATTCCATGACATAGCCGTCTTTTGTGGTCTCCTCTCGCAACCATTTGTTATAATCTCGCAACCATTTTTTACCCTTCGGACCTGTGTATTTACGTTTGTATGATTTATATTTGGTCTTAAAATCATCTGCTAAGGTGGTTCCTTCGACGACACCCTCAATGGTATCCATGTACGCACACACAAATCGCTTCGCTGCTTCAAATTCATCAGACGCAACACCGTCGTCATTCCCAAGCTCCTTGATGTAATACTGTAAATTATTAGGCAACACTCCAGCGGTTTGCTTTCGTGAGCCATCCCGCAATTCCTCTAAGTCTTGAACATCTACAATCGTTGAATCCCACTCACCATCCTCGCGATCACGACTCCATTCAAAAAGATTGGGAATCTCATCACTTGTTATTTGTTTTAACTCTAAAAGTATAGTCACATACGAGGCTGCGCGGGTTTTGCCAAGTGATCCCAGCCTATCAGAAAGAGTGTCAGATTTATTTACAGAATTATTCAGTTCTGTTATTAGCCCATAGAGCTCAGATTTTTCATCCACATCATTCAGGTCAAAGGAGGTGTTGTCATCTTCATCGGTAATTATCAGGTTACCGTTCTCGTCGTCCTCGTCCTCTATGTCGAGGTCTGTTGTATCAGTTTCGAGTTTGAGTAATTCTTTCATCCAAATTTCTACTTTGCTAACAGTAGTAGTATTATCTGAATCGCAAATATCAATAACGAAGTCGTCCTCATCATCATCACTATTCATATCATCACCAATAAAAGCAAGAACACTTTTGTTGAATAGTGCCTTTCTGCCGTCGGGTAGTCTATCCTCCGAGTCGTCCGGATCAGCATCATCCTCCGAGGAGGACCAATTCATTGTATCATCTTTAGTATCCGTCTCTGGATCATTGGACGAGTCGTCCGGATCAGCATCATCCTCCGAGTCGTCCGAATCAGTATCATCATCCGAGTCGTCCGTTCCTGCATCACTCTCACTATCCGAGTCAGATTCATCCCCACTTATCTTATCTTCCCATTCTCTATATAAGTTTTTTCCAAACACTGAAGCGCGCTCTCTGGAGAATATCGGATCCTCTAAAACTTTAAGATTCGAAAGAACATCTCCACAGTCAATACTCATATTCTGGGTATACTCGTCGGCTTTGACGTCAAAAAGCACATCGACAATACTATTTAACAGTTCATGCTGGTCTTGTATACTTAAATATGACAGAGGGCGATATAAGTCCACTACTTTATACGTAACACCATTATCATCGCTAACAAATAGGTCTCCGAGGATTTTGTTTAGCTTTGTATCAAAATTTACAGGTAGGTCGTCTTCATCCACTATACTCTTCTGTTCTTCCATATATTTTTTTTTCAATGCTTCTTTCGTGCGGCTTTGTATACCGCCGAATTGGGGTTGGCTGTTTACAAAAGCCTCGATAATATTCTTCTCGACACCCTCCTCTAGATCAATCTGTATTAAAGATTGTTTATCATTTCCCTCCCACTTCAACCCGTACTCGTCCAAAATGCGCTTGATACTATCAAGTTTATCTGAATATCCCATATCCGCATCCGTATCATTCGCATTCCCAATAAGCACCCATCCGTCTTTACCGAGGGTGAGTCCAGGAGCCATGATGTGAGTAGATATCGGTTATGTAAGAGTGCATGCTGTGTGTATATACTCTTGTGTCCATCAGAAACAAAGGCGATGAAGCTAAAGGGGCATGATCCGTATATGAAATGGACACCAAAGTGTATGCCAACCAAGGCAGGAGTCTCGAAGAAGAAGTGGTATGTTACCCAGTTTAAACTTTTAATGTGCATTAATCAATACCCGTAACCCTTCCCACAGCTCTCACTCCCGTAGGTATCGATCCCAGAGCCGCTATTCCCGACGCTCATCCCGATGGTGAGATCGATGAGCTCTGCGATTGTGTTAGAGCCCGACTTGGGTTTCTGGTGGTGTCTGGCCAGACCCAATGCGTGTCTCTGGAGACCCGAGTTGATGGTGGCCCAGTCTTCCCCATTGGCTTCCCTTAGTAGTCTTTAGTCCAAAGCAATCAATATGAGTGTAGGTGTAAGAGTACAATACAATACGACACAATGACTTACCTTAGTTCTTTGCGCATCGACTTTGATATGCTCCTCATATCATCGACGTTTGTTGCAATGGGCTTGCCTTTCTTTAAGAGCATGACAGTGGGGAATCCCGGAGCTGCTTCAATCAGGGCATCCGATCCTCGTGGGTTTATCCCGTCCTCTGATTGGCTTACGGATGTAAAGAAGGGCCCCTTGAGGTGGCCCCATGGTTCCTTTAGAGTCTTACAGTGTGGACACCAGTCTGCCATGACGGCAACAGCCTGTAATTTGGACTTTGTACGGGCTCCAATGGGAGCGAGAGCACGGGTTTTAGACTTTGTAGAGGCTCCAATGGGAGCGAGAGCACGGGTTTTTGACTTTGTAGAGGCTCCAATGGGAACACGAGACGATGATTTGTGCACTTTGAGCCATTTCGCAACCCCCGAGCGACTCATGATGGAGAGAGTAGTCCTTTATAATGAGGGGAGTGTAGTGTATATACCTACGAAACCCGCGGATAGGATTTGCTGTGTGTATATTGTCCGGGCCTGGGCGCCCGTTAGGGTCTAGTATGCGAGTGGCTGGCATTGCACTGGCCTTTGTAGGGGTGAGCCTTCAATCGTTGGGGTTGGTGCTTCAAAAGAAGGCCCAGAATGAGGAATCCCATAACACCACTGTTTCTAATGCGTTTGCGTTTAATGCTCCAGACGAGGACGAGGATGAGAATGAAGACGATGAGGATGACACGGAGAGCCTTGACTTGCCAGAAGTCGAGACTGATATAGAATATTTAAAGAGCAAGACATGGAGGATAGGCTTTGCCATTTTTTTAGTGGGCTCGGTGCTATGCTTTGTGGCCCTGGGATGGATAGGCCCCTCTATGCTGGTAATCGTATCGAGCTTCGCCCTTGTTATGAACCTTATCCTTTCGCCTATCATGTAAGCCATGGGCCGACTACCATAAGTCTGTGTTCCATCCTCTAATACCGATCTCATTTCCTCAACTGCACGAATGAAAGCCTGAAAGAGTGCAGGGAGAGGAGAGACATCTGGGCCGTGTGTCTTATTGTGATTGGCATATCCCTGGCAATCACGGCATCCGAGCTTAATGAGGACCAACCCGATCTCGGTGGGGATGAACTGGCCCGCCAAATTAGCACACCAGAGGCTGGTGCTGTATGGGGAGCAGAGTGTGGCCTGTTGTTGGCACTGACATACGTCTGTCGTCTTCCCAAAGGCAAGAAGGAACCCGACCTGTCCATCACAAGATTTGCGTTTGTGGCCAGAGCCGCCACATCCGCTACATTGGGGGTACTGTAAGATCAAGCGCGGATTTACCCTACTCATACTAAATCTAATCCACCCCCCACAAAGGCTCGCAACACCCACTTCAGTGCTTATACAGAACCCACTGAGCTCACCACCCATACTATGGGCCACGGCAGTCGGGATGGTGTTTCAGGTCGTGCTGGACGTTCACGTTCAGAATAGAAGCCTCAAGTTTAACGATATCATGTTTCACGCACCCGTCTCATTCTGTATATGGCAAATAGGAACACTCGTGAGTCTCTAATACTATATCTGGGTATTATTGATTACTACTTACAATACAATACTCTATTACTTAGCTATGCTCGGCTTTCATGTACGACTCAACAAAGGGCTTCCAAACACTCCAATGGGCCATGGGCGGTTCGGGTGTGGGCATCACCCTCATCGGCATTGCTATAAGCGCCACCAGACCCTTTCCGGGCTCCATGTACTATAAAGTCATATCCAACCTCTAATCGCTCGTTCTTAGTTAGAAATCGTTAGGAATTTAAACTTTTCAATGTCGAAACCGGTGGTGATGTGCACAGTATTTTCTTGGCTTGAATAGGAGGTTGACCTTCTTAATTGCCTTTTTTTACGAACAGGAGAAACAGGAGATGGTGTGTTTGTAATTGCTTTAAATGATCTTCCTCTTTTAGAGTTGGAAAGTTCAGCTTTCCAATTAGACTCAGTATCAGATTCACCACCACTTGAATCAGAATCAGAGGCTGTACTTGTAGGTGTGGATGGGCGCAACTCGGGATTGTAAATCCCTAGAGCTACGCCAGCCATTTTCTGTTGATGACTTGCCTTTTCTAGCCATTCATTCAAAAAATACTCTTCTTCATTTTTGCCTATTTCATTTTTAGCGAGAAGGTCATTTAGAGCACGAGTCGTTCTCTTTCGAAAAATATCAGAAGGTGTCCTTTCATTTATTTTCCCATTGAATTTTCTACCTGCATTTTCTTCTTTCTCACGCTCACGATAAAACTCCTTTTGTAGTTGTGTGTATGCCTCATACCCAATTAGGTCAATACCTTCTGCTTGCCTTTCTGTTATACCATACTTGCGATAATCCACCCGATCGTCCATCCTGTACTTTGCCCTAATCAAAAGAGGGCGTATATATACTCATTCATCGTGCTTTGACTATATAATTACTTTTTCCGGCCCAGAATAGGAATAAACAGCGATTACGACGATTACGACATTATGAGTGATGAATACGAGACAATGCAGAGTCCTGGACGCACTGCCTTTGCGCCGGCCAATGTGCGGGTGACGAAGAAGAAGAGTGCACTGAGCAAGCCTTCATTGGGTATTAAGAAGATGGTTCCTCGCGTCAAGCCCAAGGATCCGAGGACGTCCAAAGGGGGCAAGATTGTGAAAGCCAAGGTGGGTTGTACTATGTAAATAGATTTTAGTTGAGTAGACTAACACCCATTTGTAATATTAAACACATACCTTAGGTGGTCAAGAAGGCACTGAAGGAGCCCATTCCTGTGGCCAAGAAAGTGAAGAAGGCAGTTGCGAAGAAGGCCAAGGCAAAGGCGGCTAGAAAGCAATCGGAAACGACGGTTGTTGAGAGCTCTCCTCCTCAGATTATCGATGCGGCCACGTATGCGGGGATCAAGCGTGTTGCTGGGCGTAACAACATTGCCTGTATCAGCACCGACTGCATTGTGGCAGTGCAGTCCCACATTACGGAGAGATTGCTCGAGTTCCTCCTTCTTGCCCGATCCAATGCGTATTACATGTCGGGGACCAGGACGACCCACTCCAAGGACCTGGCGAGTGCGGCCCGGACTCTAAAGATGGGAGATCTGGTTTGCGTTTGAAGCGTAGCGTACTCTATATAACACCGTAAGCACTAAGTATAAGAAATAGTAAAAGTATCAAATTAAGAATGAGGGTCGGGATCTGAGGATGACAACGAGCCGTGTCTACATAAGAAGGGATTGGGTGTATCTGGGTGGTCTTCTAGATTTGCTGCTCCTGACGTCCTCCTTGGCTTACGAGCCCAAGTCCCTGTGGACCTATTTCACCAACTGGAATCTGGCAATCCAGTACATCGCTTACGTGTCTGTGCTAGACGATCCCAACAAGAGGTTGGTGTTGCTCGATCTTGGAGCTCTCATAGCATGGACTGTAGCCGTGTCGTACAGCGTGGTGGTCGGGATGTCTGTCACAACCCTCAGAACCTTGCACGAGTTGTATGGTATAGTACCCTTTTGGATCGGGAATGCCCTGCTTCATTACATACCTCCCCTGTTGTACTCTGCCTCAATACGGACCGAGTCTGATAAACTGGAGCCTAGGGTCGTCTCTCTTGTTATACTCTTGGTGCTCATAGTACTCTATACCGGTGAGTGGTAGTATCGCCCGACTGATCAATACTAACACTAATATCAATACCGCACCGTAGTATGGCACGACACCCATGATGTCTATCTATCCGATACACTCGGGCGATATGAGGGCATGGGCTACATGCTTCTGGCCGCTGTTGGCCTGACTCCGCTGGTTTTGGACTTTGGGTATATAAATACCTTTTCTCTCATATGGCCAGTAAAGAAACAGAACACTTCACAGCACTATTGATTCACATCATGTCTGAGGCTCAAATAAGTACAGACGATAAGAAGAAGAGGAAGGTGTCGAGAAGGGTGCGACACAAGAGGAGGTTCAACCAGCTCAACAAGTTCCCCAGCAAGACGGTGGGATTCAAACCCTCGACGATTGTGAGAATGTATAAGAAACAGACCAAACGCCTCGAGAATTCAGGCGAGAAGCACTTTAGCATCTATTCCGGCGATCTGGATAAGGTCCCTCGTTTGAGCAAGCGCTCCTCGGAACTGGCCGCATCCTTGTTCGAAAAGGAATGCTCGAGGATCTTCCAAAAGCTTCGCAACTTGGCTGCCCATGCAGGAAGGAAAACCGTCAAACTAGAGGACTTTAACTTGTACTTGAAGGAACACCAGTCGGCTTTGTGATTTAAGTACAGTATTCAATATTAAAATGATTTACCGTTGTATCTTCAAGTCTATATATGTTGGGCGGGTTGGGCTATTAAGATCAGGTGCGACGATTAAAATCTGAAATGGCGTATGTATTGTATTATAGTGATGGAGATCATGGAGGGGAAAGATGCGTTATTAAAAACAAAGATGAAGAATATGAGTGCCTTGGAATACCAAAGAATGAGGACCTCGGGAAAGATATGGAAGAGACGAAAGATGATGAATGGGTTAAAGGACAACAACAGACAAGAGGCTCAACAACGGTGCATTCGGACGAACGCATAATAAAAATATTGAGGTAGGTAAGCTACATAGAAGTTACATATGGTCAAATTGGACTCTAACCTCGACAAAGGTCTTTTTTTGACGATATTGAGATAAAAAAAGAACTGCTGGAAATTTTATGGCCGAAAAATATCGGCATTAAGAAAGAAGGAAAAGAGTATAGAATCTACTCTTGGAGGGTGGAAGACGACAATATCCCCAACTCCAAATATAGAGACCCCCTGTTATGCATGATCAGACACAATGCGTATTTTAAGATGATTGACGACTACGAGCAGTTGAAACGAAATATACAAAATACTTGTATGGCTCAAGGAGATTGTGCAAAGGTCATTCTTTTAGAACGCGTACAAAATCATTTTATAGAAGAATTTAGAAAAGGACTTACGATATCAAAGTGTGAAAACGACAGAGACATGAAGCCTATTATAAATATAGAAGAACCGGAACATGAACGTTTACCCACGGCTTTGCATGAGACAATCAAAATCGGTTCATCTCTTTTAAGCACAGCATTCCCTGATAAGAGATAAGTAGTGAACGCTGTGAACGCTGAATTAAAGCAAAAAAAATCAAAAAAAAATCTTAAACTTACATCAACTAGTTTGAGATAATAAGGAGGGGCCAATAAAGACGCTTACTCCAGAGCACACGTAACATACCAGAAGGAGGGGCCAATAAAGACGCTTACTCCAGAGCACACAGTACATATCACTATATTGGGGACGTTCGATTTAAAATCTCATGATGGAACCCAAACCACCAATATCTTTAACTCATAGAAATATGTATGTATAATATGTATCAGATATAATGATACATACTAGTAAAATTCAGAAAAAAAATGATCAAAAAATAGTATATATATAATACTTTTAAACAAAGTACGAGTGTTTGGTACTGAAGATAAATTGTACAGTACAGCCCAAATTTCACGAAATTTGGTGGTATAGTGGTATTTAGCCGGATTTACGGCCAGAATTAAATAAAACTAAGTTTAATTTGACCATTGCCATTAATTTGCTTATAAGGAGGTGGGGGTGCCGACAATTCGTATCCCTCTTGTTGGCACAACTTGTCTACGTATTTGCGTTCGAGAGCCAGTCCCGTCCCTCCCAGCTTCGCTCTTCTGTAGAAGACGGCAAACAGGGCCACTACTATGAGGAAGCAAAAGGCCAGTCCGAAGAAGAGGCCCACAATGTCTAATATCTGGGAGTCCGCCCCTTTGCTTTCGGCTTGTATCTTTTGGAATGTTATCTCGTTTGCGCGCTGGATGCCCTGTGCGTAATTGGTGGGGCTTTGTGTGGGATAGGATGTACTATAGGGAGCACTGAGTGTGAGACGTGTTTGTGGATGCGAAGATGACAGAAGTGACCTTACGGGAATTTAGTGGGTGTCTTGGTGGGCGGTTTGGTGGGTGCTCTGGTGGGCGTTTTGGTGGGTGAAAGCGTCAAGGTTTGTTTGGATGGGGCATTTATTATGAGGAGAGACTGTGGGAAAACTGTAATGCACAGTTCTGCTGGTGTGGAGATGGTTGCTTCATTGTAGTATGTTATGTTGTAAGACGGTAACACCCCATCTATGGCTTTCAAGAGCCCATCGTAGGTCACCACGGCGTCGGATGTGTTGTCGTACAGGCTACACATGGCGCCATTAAAGCCTTCCTGATCATACCCAAGCTCTTTACAAAGGTTCGGAAAATACACAGGATGACCAGCCTCGCCCTCACAGGTTGCGGATTTTTCGTACGTCTGAGTAATCATAGTGCTCCCACATCTGGTGTTCGAGCAGCATGGTACTCTGCATCCAGTATTGTTCGTCATGCATTGTACCGGATTGCTTTGGTCACAATTGCACGCCTCTTGTCCGGTTGCATTCGGGGGGACGCAATTGTCACACTCCCCACAGGATTTTTCGCAGTTTTTTAACATCCAGGCTATATTCCCTCCACTTTTACAAGACCCCTTACTAGCCCAACCGTCACAATCATTAGGGCAACCATCATTATCGTTATCGGAGCACGAGTTCTCGCAGCCCACTCTCGCGAGGGCAGCTATGCTCATGTAATAGATGAGAACCATACCACCCAATCCTCATACCATTGTTAACATGGCCCTCTTAGTGTGTATATACCCTACTGTACCAAGGATGATAAGTGACTATCGGTGCCTGCAGCGGTCATGGCGGCCACTGGGGGCGAGCGCGCGCTGAGAACGCGGACACAAGTCGCACCAAGCCTTGTTGGGAGGCTTTTTCGAATACGAAGAAAGGATCACAGATTTGAGGGGTGTCTTACAAAGATAATCGATGATAACAGGACATCCTTGCTTTTAACTCACGAAGGCACGCAAATATACAAAGTCCCGGCCAATGATTTCTCGGCTAATAAGACGTATCCTCTTCCTCCGTGGATAAGCCTGGCGAGAAGCTGGGATGATCTAGACAGGTTTCTCAGGGAATTTAACGAGCAGAACTACATGGACGAGCCGGGCGAGGTCGAGGAGGTGAGGGATTGATTCCGAAACAGACAACCACCGTCACACGATTTGGTACTCACACACCACCCTCTCTTTAGGGCAAGTACTTTGTAGAGGCTATAGAAGACGAAAGAACAAGAGGGGGCGTGATAGAGTATAGAATAAAGTGGAAAGACTATGAACAGAGGACGTGGCAGCCGAAGCCGGGTCTCATAGAGGATCTGGGAGAGGATCATGTGAGTATTAGTTTGACGTGACGTGTTGTGTTGTGCTGTGCTGTGCTAGTACACTTAATCGTTGTTTACTCTATCATAGGTGAATGTGCTGTATGATTATTTTACAAGAGGTGAGCAACCTCCGCCCGGACTCCTGATGAGCACGATAAAGTGGAGATGGAAGGCGGCTTGGATACACCTTGTAACACCAAGTAAGACATGGCATCCTCGGGCCCTCCCTTGCTATTCATCAATGTGTATCTAAAACGTAGATGTGACCCTTAGGGGACTTCCACGGCTTTGGGAATGACTTTGTGAAGATGGACCGCATGGCCGGTGTTCTGGTGGGAGAAGTGCTCGGGTTGCGTAGCAAGGAAGCTATTAAGGAAGCCATGATAAGAGAGCTCGAAGACGGAGATAGCGAAGATAGCGTGCTGGATGACTACTGCAAGGTTTCGGACACAAACTCTGGCTACCCGAAATCACTCTCTGGGAGTCTAAAGTCCTTATTGGATAACGGCAAAGCAGATCTTGGCGGAGTGAGCGTTCGGATGCCGCCCAGTGGGGTTCAGAAGTCTACCAACGAACGAGTCGTTGGGCTCCAGCGACTGGATCTTAACCCTTACGATGTAGGCGCGTGTTCGTCCCTCCCGTATTGCCCCTTTGATGGCACCCCTGACCGATCCGCTTAGATTATGCTAAGGGCCAAGGGTGGCCAGCCCATAGAACTCGCAACACTGGCCAGTTATCTGGGATCGTCCGTCCATTTGCAGGCGTCTATGAAGCTGATAGACTCCAACCATCTCATCGGAGATGGATTCTCGGCCTCTGGGAGGGCATCCCAGGATGATATAGGGCTCAATGAGCAGTACCTGCGAACCGTGCCCAATGTAAGTGGCTGTGGGCTGTAGCGTGTCGTGTTATCGTGTCGTGTTGTATCGTAACAAACTCGACTTAGGTGTGCCGTACTCTCGGCACTGCTATTTTCGATGACGTCAGGACCCAGTTGGGTGGGATGGACCGAATGAGGGCAGTCGAATTGACGCAGATGTGGCCCTTTGGCTTGAATCACAAGGAAAAGTTTGTCATGACGAGAGCGGACGCAATCAGCAGGGCCAATAGCGGCCAGAAGCTCTATGTCATGCACGAGCACAAGAGTAAATGGTCGCCCAGAAATCGGGTATACGATAGAAAGGTGCTCCCGAGAGACGCGAAGCAGTGTTTCCTAAACGCATGCACATTGGCTCTGACCACAAGCGTGTCCTCGCCTCTAAACGATATACAGGCTACCTGCCGGTATGTGACACCCACAACCTTCAAGAAGGGTGCCGTAACAATGGGCCCGAAACTATACCGACACACCTTTGTTCTCTCCGCCAAGAGCAACGAGGGGGGCATACACTCTTCCAGAAGCGCTATGCTACAGGCGATTGCAGGAATGAAGAAGTATGTCGACCCCATGTTCATATGCGAGGACACTATGTGGTACGCTCGGATAGCCGCAAAGGTAAACAGGGCTTCGAGAACTGGTGGCCACCGTCGATTGGGCCCTATGACGGGTGACGACCCGCTCTTGCGATACACGGCCTGTGCCAGAATTGCGTGCATGGGTCTCCCGCAGATTCATCACAATAGCTTTATTAATGGCACACCCTTCAAGAACAGAAACAAGAGAGACACGAACAGTGTGGACAAGTCCTGGTGGCCCACACAGAGAAATGACGGCGAGGGAGTCAGGCTCAAACGGGCCCAAATGGGCCAAGCCTGGAGAACCAATCACGGGAGGCCCGTTTTCAAGAATGCGAACCAGACAGTCGCCAACAGAGCATTCGGGGGTGCCCCAACAAGCAGGCCCCAGGAAACAGCCACCGTTAACATACCCGGAGCTAAAGAGCTGGCAGATGGCCTCTTGGTCGAAGTAAATGCTCTCGGTGCAAAGATGAAGGTGAGTTGTTGCTCTCTCTCTCTCTCTCTCTCTCTCTAGTGTAGGTTGCTCACTCGGGCACCCCGTTTTATTTGGCAGACTGAAATAAGAGAAGCACTGGAACGTTACCCACTGGGACACGAACCAAGGGACCTCCCATTGCCCGAATGGGGGATCGAACGGTGTCATGCAGCCGTCCAGAGGGGATGCAATGCCACACTCGTGGCCCTCTTTGATCCCAGACACATGTCAGAAGGCGAAGAGGTTACACATGAGAGAGATTACGAAGAGTTTGTCGTCAACTCTAGACGATCTTGGTGGGCGACCTTTTACCAACAAGAAGCAAGGCTCAAACACATCCTTAGCTTCGTCAGGCGGGACATTGAGAACATAGTAGGGACTAGGATTGGTTGATATTGATACTCTATCCTACCCTCTATTGTAGGACGTTAAATGGATTAATATTAGTATTATTGATATTGATACTCTATTCTAGCCCCACTCTATCTTATCCTGTACACTCAAAGGTATGGCATCCCTTACAAGCCAGTATGAAATAAGCATCCACAGATTCCCCGATCCAGAGAGATCCACCTTTACCAGTCTGTTCTTATACCTTGCCCTCAGGCTCGACATCAGTCGTCTGAAGAACGCCTGTCGGATGTAAAACAGACTCATCGACCGGCAATCACACTCTAGCACAAACCTCGTCTTTGCCTTCTCTCCCAGAAAGCCAGAGTTGAGAATGTGCTCAATGTAACGTATATCAGTCTCGTAGTTGGTTCGCTCCCAATCCCGCCGGTTGATGTACAGCTTGTATACTTGGAAAGGTGAGTACGGGCAATGCATTGATAAGCAATAGGAATCAATCACGCTTCGCTTACTCAAATTGCCCTCCGGATCACGATCATCCAATAATACAAAGTAATTCTCGCGTTCGCGTATGTCATCCACAGAACACATCCCATCCCCTTTTGTCTGACCATTACACGTGATATATAAGCTTTACTTTCTTAATTTGCTACTCTCTAAAAAATAATGTAGTCTATGACTGATTTTATTTTAGCATTCAAGTATAGGTCGCCTTGTGAATTGCCGCCACCAGAAGATTGGGAACTGTCGTCTTCTCCGTAATCAGAATACTGCGAACCAAATTCATCTTCTGAGTCTTCAAATGTTATCACTTCGGGTTCATATTTTTGTTTAACGAATCTTGCAAGTGCATTACGCTCAGTTAGAGACACACCACGACTCTGTCCTCTAGATTTTCTAAACACTGGTATAATAAACATGGGCAAATATTCAAGCATAAAATATTTTTTATCTATTATGCCATAAGTTTTTGCTTCATCAATAGATAATCCCAGTAATTCCTTAACCCTTTCTAAGTCAAGGGGAGTTGCTGCTTCATTCTTCTCTTTTTTGAATGAATCCAAATTATACCAACAACCATCCATATAACGAACGGCTATCCAGTGCCCGTTTGCAATCGTATTATGCAAAATCAACCCTATAAACTCATAACCTTGTTCGGGCTCAAACTGGAAGTCCCACCTTGCTTTATATCCGTTTTGTATATTGATTATTTCCCGAATCTGAGAATAGTCCATCATTTCAGCACAACTAACATTCTTGACAATCTTATCTTCCGTTTTTTCTCTTGTGTTATATTCATTATTTTGGTCATCAAAAAGCATCATAATCATAGCCTGATAACCACACTGTGCCCCGGATTGTTTAAACCAATGGTCACCAGAGAACAATTTGGGGTTTTTACATGAAGAATTTCCAGAATAGTTATTCAGTATACCATTCTGTATTGCTTCTATTATTTTTTCCTCATAACCATAAACAGATTGAAGCGCTCGTACTTGATCGTCTTTGAGCTTAATTTTTGTTTCCCTAAAAATGTTCCTTTTTAAATTTAAAATCTCAACCTCATCATGGTCCACAACACGGGGGCGTTTGTCCACAACTTTCACTGATGAAGATCTCGTTGGCACCAATTTACGCTTACTGAGCCCATCAGGCCCAATCAAAGCCCAATCATAATCCCGCTTGAGGTCGACCCATGCTTGGATGAGGGCTTTGACTCTTAGTTTCTTTGCATTTCCCGGCCTTGGATCATCAGACTCATTTTCTCTTCTATGTCCCGACCTTGAATCATCAAACTCATTTTCTCTTCCAGGTTCCGTTTTTACCAACAATTGATTATATTTAGAAGGAGGTTCCGTTTTTACCAACAATTGATTATATTTAGAAGGAGGTTCCGGTTTTACCAATCGATTAGATTTAGTTTGTTGTTGTTGAAGTTGCAGCACTCGTTGAGCCCTTTTCTGCCGGTCATACACTTGCAGTCCCTGATCAAATTCATATGAATAATTTTCGACAGAACTAAGTGCCCATTGTATCAATCTGGGGATCTCAAAAACAGAAACAACTGGTTTCGCAAAAAGATTCTGAACACCAAAAAGGTTTTTTCGAATAGTATCCACAATTTTTGTACAAGACACATCGGATGTACTGGCGTGGTCTTCATGTTCGATTAAGTATGTGATAAAATCCGCAAAAAAAACAGACGATTCTGTTCTTTCTTGTGGTATCCAAAAACTGAAAGCCGCTTGCGGATGCGGATCCCAATTAAATAGCCACAAGTAGTTATCCCACTTTTTGTACAGAAGTCCCGTGGACCCAGTAAGAAATGTATGATCGTCAGCCTCTTTTGCATCGAGTCTGATTTCTTTTGCATCGAGTCTGATTTCTTTGCCTTCGGGATCGAATGTGAGATACAACCCCTCTTTTCTCGCATCCAGATAGGCAGGGAAACGAGGGAGGTAGACAAAGAATGTATTTTTCTCCCCTGATCCTAATACAATCGACGGGTTGCTGTAATCTCCTTGAAGATTAATACCACACAATCCCAGCCATAATTTGCCCTCATCGAACTGTTCCAACTGTAAAGCTTTCGCATCGGCTTCGTCTTTAAGTCGTTTCTTGTGGCGATTGAATTCATCTCTATTTTTATAGAATCTAAGAGTGCCATTTAAGACCTCCCTGTGCATTAGAATTGTTGGGGGGTTGTCTTTGAATTTAAGGTGTCCAAAGTGTAAAGTACGACTGCCGTCGGATAATACCCTTTGCCATTTTTCGGTACTCCCGTCATATAGCGAGACCACATCCCATTGTTTTGGCTCTATTAATTCTCTCTTAAGTAATTGCATCTTATTCTTCTTAAAGTTGTACTCGGAGACGTAATACGGCGACTGGACCTCTGCATGTAATTCAACATTGCTGCCCCCCGTACTGGCTATGTCGTATGCTTTTCCAAGGTTTTGCCTAAATGTATTTCCATTGATGCCCTTGGCCAGCTCTATTAGGTCTTTATTTGGGTTACCCTCCACCCAATCGAAAAAGTGTTGTTTGCCAGCGTCAAGCTGGTAATGAATGTACTGAATCGCTGCCACATACGTCATAAAAACATCCTTGTTTGTCTCTGTCTTATTAGCTATTCTTTCGTAATCTGCTCCTCTCTCCCGGTTCATAGTATTTATCATTTTTCTTTCATCTCTAATTCGACCTATCTCTTCTTTTTTTGCATCTATACGTGATGCTTGATCCCTGATATCGTCAAAGGCATTTTCATTTCGAGAATATAGAGTTTCATTTCCATGTCTGTATGTATAAATCTTTTCATCTTTTGGTAATCGAGAGAGAGCAGGAGCAGAGAGAGCAATGTTCACATATTCAGTAAAAGCGGATCCGTAACTTTCTGTAATTTCACTTTTCAGGTCGGTTTTGGTAATATAACCAGTTGATGGTATTCGGTGCATGATTCTACTTTTTTTGAACGCAATGAAGTCGTTTGCATACTTCTTGTCGTCTTTTTTCATTAATGCTTCATAAGCGTTATCAATTAATTCCTTAAAAAAAAGACCATCATCATCTTTTTTAAGGATTTTAAGGAAATTTCCAATTTTGAGTCTTTCATCATCATCCTCCCCCCAATCAACTGTAAGAACCCAAACCTTGAAATCATAATCTTCCGTGTCGTATGAGTTTATAAGTAAATCTGTGATATTGTCTATTACGACGGTTTTATTGAGTTTTGTTCCTATCTTAAATTCTGAACTCTTACCCTTCTGACCCTTATGTACACTTGTTATATACCTCCAAATAATAAAGGCCTTTTCAAGATGAGTTTTTTCTTTTTTTCGACTAATTTTACTGGCAGCGTCATTCAGAGCCAGAGCCTCCTCAGCACTCATGTTATTAGTTACACTGATCCGAAGTGCATGTATATATTAACTATTGGGTCCCAAATCGGATTGAATATGGGCAAAGTGTCGAGTGCCAAGGCGTTGAGGTCACGGTGCGATCATCGGTGAGTTCGTCCCGCAACCATTAACACCATAACGCAAAGAGATGCGAGATTGATGTGATTTCTGTCAGAATCAAGTTACAGAAGCGATCCTTGAAGCGACTTCATTCTTCTCATGAGGGCGAGGAGCCATGGGTGGATCGTCTCTTTTCGTGGGGCCAGAGGAATCTGAGCAAGTCGAGTGTGTCGAAGCTGAAGGTGATGGTGAGGAAAGGGTACAGGAATCCGTGTAGGGTAAGCGATATTGGGCACAGTTCGGTCAAGGTGTTGAAGCAGGCCGGACTTGTGGTGGTGATTGGAGAGCTGTGTATTATAGTAAAGCGTAGTGTACTAGAAAAGATAGTCTCAGAGGGCTAATTCCAGTGTTTTGACCTTTTATTATATAATTACTTTTTTGTGAGTACTAAAAGGCAATACAGTAACCATGGTAAAAGACAATCAGACACGCAGCAGGCGCAAGCCGAGTCCCCTTGTAGGGAAGAGTCTTGTGAGAAAGAGTTTGAGGCGGGATGGGCGTAAGCACGGTATTACGGTTCCTGCCTTTGAGACGCTCAGTTTTGTGGGCAAGAGCTTTCTCGAGAGGGTCATCATGAAGGCCAAGACCGAGCAGAACTACTCCACCAAGTCGAATGCCACACCCAAGAGCATCAGTGTTAGGAGCATCAGTGAGTCTAACCTTCATTTCCTCGAACCTCAAACTCCAAATCCCATCTTTTCAATTATTTCTTGGATTCGAAATCAATAACGCATCATTTATTCAAAATCTAATCCTAATTTAGTTCATGCCTGTAACTGTCTTGGTGTTCCTGCCGAGATTACCGGGGATGCGCGTGAGATGGTCAAGAGGCAGTCTTATGACAAGACGTCGTTCAAGAGGTCCAATGTGCACAGGCTTGTCAAGGGTTATATTGGAAAGAACAGGGTTCGGCTTCACACTGCGACCTATCTGTGGTGTGTCGTGTCTTCTCTTCTAGATGAGCTCATTACCCAAGCAGTAGCACCCGCGCCTGGTTCGGAGCCCAGGAACGTCCGTGTCAAGAACGAGCACCTTGTAAGCATTCATTGGTTTCATCTTTTGTCTGATCAAACTCGATCCTGACTCCTTGCATTCTTAGTACAAGGCCATTCGTGAGCATCCTGAGAATCTTCTTGATCCCCTCCGGTCGTTTGTGGGAAGTGGGATATCGCTTGGGCCTCGTTAGTCATAAGTACAAAGACATTAAACTCGAAGATTGAAACCGAAATCATATATATATAAGAATCGCACAACCTTTAATGCGGTGGGATGAGATGATATGTACGTTGTACTGACCTCTCTATTGGCACAGATTGTCTGTTTGGTCAGTTTGTGTTGGTCCTCGGGTGTTCCCCTCTATCTCCTCTGGTACATCCCCAACTGGATAAGCTCTACGCTCGTGATCCTCCCTTTGATTGACACGAGAAATATTCCGTACATCAAGGCAGTCTTTGGTCTTTTATTTTGTGCTAATTTCGTAATCACTTTGCTCTATCTAGAAGAGCCCTGGGTGCTTGCCTGCCCTGCACTCGTCTCCACCCTTACCATCTTCTCGATTGACAAGTACGACCCTCTCGATCCAGTATGAACGAGTACGAGGCCCACGCCTTTGAGATCAGGTGTGATGGGGGCCTGTGTATTGCTGGCCGAGGATTCCTGAGTTCTAACACTATTCTCTCTGTTATCCTAGGCAGATGCTCAACAACCATCCTCTTATACATCCTCTGGCCAATGCGGTGTTTGGTATGGTGAAGCAGTACACCAAGGTAGGTCGCGATAGTATGGTTCTTGTTGTAACCGGTGTCACATCTCATATCCGGTGTCATCTCAACAGCTGAATGTCAAGAACAAAACAGTCCAAGAGGACATCTGGTGGCCGTTTGTGAGCACCCTGTTCCACTTTAATCGTACTTTTTGCGCTCGTTGTTCGCTCACACCCAATGCAAAGATCCGGGCTTCCTTTTTGGACATTTCCACATACGGATTTTGTGCCTACATGAAGAAGACGGCAAAGGGGGTTGTGTATCCGGTCCATGTGCCCATTAGCACATGCCAGATTACACTCGACGAGGACAATTTGATCACGGTGGTCCCTCGTTATGGAAGGACCGCAAAAGAAAATAACGCAGACAAAAAGATAAAGGTGTTTGTAGCCTCTGAGCCGTGTTACGACACGAGAACACTGTCGAGTCCCATGGCCAGGCTCCTCTACAACTACAAGAGACTGAGCGAGCTCAGCACGTGTTATGTAAGGACACTGGCATGCTGGTCCCTTGTTCCTTTGCACTCACGCTATTATTACTAGGTTGAGGAGGAAAGAAGGGTGGCCAAACCGGTTCTGTTCCTCGAGGATACTGCGAGAAACGAGAACAGCCTCTATCAGGCCGTCAATGCCCAGAACCCCAGCTTTGATACGAGCATTCCCGGCTTGGCTCTGTCTGCTCGTGATTCGGCAAGCGAGAATGCCAAGATCAATCAGTGTGGGTTGTGCATCCCAAAGACCTGCTGTAACCGCAATGAGCACTCTCATTCCATGTTTGCATTCCAGTTGTTGCCTCACTCCAACAGAATCTCGTGGATCTGATCAACAGAGGGGATGATGATCCCCAGTCCGCAGTGGACTCGCTTGGCATAAGGAAAGCCGACAAGCGCAAGAGGGTACAAGAGGTTCAGGTGCCCCTTCCTGCTCACAAAAGGGCCCATATTTACCAACCCACAAGCAGGGCCGATGTTCTTGCCTTTGAAAGGTACTTTAAAGAGACTGTGCCCTGGGTGTTTGGACTTCCTAGTAAGCTTTAATGCCGTACGCCTTTGCTCTATTCGGTTTCTCACACCTACTGTGCAGTGAGCTTCTTTGAGAATACATCCTCGAAGGTGCGTACTCTACGCATTATACCAAATAAACGCGATTTTACTAAACCATATGCCACTCCTTCCAAAAGGTAACCAGCAACTACAAGCTCCTCGAAACGGTGGCCACTACGGCAGTGGAAGAGCACGTATCAACGCTGAATAGCCTGTTGGCCCATGTTTCCCGAAAGCTGTTCGGGCTGTTTGAGGTGATCCTGAATTCGCCTATGAGAGTCAAGCTAAGCATCAAAGAGGCCGATATCGATTACGAGATGGCCTCAAAGTCGGCCGCAAAGCCAGTCGTAAAGCAGGTGCGGCCCACCCCCGAACCCAAGCCAAAGGCGGAGAGCGCAAAGGACGATTCGTCTTCGTCCGACGACACCTAATACTTTAAGAGAGATAAAGTGCTATTTTACTATACTAAATCCCTTTGAAAGCCATGCACTCGAGTCCTCCTGCCTTACCTTGACGTACGCAACACCACCCGGATGCCCTTTCTTTTTGCTGGCAGTCAGCCACTCGGCATTGCCTGTTGATTCGAATAAAAGGGATTGGTTCGATTGCACTGGAACACAGAGGCCAAGTGCACTCACATATGGCCGCCTGTCCCGACTCAACTGCATAGTCCGAGCACTCTGGCACCTTCATGAGTGTGATGTCGTCCATCCTGCTTGCAAATATCTTATTCATAATGCGCTTCTGAGTGTCAAGGATGCATCCAAACCGGTCCGATTTCTGGGAGATGGGCAAAGCCACACTCGTGTGAGAGTCGGCCCTTAGCCAAGTGGCCCAGCACCCATCGGGTCCTTCCAGAATCCACACACCCTCCGTCTCGCTTGTCACAGTGTTGCTATCAGTGATGAGCATTATCTTATCAAGCACCCCCCTTCTCTGCAACGAGGCCCTAATATGCTCAAGGGAATCTGAAAGGGGATTGACTTGATTGAATGAGGGCAACGGGTGTTGACGGGACTATAAACGCTTACATGGCTCGTCCCAGTTGAGATAAGGGTCCGGGCTGTGGCTCTCCCCTTCCATTCGCACCCTGTAACAAGACATCACCACAGGATATACACCAATATTTGTAGAACCGGTATAATAGTGCACAGCCGTCACACAGGAGAGCAAAGCCAAGGATGGAGTTCAAGGTCAACGACAACATGCCCATCAGCCTGCCACCCGGACAAATCATAAGAGCCTCATTTGGTGTGTGACATGCCCTTTGCCTGCAAACCAACAATGGTCGCCATTGTTTCTAACACTGTACAACTACGGGTAAAGCACTCCTCCTGTTCATTATCATGCTAGCAGTGTTGTGGAGGCCAATGGGGACCAGCCCCAGGAAGGACGTTTAATGCTTTATAAAGGGTTTTCATTAAAAGAGAATCAAATTTTAACTTTAGTTGCCCGAGATTTCCATGCGCATTGCCTTGACTCTGTCTTGCATCTGAGCCACTACACTTGTCATTCGTCCCTGCACATTCTCATCTCCAATATCTTCGATTGCATCTTCTTGCGCTCGTATCGATTTCTTTAGAGCGAGTATCTCTCTCCTGAGTTTCAATTGGTAGCGTGCGTGCTTGGACTTCACGTTCTTCATCTTCTCCTCGAAGTCACTGTAAGTGTCAGACATGGCCAGTTTCAGCATGTTCAGAGAACGCAAAACCGAGTCCATGACGTCCCCATCTTGGTCTATGATGCTCTCGCATTCGCTTTTTGCAAAGCAGACTGTAAATGATAAAGTGAAATCAGGGAGTGATCACATTAAAAATCAAAAAATGGTCGCCCACTTTTTTCGCAGCACGAAAGCCATCTCGCGTTGTCCAATCTCGTGTCCTCTCCTCCCTTTAACGAATTGAGCATCCCGATCAGAGTGATCATTGAATTCCCCCCTCCCTCGATCGCGGCCTTGGCTTCTTCAAGTGAGTTGTAAACGACAAGCGCCTTTGAAGCCAACTTCGTGGCCTGCTCTTCTCCACAAACTGCATTCTCTGCCCCTTTTATCACACCGGCATTGATGATGTGCCTGAGAGCACCCCGGAGGGTGAGTTTGGACGTTTTATTCTGCCCTTTGAGGGTGACCCGATATTCTTTCCCTTCCATGGGGACTTTACCATTCACCAAGTTGGCCTTCATGCTCCCAAGGCCAAGGGCGTGTTCGATTTCAACAATATAGGGGCTGTCGGCCTCTGGACTATGCTCGCCAATGTATGTATTAGTTTTGTTCTTGAAATCCACGCCATACACTGTGTGTTTCATGTCATTGACATTATAAGCGCAGTCGGCGATGTAGCCGCAGCTATGTACGTGGATTGGGTCGACTTGGCGCCAGATGCCGTCGACTTTGGCGTGATGGAGGCCGATGTTTGAAGTCCTGCTCGGTTGTTTCAACCCGATTGTGCTCGAGCCCACCTCATCCTCATCCAAGTCCGAGCCTTTGTGAGAAAGTGCATGTGAGACACAGCAGGGTGAAAGGCGAGGAGTGGAGAGTGGCCTCACTCGTCGTTTCGAGTTCCCCCCTTTCGGCATTAGAAACATGATCATCCCCATCGGAATCGCAAACAAAATCGGATATCTCTACCGCCCGCTTCGCCTTGCCCCCGCTAGTTTCGGCGCCCGCCTTCCTCGGCTTCTTTGATTTGATTTTATCGACCTCGACTTGAATAAAAGGGTTAACAGTGTGAACGAGGGGGGTCTTTCTCTTCTCCACGAGGGTTCGGCTTCGAGTAGACATGTTGGATTAAAGGGAGGTTGAATTAAAGGGAGGTTGAATTAAAAATTATTAAGTCGGTGGGTTCCCCGTACTCTAGCTACACCTACTGGTATTGGTCGATACGTATGACCAGTGTAAAGTACCAAATACTCAATACTGTGGGAAAATCCGAATAATTGTTGTAATAACGCCAGATACACTCCTATTAGTAAAGTACCAAATACTCAATATCGTGGGAAAATCCGAAAAGTTATTGTACTAAACATACACTCCTATTAGGTATGCAGGTGTAAAGTACCAGACGCTCAATATCGTGGGAAATTCCGAAAAGTGATTGTACTAACAACATACACTCCTATTAGGTAGTAAGTACGTACATGCGACAAGTTAAAGTACCAAATACTCAATATCGTGGGAAAATCCGAATAATTGTTGTAATAACGCCAGCTACACTCCTATTAGGTAGTAAGTACGTACATGCGACAAGTTAAAGTACCAAATACTCAATATCGTGGGAAAATCCGAAAGGTTAGTACGTACATGTGACAAGTGTAAAGTACCAGACGCTCAATACTTAATACGTATGAACATCATGACTGAACCGCTCGTGCATGAGGCCCGAGTACCGCAGCACCAATAGTACAAGTACCATAAGAGAGGTTGGAAAAGTTGGAAAAGGGGCCCGTACCATAATGTGACATCCCGAGTTGTATGTACCAAATATCTCTATTATTTTAAATTTTATTTGACTGGCCTAGAATGGATGAATCCACAAGGCTACTTCAAGTCCTCAGTCGTAGCGTGCTAAATGGGCATATCCAAAGTCAGACCTCTCTCCCCCTCCACCCCAGCCTGCCCGTTTTTTTAACCCTAGCACTAACGGCCCCAGCCCATCTAGAAGCCCCAAGTTCAATGAGGATTCATGATATATGTAAGTATTTCATCCCCATTCTAATCTCAGCACATCGATCTCACGACTCGCGGGCGACCAAGGTGTGATGGCTCTAAAGTTCTCTGACAACGAGAGTGGGACACTCACGCATGTGCATGACATGGTCTGCGCTATGTGGCACGCCAAGGGCTTTAAAAAGAGCCCAAATCGACAAACAGTGGCCGCAGTCCTTGCAAAATCGACTCTGATCAGAAAGGTCGACGATAATGTCTATGAATTTAATTCAGATTCGGAGGATGAGCCCACACCAGAAGATTTGATGGAATGGACAGTGCAACGACATGTGGGTGCCCTCAGTTGCATGCATATGCCGCTTGTACCAGAACGGATTGCGACAGAGATAAGGGTCCTCTTGGCAAGGATGTCTTTCGACGAAACTAATGAAGATGAATGGCTCTCAGTTTTAGGGAAGCTTCAAAAGCTGGCCATAGAATACAGTGAGGGCTGGCAAGGGTTCAAGAATGTTGGTGCTCTTACTATCGATATAGTCTTTAATCAAAACACCTGTTATTTTGATTTTTCTTTCTTTGAAAAGGCCAGCAATGACGAGCTTGATCAATGGGCAAAAAAAATTGAAGGCATTGTGCAGTGCTCTGATTTTACAGCTGATCGCAGGTCAACTAGGATTTATGATATTGCACGTTTGAACAGTGCAGACGCCATGGGGAAATTGCAGAAAGAGGGGTTCCACAAGTTGTATCAGTATTTCTATGTAAAGACATTGAAGAAAAAAATCTACGATGCCCCAATCGACATCAATTGGAGCCCAACACACGACACGAAAGAAGGAGAAAGCGTGCTGCCACCCTTCGGGGCTGGGAAACAACTACACGCAGTGTTGTCTGCCCTCTTCGACTTTGGAGCAACGGGCCTCCAGACCAAACGAGGAAATGATTTTACAAGGAAAGGCACTAACGGCGCACTATTTGTTTGTGAGTCCACGTGTTTAAACTTTTGTCTACTGATTCAAGGCTTATTACCCCCAAGGCGTGAACCCAACTATTATTTCAGAGACAATTAGGAAGGAGGATGGCCGAATTGCGAGACTTATGTGCCACACAAAGCTTATGATGACACCAGAAGAATACACGTATCATCAGTTTCATCTGGCCAACACCTTCAACAATAAAAGAAAAATTTCGTATGCATTTGACAAAATCATACAGGGCCCAGAAGCCGACATGAAGGCTTCTTATGACTCCTATGTGGCGAAATTTGAAGGGCCTATATTAAAGAGTGAGTACAAGGCTGTTGTTCTGATTTCGGAGTAAAGCTTCGTTGACACCCCCTTTATTAAAGGTGATTTTCTCGAAAAAATAATTTTCCCATTTACGGACAAGTACAAAGCCCTCGGTTTTCGCCAAGCGTCAGACGAAGAAATTAATGTCTGGGTCAAGTCACTCCCGGAGTACAACGAGGACGCGTCGTACACTGTGCGAGACTTGGTGGCCAACCCGTGTCTGGTTCAAAGGGCGGGGCCGAAAATGAAAGATCGGGCCCCCTTTGAGAACTGTAGCACTCATGACCGCAAGAGCCAGCACAGTTTTTTTCTTCGCTTTGGTGCAGTGTGGGAGGAAAAAATTGAAAACAGGTTCGAAGTGACGAAGACAAACGATAAAGGCGAAACGATGGACATGGATGTAGTTGCGTGAGATCAATAAGTCATTTTTAAGCTGGAAAGACAATACTGACACTCTTAATATATATTTTAGGTACATTGAAACTGTAAGACATGCCGATGGGTGCAGTACCAGACTCCTGGTAGTATTCAGGTAGTACTATACATAGAATGTAATACGAGGCCCTGGTACTTTCAGGTAAGGCAACTTTAATAGCAATGTTAGTACTGAGTATATAGATAGATACAGTACCAGTCCACGTGTAGTGCCTATTTTGATCAGAATCGCATCATTTCGATGTAATACCACAAAATGTACACATTATGTGTACATTTTTTCTTTTTTATAATACGAAATTTTGTACCAACACGATTTTTTTTCAGAAAAAGATCGCAATTTTGAAACAAAAGTAAACATGTCCATTACTGAACTGAGCTCTCCTCGCCTATTACGCGGGATAGACGTCTATTACGCCAAGAACAGGGAACTCATGCCAGTGAAGTGTACCATTTCGGGGCTGTGTATGTATCATGTATCCTTTCCCCCCTTACTCGGCGATGACTAACAACCCCACCCCATCGACAGACGGTCACGACCTAGGGCATGCAAAGCAGAACTGGGTGTGTGATCTTCAAGACGTCAAAACGGGGAAGTCCTACTTGAATGTGCCGACCAGTGAGCTTTGTCAGATGAGGTGGTTCCAAGATGATCTCCCGGCCCCAAACCCAGACATCATCCAGAAGGTCATTAACCACAAAGTGCAAGTTGAGCACCTGGAAATGAAGAAGAAGAAGCTTGAAAATGCGGAACGGGCTCTCGCCGAACAGTCCAAAAAGATCAGACAACAAAAGGAACTGCTCAAAAGGGAGGAATCGGAGTTACTCACGCCTGTGCAAGAAAGGCATACCGATTCCCATTCGCGAGGACCCTCGCCGGTGAACACCTTTGAAACCGACGTGCAAACTCAGGAAATAGTCGGGACATCGAGCACTGTGTCACAGGAACCCATTGTACCAAAGGCCGTGGGATCTCAAGTCTCTCTGCTAAAATCCAAGTCAGTGCCCAAGTTGGTTGCACCCGTTAATGCAAAGGCTGGGGAGTCCCAAGTTCCTCTACCGACACCCAAGTCGAAACCCAAGTCAGTTGCACCCGTTAATGCAAAGGCTGGGGGGCCCAAGTCAGTTGCACCCG
>MDTC01033100.1_pt1 | contig 60291 bp, 39 predicted proteins | sample 811181 | NCBI WGS metagenome assembly MDTC01 (sample SAMN05326644, study PRJNA326480) | marine metagenome | isolation source: seawater | place: Pacific Ocean: North | collected 2011 | reverse complement strand
TTGCCGACGTTCTGATCGATGTTTTCAATCATAGCGAAAACTCTGGCAACGGTGTCTTTGTGTTTTTCGTTCACCCCGCCGTTGAGGATGGGGGTAAGATCGGTCGACTGGTAGTGAGCCAGTAGGTCCTTGGGGACATCGTGGTAGGGGCCGTGAGGCGCGTTTGGGGGGAGGTAGGCAAAAAAAGGTTTTCCCTCTGCCTGGCATTGTTTCATCCACTCGATTGCAGCATCGAAATAGACGTCGGTGCAGTAGCCTTCACTCTGAATCTGCCGGCCGTTATGAAAAAGAATGGCATCGGTATAGCGTCGCTCGTTTTCGATTGGTTCGGAGGGTTGTGCTAGGCCGCCGCCTCGGTGGATGAGGACCTCGTCAAAACCCTGCTCCTGAGGGCGCATTGGGTAATTGTCACCAAGATGCCATTTCCCAAAGATGCCTGTAGCGTAACCGGCTTCCTTCAGCATTTCTGCGATGGTGACTTCCTCGGGTTCCATCATGGATCGCCCTTTGAAAGTGTCGATGCAGCGGGTGCGCTGATTGTAGCGCCCGGTCATGAGGCTTGCGCGAGTGGGAGAGCAAACCGGGGAAACATAGAAATTTGTAAGCTCAGCACTTTCCCCGGCAAATTTATCGAGATGTGGCGTCCGGATGACGGGGTTTCCGGTCACACCTAAGTCCCCATAGCCCATGTCGTCGGGCATTATTATAATAATGTTAGGTGGGGCAGAAAAGCTGCTGAAAGGGAGGATCAGTAGAGTGGTGAGAAGTAGCAAATCACGCTTCATGGTTTTTATCTTGCCAGCTGATTCGCGGGCTGTCGTTGGCGGGGTTGCGGTCTAAATTTCCTTCAACTCGAATGGGTGTAACTGGAGGTCGGTGCCTTATTAGTTGGATGTGAAACAAGCAAGGCCTGTCGCCTAAGCGAATGGCAGCAAACATAGAGCCCTTTTCCAATTATGCGGTTTGTGTTCCATTGGTTACTTGGGAATTGCCGGAAGCACTATTGTCACACCAATAGTGGGACCGTGAAATGTTGCCGTCTTGCCTGAAGCAGGATCCCAAGTTTGATCTTGTTTATATCCTTCCGGGCGAGAAGTTTGAAGAAACTCTTGAAAAGTCCTTTCGAGAACATCGGTTGATGCGCTTTTTTCGGCGGTCAGATTTGTTTATGTCAAGCTTGAGCCAGAGAAGAATGTTTATATTCGCGAATCGGAAATTCGACCAGTGAACGAATTTGGGCTGAAGCTGGGGCCGAGAATGAGGAATTGATCCATCATTATCTGATGAATGATTTTGATCGAATCGAAGAACGCGAAGAAGCGGCGAGAAGAAAAGCCCGAGGGACTTTGGATGCATTAGGTATTGTCTACACCTCAGCAATTTTGATCGCGACGATGAGTGTGGTTGATATGGAAACCTTTCGTGGATTTTTAAAAGCGGCTCTTATTGTTTTTCTTCTTATGCTCAAGGTTTGCCTTCAGACCGTTCAGAATATGATTAGTCAATGGGGGAATCTCCATCGAGACAGAAACCTACTAACCGAACTCGGATTCGGATTGGAGAGGTTGGGGAAGTAATCGCTGATAATTTCAACGATCAGGTAAAGAGGAGGGCGATCTATCTTCGTGGCCAGCGCTATTTTCTTTCAGTGCGTTAATGACGTTTTCCGATCGATCACCAAGATCGCTCCCAAACAATATATAGATGATCCATGCCCAAAGGATGCATCCGATTATCTCTTTGAGGATATTGAATCTTTGAAGTGTTGAACGCATCGCTCGTAAAATTACTTCCGTAAAGGATTCGCTTTCCCTGCAATTCTCCAAAGGAGAGAGAGAGATGCAGCAGTTATGCAAAAAATCGCCTTAATCGACAGCCATACGAGAATGAGAATCAGAATGATTAAGTTAACCGGGGCTCGTGCTAAAGGACGAAGAATTCGGTGAAAGAAAAACCCCGCAAGGCCTAGGGAACTGTTTGGATCTAGGTTCCACTGCTCTTCAGGACGGTAGAACCAATTCAATCGCCGCCCTGATAATTTAACCGCTTCTTCCGCAGCGAGGATGGCATCTTCCAACTCCACATCGAAGAATTCTCGTTTAGGATTGGTGCGGTGGGTTGAAAGTGCGTTGTGCACTAGGCTCTCAGCCTTCTTGCAGTCTTCGGTGTGCCCGCACCATGCAACGGTAAAGGGTGTCGGGATGCCAGTGGCTTGTGAGAGTTCTTTTGCCCGAAGCTTGGGGTGATGGTGGGTTCTGCCAATCTTGAGCCGATCCGGCTCAAGTGAGTCGTTTTGCAGGATGTAAATGTAGCCAGCGTCAGGGGAGTCACCCATAAAGGTGAAGGTAAGCCAAGCGAAAGAAGTTGCGAGTGAGATCTGAGGGGCGTGATCGAATAGCAAGCAGACCTAACCAAGGCTGGTGGAAAGGAGTAAAGCAGGAGACTGCTGTTCGATCAGTGGAGAGCAATTCGAGCCAGTTCACCGAAGGAATGCGCTCTTTTACTTCTTAAATCGGCCACCAATCTTACGATGCTTTTCGCCTCTCTGGAATGTTGCCCCGCGAGTCAGTCTCACGAAGAGGCCAAAAATTCGTGAGTGCTCCTGATTTCCGTTACTTGAGAAATCCTGGGACGACACGTTCAGGCAGAGTCTTCAACATCTTGCCCATTCCCTTATTATGAGCGGTTACAATCGCGATGAGATCGATTTCGGGAAACATGAGAATAAACTGCCCACCGGCACCGCGTCCGCTGATGCAATCGAAGGTCTGTTCCCCAACGGGCGCATCGTGTCTCCACCAGAAGAAGCCGTAGGAGGTGCCTTGGGGATTGGTGTGAATTCGTGACGTCGCCAGCTCGACGAATTCGTCGGGTAAGAGTTGCTCACCTTTCCACTGTCCGTCATTCATCACCAGAAGACCCCACTTGAGCATGTCGCGCGATCGCATGCTGCTGCCGGCGGCTGACTTGGGCAGACCGCTGACATCCTCCTGCCACGCGAAGTTTCTGATACCCATTTTTCCGAGCAGTTCTTTTTCGAGGAACTGCCAAGATGTGCCGGGAGTGGCGGCCTCAATTACCTGCATCGCCATGGAGGGGTCGGAACCCTGGTATTTGTATTCACGCGGGGAAGGAGGAATCGGTTCACTGTGGGTGAGGTAAGCTTCGATTTGTCCCTGCTCTTTGAGCACTTTAGGGGTTTTCATCAGCTCGGAGGCTTCCGCCCTGCTGATGCGAACGCCGGAGTGCATGTTCATAGCTTCGGCGAGAGTGATGTGCTCTGCCCCTTCCACAAGGTGGTTCAGGTTAATGTTTCGCAGGAAATCGACAACCGGCTTGTCGAGGTCTTCCATGGAAAGGTGCCCCAAGTGAATGGCGCGTCCCACCGCTATGGCCGTGTAGGACTTGGTGATAGACATTTGATAATGGGGGTAGTTAACCCTCCCGCGGCGATAGTAGGATTCAAAGATGAGTTTCCCGCCTTTGCAGAGGAGCAAGCTGTCTACTTCACCGTGGTCGCCGCCGGCAATTTCATTAGCGAAGGTGAGGATGGCTTCCTTGTCGCCACCATCATTTCCCAGTTCGCCGACAGGGATCCCGTCTTTACGATCGCCCGGGGAAGGGTTGATGAAAGGGCGCTTGAGATCGGGTAAATTTTTCTCCAACTGGAATGAGACGTCCTCGGAATTGAGGTCTGTGACTTCAGGCGCAAGACCGGAAGCCGGAATTTCCTCAGCCGTAGCCGCCGCTATTGATGCGAAAATCAGGGCGATAAAATTCAAGCGGAGAAAAGAAGGTAGGCTCATTGTAACGGCGTGACGCTAGCGGGCAGACTCCCTCATAAATCGATCGGTTTCGACAGTTTACTTATTCCCTGTACACGGGAGGTTTTCTCTTTCCGGCTGAAATTGATATCAGTGGAGTCTTACTGCTCGCGGAAGTCCTGCATGCCACAAAGACAATTTCGATAAGGAGGATAAGTTGACTGCCCAGTTGCTAGAGGAGTAAGCGTGACAATACTTCGAAATGTGTCATAACATTCTCGCGAAAGGGTTGGCCTCTTGGTATTGCGGTAGCGATAGTCAAACCGGTTGAAAAGGCCTACTGATCTGCTTCATCTCATGAATGATTTTCGTTTACTTCTTGCCGCATTTCTTATCCTTGGTTGTCTCATCAGGGTTGAGGCAGAGCCCGAAACGGTTCGAGAATGGAAGGAACCACCGGCAGATAAGACGGCGTATGAAATTCGACAGGACAAAAATGGTTATTTAGTTTCGATAGAGATTGAGCGTCCTCGGCCTGCAAAAACTTCAGCCGAGTTAGAGCAAGTTAATCCAGGCCTTCTCACTCTCTTGCCTGGATTGGAAGGAATGATAAATCGTGGAGAGGTTTCCGAGTGTTATGACATGCTCTACGACCGAAAAGTCCGTCAGTTGAAAGGGGGCTACTTTCCTACGGATCACAATTTTCTTGATTGTGAAACAGCCATGGATCTGGTTCACGCAGAGTCGGGCCGAAAAGTTTTTCTCCTCCAGGCAGATATGGATGTGGTTACGGACGGCGTTGACGCTGTGCGGGCGGCGAAGGTGGAGGACTACGATTTTGCACGGGGATCCGATTCGTTCCTACCGATCACGAAATATGGTTGGAATGAGGGTAGCGCTCCTCCCAACCCGTTCATCAACTATTACCCTCAAGCCCTCAAGGAACTGGAGGAAGTTCGCGCTGACTTGATTAAGCGAGCCGAAGTGGACAAAGGTGCGATCTGGCGACGCATGTTGGAGACTTGCGATGAGCAGATCCGAATTGTGAAAAGTAGGGGTAAGGGATCCAGCATCCAGACCTGGATGAAGAGCAGTCGCTACCTCATAGCAACGGAGGACCCTTTTGTGGTCTTGCCGATGAGCTGGTTCAAGGTGGCAACGACGCCGGGAACGGGGGATCTTTGTGCGGTGGTTTACGGCGGGAGGGTCTATCCGGCTATCCTGGGAGATTCAGGACCTGAAACCAAGGTAGGCGAAGCTTCCATCAGGCTGGCTCAGCAATTGAATTCTCAAGCATCAGGAACCACTCGAGCGGTCAGCGGCGTTGGGGTGACCTATCTCTTTTTTCCGGGAACAAAACTCAGCAGTGGTAACCTCAACTACGCGGAGTGGCGTGAGCGAACGATCGAGCTTCTCGGTGAGATTGGTGGGGTTTCTTCGGAGGACGCGGTGCACGCGTGGTGAAGTAGCCGGTATGGCTCACCCAACGAGGTGATTTGGAAAGTTGCGCACTTTCTCACAGGCGACCTGCTCCATGACTTGCTGCAGCTGTCGCTTCAGCATGGTGAGGGTGTGGTGGCCGCCGTATTTGCCAAGAGCCCCGATGCCATACATGGGGGTGCGTCCTAGGAATGTGAAGTCAGCGCCGGTAGCAAGGGTAGCGGCAATGTCAGGACCAGTGCGAATGCCGCTGTCCATCATGAGGGTGGTCTTGCCCTTGAATTCTCTCACCAGCTCTGCGAGCGGCTTGATAGTAGACTGACCGGCGTCGAGTTGGCGTCCTCCATGGTTGGAAACGATCATGCCATCGACGCCGAGCCTAAGGGCGCGTTCGGCATCTTCGCTATTAACGATACCTTTTACGACGAGCTTACCCTTCCATTTGTCGCGCAGTGGCTTGATGCGTTCCTCGGTTAAGCGCCCGGAGAAAGTCTTATTCATGAAGAGGCCGAGGTGCTTCATGCTGAGCCCGTCGGGGATGTAGGGCTTCATCGTTTTGAACTCAGGAGCCCCCGCGGCGAGCTGACTGAAAGACCAGCTCGGATGCGTCATCATCTGAAAGATGTTGCGCGCATTCATCCGTGGCGGGATGGAAAGGCCGTTGCGAATTTCCTTGGGGCGGTAGGCAAAGGTGGGGGTATCTGCGAGAATAACGAGCACTTCACAACCGGCGGCTTCGGCGCGATCCAACAGTTTGTCTCGCAAGTCGGTTTCTGCAGGGTGATATAGCTGGAACCAGAATTTACCTTCTGTGATTTCGGAGATGGTTTCAATGCTCGCTGTGCCCACTGTGCTGAGAATGAAAGGCACGTTGTGAACTCGCGCTGCGTGAGCAAGAAATTCACAAGCCTTTGGCCACATTAATCCCTGAAGCCCAATGGGAGCGATACCGAAGGGCGAATCCCAAGTCTGTCCGAGAAGTTCTGTGGTTTGGTCAGCACCTTCATAATTTCGAAGGTAGTAGGGTTTCAGTTGAATCTCGCGGATATCAGAGGTGTTGCGCTTAATGTTGACGTTGGAGAAACACCCGCTGTCGAGGTAATCAAAAGCGAAGGCGGGCATGCGACTCCGGGCCTTATCACGAAGAGCTTCAACTGAGGGAAACCTAGAATCGAAATGATCTTCCATGAGCAAGACGACTTTAAGGAGGATACCTTGGAATTGAAATACGTAATTTGTATGTGATTACGCCGATATTCGGCGATATCGACGGTGTTAGTGTCTATGTAATGGGTGAATAAAGTGACCGCATCGATCGGGGTTACTCACCCTCGTAGGTTGGCAGCAGAGGGCGGGGCTTAGCGCGCTTTTCTGCGGATGACACCGGATAAATGGCCGCCTTTATTTTTGGCTTTTGGCGCCTTCATGCCTTGACGCGAATGGATTTTCGATTTCGACTGGAGGCATGCTTCTCAGGCTCATCGCAATTCTCTTTCTGGCTTCTTCGGTTGCGTTGGGGCAGGGAGCCCAGGGAGTGCTTCAAAAAAGCAAAGCGCTTAAACTGACGGATTCGCAGCAGCAGCAGATCCGGGTGGTTCTTAGCAAGACCGCGAAGGAATACAATGAACTGCTGTCTCAAGGGCAAGGGAAGCCGGATTTGAACAGGAAACTGAATGCCCTGCGTCAGGGAGCGGAAAAAAAGGCACTGAAGTTTCTGACTGAGGAGCAGCGAACAACGTGGGATCAATTGAATCGCCGTAGTCTTCCTGCTCCAGTCGAAAACGGGGCAACGACTTCGCCTCCTCGCGACGGGTCTCTTATCATTCCGACCATTGATGAACTAAAAAGCCCTCCCTCGCGGGGAGCTTTTGGGCCCAGCACAACGCTTGCCAGAACAGTGCCTCATCCGGTTTCGGGGACGGGATACCTCATCCTGACTGATCACACAGATGAAACTGCGTTAACAGCTCTGAAGCAATTGGCCGAAGCCAGAGGTGGAGAATTGATGACTTTGAAGTCTCTGGGGACGCTTCACAAAGACGCTCGAAAGGTTGAGTTGGTTCAAGAAGCCATTCGTGAGGTGAGCCCTCGCTTTGTGGCAATCGCCCCGATGATGGAAAGCTATCGGGAGAACATGCACTTATGTCTTTTGAGGATCTTATCGGGCCTCGATAAGGATCCGGAACTGGATACCTTCCCCGGCTACCTCATCGCCAGTAACCCCACGAAACTTGCTGAACTGATTGAGCAAACGATCCAGTTCCGGCCTCGGGAAGTTGACGAGATCCGACCGGTATCCATGGGGGCGATCGAGGACAGCGATGGGAGGCGCTATCGGAGCTATCAAAAAGCGAAAGTGATGCAGAAAATGTTTGCCGAAGGGGGTAAAGAGTCTCCCGCCATCATCGTGACGACGAAGAAGTCGCATACGGAGCGGGATGACTATCCCGAGTTGCCGGCTGGGGAGGGGAATATCGAAATGTCACCGACTTCTGAGCGACATACTTTCGAGAGCCTTTCAATTCCTGCCGAGTTGGCAATTGAAGAGAGTAATATGCTTTTCATGTTCGGGCACGGAACGACGAATCGCATTTGCGGAATCGATATTGATGCCTTTGCCAAGACCGGCTTCGACGACGGAATTATTTTTTGCGGCTCCTGCATGTCGGCCGCTCCCTATGATGCGGATCGTGTCGACCTCTCTTCTATGCGCGATGACAAGAGATTTGCGTTTCAAGCGATGGATAACGGCGCTGTGGCGATGCTCGGTCACATGGGTCTTTGTGGTGGATTTCCAAAGGTGTTTCCTATGGCTGAACAAGTGCTCGCAGGAACCTCCACTGGAGAGGCGTATCAGCAGTTGATGAACTCGATCATTGGGGATAAGGCCATACCTGACTACTACCGGGGGCATGATGGTCCGAAAGGTCCAGCGAACGCTTACCTTTATGTTTTGCTAGGAGATCCGTCTTTGATGCCTGTGAAGAAGTAAATCGATTGTTATGCACAAACCACAATTCGAAGAACTGGACTTCCGTGAGACGGAACTAGGCGACCTGATCCTTCGCCGTCGGACTCTTTTGTCATTGGGGAACGAAGAGATCTACGAGGTCATCCTTGGAGATGGATACCTTATGTCGAGTTTGTTCACGGTGGTGGAGAAGGAATTGTCGAACTTGGGATTGGCAGCAGCACAAGAGTCAACCGGGAGCGCGAGTTTGGAGGTGGTCGTGGGAGGGCTCGGTCTAGGCTATACAGCCGTCGAGGCACTGAAACACGAATCGGTTAAATCGTTAATTGTAGTCGATTTCATGCAACCGGTTATCGAATGGCATGAGAAAGAACTGGTTCCACTTGGAGCCAGTTTAAATGCTGATCCAAGGTGTCGATTTATCCATGGCGATTTCTTTCGCCTCGCATTACCGGAGGAAGGCGAGGCCGGGTTTGACCCTGATAATCCGGGGCGAAAGTTTCATGCCGTTCTGCTTGATATCGATCATTCACCGGAAAAATTACTTCACGATAGGCATGGCGATTTCTACAGTGTGGACGGGCTTCAAAAAATGGCAGAGCAACTTCACTCGGGAGGAGTATTTGCTCTCTGGTCAGATGACCCGCCCGAGGAAACATTTATGGCGGCACTGGGCGATGTCTTCGAATCCTGTGAGTCGCACGTGGTCGGTTTCTACAACCCACTTCAGGATAAGCAGTCGGAAAGCACGGTCTATGTGGCGCAGTCGCACCGCTGATATCATCCGCTTTTTATGAGCGGCATCGGTTACAGTCAATACTGGCAAAAGCGATCGTAAGTAGGGCGACAGGAAAGGATTTTCCGGCGTTGACGCGGTGGGCTGGCGGCAAAACTTGAGATCAAATTCGAGCAATGTGTTTGCAGAATCTTTAACGTTCGGTATCAAACTTTCCAGATGGGAACACTACCTTTTCGATCCTTTACATCTCACAGCAAACAAGAATTCAGGTAACTACTGGACCTTCTTGCCAATGAAGTGACTTGCCCACTCCGCAGGGATTTCGGAGCCGATTTACAGGCGCAGCGACGGGATTAGCAAGCGGGTATTCGCTTTTAAGCAGCCAAAGCGATCTTGCTGATTGATAGACGGCTGAATCAGGGCTGAGCCCATTACCCGAGGCTTTTTGTTCCGGAGAGAAAAAATTTTGCGTTAGGTTTTATAACCGGAGGCGGTGATATAGTGAAACAATGGACAAAAGCAACGCAAAGCCGGACCCGGAAAACACTCGCTACGAAGTGTTCGTGCAGCGCTTTGCCCATTATGAACCGGACTTACGACGATTCATTCGTTCGTTGTTACCGACGTGGACTGATGCCGATGAAGTGTTGCAGCAGACGGCGATCGTGATCTGGCGAAAGTTTGAGCAATATGACCCGGAAACCAACTTTATGAAGTGGGCCTGCGTCATTGCCCGCTTTGAGTCGCTGGCCTACCGACGCAAGATGGCGAGAGACCGGCACGTGTTTCGCGAGGATGTGGTCGAGTTGATGGCCGACGAAGGACTTGAGGAGCTCGAGGACCGTCAGGTAGAGCACGAGGCGCTGCAGGCTTGCCTACTTGAATTGCCGGAGAAGCAACGTCAGTTCGTCACGCTGGCCTACACGCCGGGCGTGAAAGTAAAAGATCTCGCGGCTGAGGCCGGATCTACAGCAGCGGCGTTCTACATGCGACTAAAGCGCATTCGCCGGCAGCTAATGCAGTGTGTGGAATCTAAAATTCAGTCAGCAGGAGCGGCCACATGAAACCGGAATCATTCAAGAAATTATCACCGGAAGAACAGGATTGGATTGATGCCTATATTGAGGGCACAATTGAAACGGACGAATTTAATAAACTACAGAACCGCATGCTTGATGGTAGCGAATTCCGCGCCGCCATGCGCCGCTACCTTGCCCTCGATAACACGCTTCAGAACGAGGTGCCCGGCGCGGAAAATCTTGATGTTGCTGCTGGCAGCTGGTCGTTTCAAGATCCGGCGAGGGAGGCTGTTGCGCCGGTTAAGGTGATCAAGTTTCCCTCGTTTGTTCCCATCGCGGCGGCTGCTGCGATGGCGTTTCTTTTGGGGTCGGGCTGGATGTATTGGCAAGGCAGTGATTCGGACTCTACAACCCTTAACTCTGGCGGGGAAGTCGCTCGCTCAAATACTGACGAACCGTCAGCTGAGGGGTTTGCTGTCATTACTCGCCTCTTTGACGCTGGCTGGGATGCTGACCATGTCCGCCGACAAGAAGGCGACAGGTTGGGAACCGAATTATTCGAGCTTGCTTCCGGTACGGCTGAAATCCAGTTCTTCTCGGGCGCAACGATGACCGTAGAGGGACCGGCGGAAATTTCGCTTCGTTCCGCTTGGCAGGCTGAATGTCGCGAAGGAGCGGTACGTATGAAAGTGCCCCCGGCCGCTCGTGGTTTTGTTCTTCAGGCACCATCTACCGAAATTATCGACCTCGGAACTGAGTTCGGTCTCGAAGTCAGAAACGGGGAGGGGCATGTTGAGGTTTATGACGGTGAAATTGAATTTCTGCACAAGGGAGAGGGTAAGCAGCTTGTGCGGAAGGGTGGCGCGTGGGATTTGCCGTCTGACGGAGTGGCTGAGTTGGTTGAAAGTGGCCTCGTTCAATACCCGGATGCGGACCGCATGGGTAGTCAAACATCGGAGCGCAGGCAGTTGGACTTCGAACGCTGGCAATCTCATCGTGATAGTCTGGCGGAAGATAACCGGCTCATTGCCTACTACACGTTTGACCGACCAAATGGAGAAAAGCTGATTCCTAACCTGGCGAAGCCCGGCGGCGGGGAATTCGATGGGGCAGTGGTCATGGCGGAGCCAGTTGCGGGCCGTTGGCCGGAAATGAAGGAGGCACTTGAGTTTCGTCGTCCCGGATCTCGAGTTCGAGTCAACATCCCGGGAGAATTTTCGGCATTTACCTTTATGACCTGGGTGCGAATCGATTCATTGGACCGATGGTACAGCGCTCTCTTTCTTGGGGACGGTTATGAAAACGGCGAACCCCACTGGCAGATTCAAGACGACGGGCGCCTCATGCTTTCGGTCATGGTGGACGACACCTACGTGTATCCGAAGAATCCAAATAAAAAAGCGGCGGGTCTCGCAAGGATCTATTTCTCTGAGCCCATTTGGGATCACTCCATGAGTGGAGAGTGGATGCATATCGTTTCCACCTTCGATCCAGCCAAACGGTCGGTGGCCCATTTTGTGAATGGAAAAGAAATTTCTCGTGAACGGATCGAAGAAAAATTCTTTGTCGATAAGCTCTGTATCGGAAACGGAGAAATCGGTAACTGGGGGCTGCCTCATCGTGAAGACCCTGTCTTTGCGATTCGGAATTTGAATGGACGCATGGATGAGTTTGCCATTTTCAAGGTGGCCCTTGAGCCGGATGAGATCAGAGAACTTTATGAGAGAAGCCGTATGATTCATCGGTGATTGCGTGATGCCTTTATTGAACTTTCTTTCGTTACTATTCTTCAACACAGTGAGTAAATCAGTGATCCAATGATGAAGCAGAGACCCCATGCTTTTTTCTTTTTTGGCGTTTTCGCCTTTCTTTCGCCCTCGGCGACCAGTTATTCCGTGGACTTTGAGCAAGACATTTTGCCAATTCTGGAGGCCGAGTGCCTAGACTGTCACGGGCCCGATAAACAAAAATCGGAGATTCGGGTCGACCAACGTGCCTCTCTTCTCAAGGGCGGAGATATTGGTCTGCCTTCGATCGTGCCGGGTGATTCCAACGCCAGCTTTCTCATCGAGGTTATTAATGGCAGCGATCCGGATATGATGATGCCACCGAAAGGTTCTCCTTTGAGCCCTGAGGAGGTCAAGCTATTCGAGGACTGGATCAATGCCGGCGCCGAGTGGCCTGGCCAGATGGATCAGGTCCTCGAAGAGAAGACCGAGCATTGGTCTTATCTTCCTGTAGAACGTCCCAAGGTAGCGGTTGGTGATTCTATTAATCCAATTGATGCTTTCTTGAACGCAAAGTTAGCAGAAGAGGGCATTGAAGCGAATGAGCCGGCTGATGCCGTATCGCTGGCGAAGCGAGTATCGGTGCTTCTGACTGGAATGATTCCGACTCCCGAAAAGGTGAAAGATTTTGAGGCGGATTTTGTTGTGGACCGCGATGAGGCGTATGCGGCACTCGTTGATGAATTGATGGCATCGCCTCACTTCGGTGAGCGCTGGGCGCAGCATTGGCTCGATGTGATTCGCTGGGCTGAGACAAACGGATCCGAAGCCAATCTCTATCGCAAAAATGCTTGGATCTATCGCGACTACGTGGTTCGTGCTTTCAACGAAGACATCCCCTATGACCAGTTCATCAAGGAGCAGTTGGCGGGTGACCAATTCGGCGTGGGTGAGGCAACCGGATTCCTTGTGGCGGGCCCTCACGTTCCAGCGGCAACGGTTGGTCGGGAGCCTTCTGCGATTCGACAGGCAAGAGCCGATCGCATCGATGAAATCATGTCTACTGTCGGGGCTTCCATGATGGGAGTGACTGTCAGTTGCGCACGCTGTCACAATCACAAATTTGATCCGATTTCCATCACCGATTACTACGCCATGAGCGCTGTATTTCAGGGAGTGGAATTCGGAGGTCGTTATCCAGAGTTTGCCGAAGACCATCCTCGACGCCAACGTGCTTTGGAAATTTATCCAAAGGTTTTCGCTCAGCGCGCGATCCTGCGCGAGAACTCCGCTTGGGAAGAAGACTGGGGCGGGTTTAAGGAACTCCAGTTTGCTGAGCAGAAAACCAAGGCTCTTCGCATTGATTTTGACTGGCCTAACGTGAGTTTGGACGAACTTGAGGTTTTCGGCCCGAGTGATTACAACGAGAACCTTGCTCTGGCTCGCTTAGGCACGATTCTGAAAGAGGACGAGTCGATTGCCGATAAACGAAATCCGCTCAAGAACGCCAACGACGGAAAGTTTGGCACGATGGCATGGCGCGTAAAGGCCCCTAAGGAAAGTGGCAAGAAGCCTTGGGTCGAAATACATTTTCCGGAGGAGCAGAGCGTCAACCGCTTCCGTTACAGCAGTAATCGCGAGTATTACTTTGAGACAGATTACCTCTCTCAAGGCAAAGGTGGTGGTCTCCCTTCGCTTAAAGTTAGCGTTCTGCAAGATGATGGAGGCTGGAAAACGATCGCCGGCAGTAAAGCAGCTTCTGAGCGCATGGCTGGCTCTGCTAAGCTGAAGGAAGCTTCTGATGAGTTGCACCGATTGATCGGATTGCTGACGGAAGAAGGTCCGCGACACGCTTTCGTGGGACACTTCACTGAGATGCCCAACAAGACTCATGTGATGCATCGTGGCAGCCCGGAAAACCTTCGTGATGAGGTTGAACCTGCGGGCTTTGCCCTGATGGATGGCGATCTAGGACTCAGCTCGGAAACCTCCGACCCTCAGCGCCGTCTCGCCTTTGCCGAATGGTTGACTGCGCCAGACCATCCTCTGACCTCTCGTGTGATGGTAAATCGAATCTGGCATCACCTCTTTGGCAGTGGCATTGTAGCGACTGGTAGCGACTTCGGTCTCGCCGGTGCGGCGCCAAGCCATCCTGAATTGCTGGACTGGCTAGCGGCTGAATTCGTTGACCCGACTCAGGCTGAAGTGGCGCCTTGGTCGAACAAGGCCATGATCCGACTCATCGTGATGTCGGATGCCTTTAAGCGTTCCAGTCTTCCTGATGAAGAGAGCCTGGCTCTTGATGGCAGTTCACGTAGTCTGTGGCGATTCCCACCACAGCGGGTCGCCGCCGAAGTGATTCGTGACGGAATTCTCCTAGCCTCTGGAAAACTGAATGCTGAACCCGGTGGCCGAAGTTTTCGTATCCACAATGTCAAAAAGACCTACGCGCAATGGGAGGTAATCGACAACCATGGCGCGGAGACGTGGCGCCGTATGCTCTATCAAGAAAGGATGCGACGTGTGGACGATAAGATGTTCACCGCTTTCGATTTTCCTGATTGTGGCCAAGTGAAGGACAAGCGCCCTGTCTCCACCACGCCTCTGCAGGCGCTAAACTTGATGAACAGTAATTTCGTCGTGGAGCAATCCAGGTTTATTGCTGAGCGTGCACAGAACGAGAGTGGGGGAGATAAGAAAGCTGCGGTAAAGCGTGCCTTTGAACTGATCCTTCTCCGTCTGCCTGACGCCGAGGAACTGGCGGCGAGCCAAAGTATTGCCGAAAGCAACGGGCTCCCCATCGTCTGCCGTAGTCTTATCAACTCTAACGAATTTGCTTTCCTGCCCTGATCGGATTGAACCAGCGCTGAATCATTGAAAGTGAACCGCATAACATCTCCCCAAAATGAGCCCTGAAAACATGACCCCTTTCGGCCGACGTCTGCTTGATCGTCGGAGTTTCATGAAGAACACCGGTTTCTCGCTCGGTGGTTTGGGCCTTGCCCAGCTTCTTGCTGGTGAAGGTTTGGCTTCTTCGGAGAACCCAGCAGAATTCAGCGGTAAAAGCCCGATTCGTCCTGACATTGATCCCGACAATCCCTACCTGAGTCGCAAGGGCCACTTTCAAGGTGCGGCCAAGCAAGTGCTCGTGATTTACTGCCCGGGTGCGGTCAGTCATGTCGATACATTTGATTACAAGCCCGCATTGGCCAAGTTTCATGGCCAAAAGCCTCCCGGCATGCCTGCGGTGACCTTTGAAGGACCCAGTGGAAATATCGCAAAGCCGTTCTGGGAATTTAAACCACGGGGTCAGAGCGGGAAGATGACCTCTGATCTTTTACCTAAAATGGGCGAGTTGGCTGATGAATTCTGCTTCGTACATTCCCTGCACACCCAGACCAGCGCTCACCCGCAGGGCGAAAACTTCATCAATACGGGATTTACGATGGAGGGTTTCCCATCCTTCGGAGCTTGGGCAACTTATGCTCTCGGATCTGAGTGTGAGGACCTGCCCGCGTTTGTAGCGATCAATGATCCGCGAGGGTTGGCACGTTCCGGCAAGAACAACTTTGGTAGTGGATTTCTCCCGGCCGCTTTTCAGGGCACGGACTTCAATTCTAAGAATCCACCGGCTAATTTGGGCCGGCCAATGGATTATTCGGCGTCCGATGACAAGAATACAGTCGACTTACTCCAGCGCCTCAACGCCAAGCATCTTGAGAAATATCCGGGCGATGCCAACCTTGCTGCCCGTGTCGCGAGTTATGAGTTAGCTGGCCAGATGCAGATAACAGTCCCGGAAATAATGGATATCTCGAACGAACCTGAGTCTATTCATAAGGAGTATGGTTCTGAGTCCGGAACGGAGTTGAAGCGTGAGTATGCCAAGAACTGCATTCTTGCTCGACGCCTCCTTGAGAAGGGAGTGCGTGTCGTCCAACTGTTCAATGGGAGTGATCCATCTGGTGGCAACGGTATCACCAACTGGGACTCACACTCCGATATTGCTGACACTCATGCGATGCAGGCGGAGATCATGGATCAGCCAACAGCTGCCTTAATCCACGATCTCAAGCGTCGCGGTTTGCTTGAAGACACCTTGGTGGTGTGGTGCACTGAATTTGGGCGCATGCCGTTTCTTCAGGGAAATGGAACTGGACGCGATCATAACCCGGAGGCGTTTACATGTTTCTTTGCCGGAGCCGGTGTAAAAAAGGGATTCAGCTATGGAGCCAGCGATGAGTATGGTTTCAAGGCGGCCGTGGATCCGACCTCACTTTATGACTTTAACGCGACAATCCTCCACCTAATGGGATTAGATCATGAACGGTTGAGTTTCTACCACAACGGACTTGAGCGAAGGCTGACGAACGTTCATGGACATGTTATCAACGATATTTTAATATGAAGGCTGTATCTTATTGGGTTGCTATTGAGGAAGCAGAACCTTTTGCATCCCCGGAAGAGGGTGTCGTGATTCATTACCTTCGCCTCAGGACTGCTTCGATCGGGTAGTGATCAGAGGGATACCGTCCATTGTCGTTGGTGTGGTTGATCAAAGCATTCAAGGTAGCGAAAGATTTTGAATGCAGGATCCAGTCGATACGATGGCCTTCGCGGTTGCCTATCCATTTTGTGAAAGTTGCTTCTTTTTCACTTCGCTCTGGATGAGCAGCGCGATAGGCGTCGATGATTGGAGCATCGCTTTTGGTTAGTTGCCCGTTGCCTTTAACAAGTGCGTTGTAAGGATCGGAGTCTTCGCCTGAATTAAAGTCCCCTGCCAAGATAACTGCTTCGTCAGGTTTGCCTCTGATATGCTGCCGCCACATGAGCCTTGCGGATTGATGTCGGGCTTCGCGTCCTTTGTGATCAAAGTGTGCATTGGCGAAAACGAAAGGCTCGCTATCGGGATCATGCTTGTCCTGAAGGCGGACCCACGAAACCATGCGGGGAAGGGATGAATCCCAACTTTTACTTCCTGGAACTTCCGGAGTTTTGCTCAGCCAGTAGTGGCCCGAGTCGACCACTTCAAAGCGAGATGTTTTGTAGAGAACGGGCACGTACTCGCCGGAGCTGCTGCCGTCTTGCCTGCCGACTCCGTGAAAGGTGTAGCCGGGGAGTTGGTGCTGGATGAATTGGCCCTGGAAATCGAGGCATTCCTGTAGGCCAAGAAGGTCGGGATCAAAGACACGGATGGTTTCGGCGACGAAATTCTTTCGGTTTTCCCAGTGGTTGTCACCGTCTTTAGCTGCTCCGAAACGAATGTTGAAACTCATCACCTTGATGGGTGGCGAGCGGTCGGGTTCTTCAGCTACGGAAGCTGTGGCGGCAACGATAAGGATTCCAACGAGACAGCGAGTGAGAAGGGTGGTCATCGGTGTAAATGTGCAGCGGGAGTCTGATGTGACCAAGGCTTTTGTCCCGCTCAATCGCGGGACTCTACGGCGAGCAAGGTGCAGGCATTTAGAGGGGTTGAGCTGGGCGGAAGGCTTTCAGGAGCACTGGATCGTTCGTGATTCGCTGAGTGTGACAGGCCAAGGTAATTATTTGAAGGACTCCGGTCAGATAAACTTCCTGACGTTCTCTGTTAGCCTGACTTCGAGAGTGAGGTTCGGGCTTTCAGCTTGAGGAAAGGCTGCTCGAAAAAGCGAAAGCTAAACCATGCAATAGCGAGACTCAAAAACATAGCTGCAACGGGTTCGATAAAGCAGACTCCGAAGAGGGTCCGATTGATTTCAAGGGGAATCGTGATCTGAAGGACTAGGAAAATCGCGAGGTAGTGTAAACAGTATAGCCCGTAACTGCGGTTCCCCCAGTAGGTCAAGAATCTCAGTCGACCGACTTTAAAGAGCGAGTTTCTACAGAAAACTTGCTCCGCAATGATGAAGGCGAAGAACAACGAAAAGACGAAGCGTTTGAATGTGAAAAGGAAAGGATGATTGAACAGGGTTACTTGAAATAGAATTAGGCAGATGCCAAGAGCGTAGCAGAGGAGTATCTGCCATTTTTTGGCTAGGGAGATTCTTTGGATGATTTTTTTTTGAAAAAAGCAAACGAAGGCGAGAAGAGCGCCGACTGCCATGTCGGAGATCGCGGGTAGGGTATGTTTTGACAGGTAAAACTCCCCCTGGTTGAGATTTATCGCTGTAAAGACCAATGAAGTTAAAATGATTGCGAAGAACAGGCTGATACGGCCGGGTTTCCCCGTGATGACAGTGAGCAACAGTGGCCAGAGGAGGTAGAACTGTTCCTCAATCGCTACAGACCAAAGAACCGATAGTGGAGGAGTGGTGGGAATGCCGTTCTGGATAGAGTCAAAGTTAGCTAGAAATACGAAATACATCCAGGAATTCGCAGTTTCATCCAGTGGGCGAGCCACCCATTGATAAAGCGGGGGGGCAAGAAAAAAGGCAAAGATCAGACAGGCATAATAAAGTGGCCAGATCCGAAGCGTCCTTCTTGCATAAAACGAGAGAACGTTAATTTTTGAATCGCGCGCTTCCTCAGCAAACAAAAGATAGGTAATGAGGAATCCCGAAAGGACGAAGAAAAAATTGACCCCGAGCTGCCCGTTGGAGAAGAAATGGTCGAGAGAGACCAAAACAGGACTAACCGCGAGAACTGGGTCTTGTGTGTAAAACATGTGATGGAGGAATACGCCAAAAAATGCGAGAAACCGGAGGGCATCTAGGTTTTCAAAGTAGATCTTCTCGAGTTTAGAATTGGCGGTATCCATCGGTAATGGGCATTTAAGATGAAAGGCTGAGGCGATGATAAAGATTCCAATGAGGCAGCAAGTGAGAGAAGCGATCGTTGGCGCGACTGCGAAGGGGGCTAATGATGTGTGACCAAGGCTTTTGTCCCGCTCAATCGCGGGACTCTACGGCGTGCAGGGTGTAGGCGTTTAGGGGATGGGGGTGTTGAACCTCGGGTGCAAACTACCGCCCAGTCTCTGGTCGCTTCTTTGCTGAAGTTCCCCGCCCTTTTCTCTTTGCGGGCGATTTGCGAAAGGAGCGCTTCTTGTTAAGGCGTTTGTGCTTCGGGTTTGCCTGATTTTTGGCAGACTTCTTTTTCGGGGCAGTGCTGTTGTGCTGACCTGACTGGTCACCTCCTGATTTTTGGCGCTTTTGTCCCCGCTTTGCCTGGTCTTTGGAGGTCTCGCCGTCATCTGCGTGACCTCGGTTACTTCCACTTCGACTGCCAGGGTTACTCTTGCGGCGACTCTTGTCGCGATTGTTCCTTCCGCTTCGTGGGCCATCTTTCTTTTCGTTCCTACTTTGGCCACGACCTCCGCGTGGACTTCGTTTTCTTCGGATGCTACTGCCCCCTTCTGACACTGGGCGAAAATCAACTTCCTTCTTGAAGGTATCGACCTTGTCGATCTCAACATCGAGTTTGTCTCCAAGTTTGATCACGTTCTTGCTGCGTCGTCCGATCGCCTGAACTCGAGTGGAGTCGAAGTCGTAGAAATCGTCTTCCATGCGGCTCAGAGGAACCAGTCCCCGCATGCCGAGATCAGGCACATCGACAAATAAACCGAAGTTGCGGATGTCAGTGACCAACGCGGGATAAGAGTGGCGCGAATTGGATTTCATCTGCGCCTTGAGATAGGCATACATCTTCACATCCTTGCTATCGCGTTCGGCGTCAGCCGAATTACGCTCCGTCGTGGAGATATGCTCGGCCATTCTGACGAGCCAATTGGCCGGGATTCTCTCTTTCTCGAACAACGTGCGATGTACGACTAGATCAGCGTAGCGGCGAATCGGCGAGGTGAAGTGAGTATAGTTGCGTTTAGCGAGGCCGTAGTGGCCAAGCGGTTCGATGGCGTAGCGCGCTCGCATCAGGGATTTGAGAAAGCCGATCTTGAGTGCTGCCCCAATCGGGAGCTTACTAAGTCGGCGCAGTAGTTTCTGCACTTCGACAGTTTTCTCGAGGTTGCCGCAGGGGATATTGTGCCCAAGGACTTCCTCACGGTATTCAGCGAGTCGGGCCAGATCGGGGCTTTCATGCACCCGGTGGACGGTATGCTTCTTCATCTTGATGAGACGCGTGGCCACAGCTTCGTTGGCGAGTAGCATAAATTCTTCGATAAGTTGGTGTGACTCGTCGTAGTCGACTTTTTCAATGCGAAGAACGCGTCCTTTGTTATCTAGTCGGATCTTGGTCTCAGGGAAATCGAGTTCAAGAGAACCGTTCTCAAATCGGCGCTGGCGGATCTTCAGAGCGAGGCGGGCGGCAGAACACAGCATGTCCTCAATGTGATCTTGCGCCTGGCGTTCCAATACCTCCATGGCCTCTTCGTAACTGTATCGACGCTTGGAGTGAATCACAGCACTGTAAAAGCGTGAGCGCACGACGCGACCGTCGTTATCGATGAGGAATTCAACGCATTTGCTGAGTCGATCGACGTTGGGTTTGAGCGAGCAAAGTTCGTTGCTGAGCGCCTCGGGCAACATGGGTACAACGCGGTCAACGAGATAGGTGGAGTTGCCGCGTTTCTGAGCTTCCTCATCGAGTGCTGAGCCTGACTTCACGTAATGAGAAACGTCGGCGATATGAACCCAGAGTTTCCACAGGGTATCGTCGACCTTCTGAATGCAGAAGGCGTCGTCGAAGTCGCGGGCATCTGCGGGGTCAATAGTGATGACATCATGTTGGCGGCAGTCGGTGCGGCCCTCGCGGTCCAGTTCCGAGACGTCTTTGCCATATTGTCGAACTTCCTGAAGAACCTTGCGCGGGAACTTGAGAGGCAGATCATATTGGCGCAGCACGCCGAGCATATCGACGCCCTCTTCGGTAGGCGGCCCGAGCACCTCGATGATGAGGCCCTCGGGGTTTTTGTGTCGGTTGGTCCACTCCTTGAGTTCAACAACGACCTTGTCGCCCACGTTGGCGGAGCGTCCTGTGTCTCTGGCAGGCGGCACGTAGATGTCCTGCGGCATGCGTGGATCATCAGGAATCACATAGAGAAATTCGCGACCCTTCTTCAGGGTGCCAACAACCTGGCTGCGATGTCGTTCAAGGACGCGCACCACTTTGCCGGTGAGCGTGGAATCATCCTTGTGACGCCGACCTTTGGGTTTGATGTCCAGTCGAATAAGGACGTGGTCATCATTCATTGCTGTTCCGGTGTCGGTTGCGGAAATCGCGATCTCGGTAGCACCAGGAGTGTCCGGCATCAAAAAGCCGCGCCCGCCGCGGGTGATCTGGATGCGGCCGGGAAGGAGGTCGGCCTCTTTCGGTAAAATGTAGCGGTCGCCCTTGATTCTGGCTATTTGGCCGGACCGTTCAAGCTCCCGCAGCGTTCGGTTGAGTTGTTGTTGTTCGTGAGGCTGGAGCTTAAGTCGTCTATGTAATTCAAAGGCGTCAGCGGGCAGATAGTTCTTCCTCCCGAGTAGTTTAAGGATTTGATTTTCCATGGGTGAACGCCGCTACGATGCTGGCGTTAAGGACTTCCACTGTATCGATCGATGGTGTGATTGAACAGAACCATCGGTGGCTGTATGGAAGCTCGCAGAATGATATGGTGAGCGAGCCGACAGCGTAGCTGTCCTCAAATGATGGAGAATAGGTAACCGGAAAAACGGATTCGTCAAACGGAAGTGGCTGGCGTGGCCCACTCAACTTCTCACTGGAAAGGTTCGAGGATTTCCTTGAGTTCGTTTCGATTGTTTGACGCCACGCCTTCGCGGATGATTCGTCGGAGTAGGTGGAAGTGATTTTCACTAGATGAAGATCAAGACCAAGTGGGCTCAAATCTCACTTGTTTATGGATGCCTGAGTGAAAATTCGAAGGAATGTTGCGTGTAGGTTTTGGGCTAAATGCAGTCGAAATTCTCTCAATATGGTCAGAGCAGGCGTTCTGTTTCGATGATTTCAGGAGATCATCAAGACTTGCTTCAACGAATGCGACATGAATTTTCCTATGCCTGAAACAATTTGATTTTGGTGATCTCGCTGATAGTTGATCACCATAGACGCTCGGCTGACAGGTGACTGTTATTCCAGAATCAAAGGTGATGGATTCTCTACCCGACCAATGGGTCGGATTCCGCGTCCTCGAATTCCTTGGTCGCCTAGATCTTGGCGCATGTCTTCGGCGTAGGCTTTGAGTTGGGCGACAATATTAGGGTGCTGTTCTGCCATGTTGTTGGTGGAACCAGCGTCTTCGAAGACGTTAAATAGGAGGGTTGGGGTGTTCGTTGTGCCCCTCTTGAAGTGAGGGTGTCTTACGAAGGTCTCCAGTGGGAGAAAGAGCTTCCACGGGCCTGACCTGACCGCCTGAAGTTGATCGAGATAGTAGTAGAAAAAGGCCTTATAGGGAGACTTGGCATCGTCTGCCCCCTTGATCAGCAAACTGATGTTGTGGCCGTCACGCTTGCGGTCGGAAAGCTTGCCGCCGGCCCAGCTTATCAAAGTTGGGAACAGATCCATCGTCGTCGCGAGTTCGTGGCATTCTGTTCCGGCAGGGATGTTTCCCGGCCACCACATAAGGGTGGGGACCCGAAACGCTCCTTCTGCTGTGGTGTAGCCGCGGCCATGAAGAGGGCGGTTAGATCCACGGGAGAGATCACTCAAATCGGTCTTCATGGGCGCGCCGTTGTCGGAGGTCCAGATAACGAAGGTGTTCTCTGCGATGCCAAGTTCCTCGAGTTTGTTGAGAATTTCACCAGTGGACCAATCGATCTCTTCGATGGAGTCACCCCAAGGCCCATTATTGCTTTTTCCTTTGAAAGCTGGGCTGGCAAAGGGCGCGGAGGTGCTGCCGGGCATGGTTTGAGGAAAGTATAGAAAGAACGGGGAGTCGTGATTCTCGTCAATCCATTGTAAGGCTTTCTCCGTTGTTGTTTTTGTGAGGAGGTCTCGATCGACAGGAGCTTCGAGAACGGTCTTGTTTTCCAGAAGGGGCAGCGGAGGCCACTGGGAGCCGTCTCGGTCCCAGACCCGCTGCGTCATGTCATCGGAGTAGGGAATGCCGAAGAAGTAATCAAAGCCTTGATCGGTTGGAAGGAAGCCATCCTGATCGCCAAGATGCCATTTTCCTATGCAGACGGTGGCGTAGTCTTTTCTCTTGAGGGCTTCCGCTATTGTCTCCTCTTCAGGGTGAAGTCCGTAAGGGGAAATGGGGCGAAGTACTTGATGATCCCGGGGGTTATGATTCATTTGGACCCGCTGGGAATAGCAACCCGTCAGGATGCTGGCGCGTGAGGGGGTGCAGACGCCGGCGGTAACGCAGAAGTGAGTGAACTTTCGTCCCTCCTTCGCCATGCGATTGAGGTTGGGGGTGTGATGAAGAGTGGAACCAAAGGGCTCAATGTCGCCGTAGCCAAGATTGTCGCAAAAAATAACGATGAAATTGGGTGGACGCTGCGCCTCAGCTCTCGCCGGCGAAATCGAGATGAAGCCAGAAATCGTTACGAGAAGGAAATGGAAAATTCGAGTGAGCACGAGTCAGCGGTTTTTGAGTAAGTCGATCAGGTCTGCCATATCTTCCGGCGGGAGGGCAGCTTCCAAGCCGACCGGCATTAATGAGGTTTCAGTAGATGACATCGTCTTGATGTTAGTGCGGGCAAAGGTTTGGGTCATGCCGCCGGGGGTTTTGAGCGTCACACTCTGATCGTCTTCAGAATCCACCAGTCCGGTGGCGGTGGTGCCGTCCCTCAGTTCGATCGCGTAGGCAATCCAGCGTTCTTCAACTACCCGGTTGGGATCGAGTATGTCCGTGAGAAGAGCCGCTCTCGGTTTGGCCTGAACATCTGCGAGATCGGGGCCAACAGCGCTCCCTTTGCCATCGATGCGATGACAAGCGAGGCAGGTCCCTTTTTGCAGCGCCTTGGCACCGTTTTCGCGGTTGGACGCGTGTGAGGACAAGGCGGGGAGGTACTCCTCGATCACTGCGTTACGACTTGAGGCTGTTTTGCCGAAGAGTTCGCCGGCCAGTGATTTAATCTCAGGAACGCTGGAACGGCCGTAGACCCATTGTTTCATAGGGGGCATGACTGATGGGCGAATGTTTCCTGCCTTCATCTCCTCCATGAGAAGCCATGCGCTGTCATTGTTGGAGGTGAGGATTTCGATGGCTGCGCTTCGTGATGGAGGTGGCAGCGTGCTCCATCTTTCAAACAGAAAGCTGGCGACTTCCTTGCGGTTTTTCGAGAAGCGTCTGAGGGACCTTACAGCTGACTTCTGGACCTCGTCAGGTTCATTAGGGGCTACCATCATCTCAACCATCTCTCGAACAGTGACGAAGTCTTGTTGGTTCGCGATTTCGAGAGCGGCGACGCGGGTCTTTGGTGATTGTTTCGTATCGGCGGCAAGTGTTGCGGCGGAGTCTACGATTTCGGATAGCGCTTGAATCGATTCGGCGCAGGCTTCTGGAGGGCGGGCGAGGAAGGCGGCCAGCGATTTGGTGGGTAGTGTCGTGCGGCGCATGCCATCCGCAAACCCGCGAGTAATGGCGAGGCGATAATCATCGCCGTCGACTTGTGCCAAAGCTTTGAGGACCAATGCGATTTCTTCACCATTTCCCCGAGCGGCGACGGCAGCAGCAAACTCCTGATACATAACGGCGCGCTCCGGTCCAAAACCTTTGCCGGGAATCCCGGTGATGGGATGGGTCAGCATATGAGCGAGGATGGCACCGCTTCGTTCCTTCGATCCACTAAGCACCGCTCTGCGCACCCAGGGATCCGTTCCCTCAGGGGTGTTGTGGAGGGTGTATTGAAACAACTCGGTGATTTCATCGCTGGGGTCGTTTCCAAGTGCTAGTAGGGCAAGGAAGCTAGCTCGCCCTTTGCGAGCCTTGACCACCTCGATCAGTTCGTTTCGTGCTTGGCCGGGCTGGAGATTGAGGATGGCGTTTTCCGAAACACCGGAGGTGGGACTAGCCACGGCAAGGTGCAGGTGTTCTTCATTGAGCTTTCCGAGCCCTAACAAAGCGCCGAATGCATGGGCACGAGCCTCTGGAGCGATGTTCCGTTCGAGCAGTGAGTCCAACAGAGGGGCCACGGACGGGTGTTCTGATTCCACGAGCAGCCGTTGAGCGTGGATGCGTTGCCAAGCATTCTCGTGGTTGAGTAGTTCAACTAGTTTTTCCTGAGTTGAAGGAAGCTCGGAAGCAGGAAGGGGAGGATGGCCTTTCGGCACGAGACGATAGATGCGTCCATGATCGAATCCGGCACGCATGTAGTGAGACTCGGCAAAGGCTTCGGGAAAGAATCGGGAGTGGTCAATGAAGCGGCGATACATGTCGCAGAGATAGAGGCAACCGTCAGGGCCGTTGCGAAGATTCACTGGTCGTGACCACTCATCGCCGGAAACCAGGAAATCGACTTTCTTGCCGACACGTTCAGCGCGAAGACTCGCGCCGTTTTCTTTAAGTCGGGATCGGGTGACCAATTGGGCAGTTGGTTCGCAGACAAAGAGATCACCTTTGAGCTCGGGAATTGCGTTTCCACGGTAGACAGCTAATCCGCACGCAGCGGTATGAGTACCGGCGTGGGCAATGGAAGTCGTATGACTGAGCTCGAGCGGGAATACCTTTGCATCTTCTCCGAAGGGCGCGATGTCTTCATGTCCCTGAGTGATGCCGGCGAATGGATTTCTTTTGAGGTATTCCAGCGGCATCACTGCCATCATAGCGGGGTTTCTATTAAGGCTAAAAATGCGGCGGCCGAAGTTGTCCTGAGTCGCCCCGAATTGGCCGTAGCCGGTGACAGCTTCGAGGGTTCCAGTTTCGGGATGAATTCGGATATTGGTCTTGTTGATTTTGAGTATACTGGCCGGTGATCCGTCCGGATAAATCTCTTTGAGGTCGATTCCGTTGTTGAGGTAGATCCAGTTATCAAGCCCACGACGGGGAGAAGAGACCTGAAGTTGATTGTACCTTGGATCGTTACTATGGAAGAGACTTTTCGTGACGTCGGCACGGTCGTCACCGTCGGTATCTGCGAGGTAGAGTATAGCAGTGCGGGTAGTGACAATGAATCCATCGCGATGCGGCGTGAGTCCCTGAACGTGGTCAAGATGGTCGGCCCAGGTGGATGCTTCGTCCATGACGCCGTCTCCATTGGTATCGGTGAGTAGCCGAATTCGAGAGAGGTAGCCTCCGTGTTCGGTTGGGAGAGGGTAGTCCCTCATTTCTGCAATGAAGAGGCGGCCCCGTGTGTCCCAAGCGATATCAACCGGATCGCAGGTAAGGGGTTCGGCGGCGACGAGTTGTAATTCGTAGTCGCCATCCACGTGCCAATTAGCGAGCGACGCTTCGGGCGAGAGTGGATAGTCGCGAGGCAGGATGCTCTCCCCATTTGAAGAATAGCCGGTGTCGGTTGAAGCTAGATTAGGTTCCCAGGGTTCTTCGAAGGCGCCGACTGGGTATACTTGCCAGCGGCGCACGAAAAGCTCAGTAAAGGCGGTAGTGACCGTCACGTTGGGTTGCAGAGGTCGGGCGAGTTTGGCTTCATTTACCTGTTGGCCGTTCAGCTTTACGATGAAGCGGTGAGATTTGGCAATAAGTTCAAGGCGGTTCCAGCGTCCGAAAGAAGATTCGATCTGGTTGTTGCGGGTGTGAGCACCGCGTTGGTTAGGGACGGAAGGATCGTAAGTTTTACTCTTTAGATTGAGCGAACCTTCAGCTTGGGGAACAAGCAAGTCTCCTGACATTGACTCGCGAAGGAGGACAACTCCCGCTCCGATAGTCGTTTGAGCTCTCCGTGCTGAAGTTTCTTGGTGAGGGGAAGTGCGCTCTCCCCACTTAAATTCAAGAACCACGTGGCGAGGTCGGTCATCGGTAGGGAAGAGGAGATTTCCGGCGAACTTTTCTGAGAGGCGGAGAATCCCGTCATTCAGTTCAAACGGGAGAACACCTTTCAGTTCTGAACGCTTTTCCTTGTTGTTGTTCCACTGAAGCGAGTCGGTCTTTTTAAGAATATCTACGGGTGATTGCGCCCGGGTTAAATGCGTCACCACGAAGAGGGTAAGGAACAAGAGCCACTTCATCTGAGCATTAAAGTAAAGATCCCAGTTGTCGTTGTAAATTCCCTATGTGCGGATTCCGATTTCGTGCAGAAGAATTAAGTCGCTGACTCAACTCTTGATACTCCGCTACCGACTCGAGAGAATCGAGCAGACTGGTGATTCAATGATGGTCAGTGACTACGGCGGCTCCTGCGAAGAAAAACGTGAGGGGAAGAGCCGCAAGAAAATGGCTTATAGGATGCACCTAAATTGCAATATAGTGGCCTTAGCGCTTGGTGCGGTCACTCGGCTTGATAAGGGTGCCATTCTGGCGTGCCAAACCAGTCGTGCATCTCCTTTTCAAACGGCGTGACGATTTCGTCAGGTTCAAGGAATTCACCTTGGTCCTGTGTCTCGACAATCCAGGTGTCAAGTGCGGTGCGCATACGAATTAGGACTTCAACGTGCTCGGATTCTTTGGAGTCGGCGAGGTTGTTGATCTCGTGAGGATCATTAACCGTGTCGAAGAGTTGTTCTGGGGCGACGGTATCTGCCATGAGGTCAGCTGGGGGGCCGGTTAGTTCTCCGTTCTTCATCATCTCCCGCATGAGCGGTTTGATGGGGAAGCACTTTTCCTTGTAGCGATTCAGCGAGGTGAAGTGACGGTCAGGGTAGTAGTTGCGAATGTAGTGATAGTGCTGGCCGCGCACACTTCGGATTCGATTGACGGTCTCGTCGACGCGGTCGCGACCGGAGAAGGCGTATTGACGCTTAGGCCCGAGGCGGTCACCGAGAAAGATGCGACCGTGCATGCCAAGAGGGCGATCGATTCCGGCAAATCCCAAGGTGGTAGCGGTGAGGTCAATCAGGCTGATGACTTCGTCTTTGACTGCGCCAGAGGAGTAGTTAGCTGGTGCTGGGAAGTTCTTGGGCCAGTGGATGATCATAGGCACGTGGAGACCGCTGTCGTAGCACCAATGAATACCGCGAGGTTCAATGCGTCCATTGTCGCCGAAGAAAATAATCACGGTGTCGTCAGCGACGCCGTCGACTTTGAGTTGAGTGAGGATTTTACCAATCGTTTTGTCCATCCCGGAGATGGAGTTAAGATAGCGCGCCCATTCCTCGCGGACGAGAGGATGATCAGGATAGTAGGGGGGAGGGGTGACGTTGTCGGGCGTTGCTATTTTCTCGTGGTGCTTCTCGCCTTTCCATTCCACTCGAGGTTGCTTCCAAGTCTGGCGATCGTAGATGTCATACTCTGCTTCGAGCATGTTGATTTGAGCAAAGAAAGGTTGCCTGCCTTTGAGGTCTTCCCACTTGTCAGTCTCGTAGAGAGCACCCTCGTTGACGAAGTTGAGGTCGAGCTTGGCCGAACCAATTTCCTCGCCGTTCATTGTGGCTATGTTTGCGGTAAAGTAGCCGACGTCTCCGAGCCGGTGAGTGAGTGGGCGAACGCCTTCAGGAAGACGGTAGCCGTCCTCGCGGTGAGAGCGCATGTTGTGGGTGTCGCTGGAGGTCTGATACATGCCGACAAAGAAAGCGCTTCGGCTGGGGGCGCAGACAGGGGAGGTGGAGAAGACGTGCGTGTAGCGTTCTCCTCTGACGGCAAGGGCATCGAGATTGGGAGTTTTGACGTTCTCAGCACCGTAGCAGCCGAGATCAAGTTTCATGTTTTCACCTACCAGCCAGAGGATGTTGGGGCGCTTAAGTTGGGTTTCAGCCTGAACCGAAATATTTAGGCAGGTGAAGATGATCAACGCGAAGATCGAGAGAAGTCGGGGAGACAGTATTTTCATCCCGACTATCGAAACCTGAGGATAGCGGCCATACAAGCCGAACCGCTCTTTCTTATTGCATAATAATGCATAATAAAGCTCAATTTAACTATGAGTATGACTCAGGTTGCCGAGTTGGTCGGCGTCTCTCAATCCACTGTGTCGAGGGTGGTGAATGGCCGCTCTTTCGTCAATGAAGTCACGAGGCGGCGGGTGATCGATGCGATGAAAAAGGTTGGTTATACGCCGCCGCCGCCCGATCAAAGGACAGGCCGCAGTCCCAAGCCTGAATCCCGAATGCATTCCGGCCTGTTGGCGGTTCTCGTGGATCCCATTGGAATGCACCTTCACTCAGTCTTTGTGATGCGCCTTTATCGTGCGGCGCAGCGGGAGGCAAATCGGAGAGGCTACTCAACTATTCTTCATTTTTTTGAAGGCAGACAACCGCCGCCACAGGTGCTTGAACGGGTAGATGGCTTTCTTGTTGTGGGGCTCTCAGCTTCCGATCCATTCCCTGAGGGTATTCTCAGTCGTCCCGTAGTCTGCTTAACCTCTTTTTGGCAGAAGGGAGCGACATCAATTCTTGCTGGAAACGATGAAGTGGGTCGGCTAGCGGTCGAATACCTTGTGGAGCGTGGCCATCAACGACTCGCTCTCTTCCTCGCTGAAGCTGGAAACCCTTCATTCGGTGCTCGCGGGAAAGCCTTTCAAAGGGCGGCTCGCGAATCGGGAGTCAAAGTCAGTAACTTTGGTGCCGCCGTTCCGCGGAAGACCGAAGAAGGAGTTTTCACGGTTGAGAAACTCGAGGCCCAGATGGAGCGACTTGTTGATCGCTTCCTTGCCGAGCAACCGCTAGCATCCGGTATCTTCTGCCCTTCGGATGCGATGACAGCGATTTGCTATCGGTTGTTGGCGAAAAGAGGGGTGGCGGTTGGTGATGAGTTGGAATTCATCTCCTGCGATAATGAAGGAAGCTACCTTGCCGGTCTGTTTCCGAGGCCGGCAACTATCGATCTGGGGATTAACGAGCGGGCTGAGATGGCCGTCGAATGGCTTTCCGAAGCGCTCAAGGAAAACCGTGATCTGGATGAAGTGCGACTCACCGTTGAGCCGCGAATAGTGCCGGGTTCATGAATGACTCTGAGAATTTAGGCTCAAATCTAGGACTCGACTGCGTGAGGCTTCCGCAGTTGAAACTGACGTCTTCAACATCGAGACTAATGGTGTGTTGTCATTCTAGACATACAATGATGTCAAATTTTCGTGTAATGCTGCTTTATTGGGGCGTTGTTGCTGTCCCGCCTATGGCTCATGCCTCTTCTGCTGCCTCGTCCGCTGAATACGAGAAGGACATTCGCCCCATTCTTGAGAAGCACTGCTTTGCTTGCCATGGGCCGGACAAGCAAAAGAATGATATTCGTTTCGATACGATGAGTACGGATATGATCAATGATCGTCCGGAAGCAGAGACATGGCATGACACCCTTGATGTACTCAATTTCGACGAGATGCCGCCTGAGGATGAGCCGCGACTTTCGGACGACGAGCGGCGAAAGCTGATTGGTTGGCTCAATTATAAAATCGAAGCCGTTGTCAAGGCCACGAAGAGCACGGGTGGACGTCCGGTGATGCGTCGTCTCAATCGTAGCGAATACCAGAATACGATGGCCGACCTGCTCGGCATCGAAAGTCGCTACGCGAATAATCTACCGCCGGAGGGTTTGTCCGAAGACGGATTTAAAAATAACGGCGCTTCCCTCCAGATGTCGGCGATGCAAATGGAGTATTACCTCGAAGCTGCCCGAACAGCGATGAGTAAGTCGATCGTCAGCGGCAAGCAACCGGAGGTGTTTCGTCACGTCATTGAAGAGAGTAACGGAACTGCCGGAAATAAATCACAGAGAGAGCGTGATTACTCCAATACGCTTTCAAGGACGAGTTTCTTCCTTGGAAAGATAGAGAAAGACTATCACGAGCACGGCGAGTTTCTTGTCAGGATTCGGGCAAAGGCGGACTTAAAAAAGGGGCAGGGCTATCCCCGAATGGAGGTTGCGCTGGGATATCGGGTTGATACCTTGATGCCGGAAAGAATTGTCGATGAAGTCGAGGTGACCTCGGAGAGGATTCAAACCTATGAGTTTCGTGGACGAATTGAAGACTACCCACTCCCCTCGCGGGTACAAAGTAAGTTTCCTGGACTGCTGATTCGAGTGTCGAACGTCTACGATGATGGCTCCCCCATGCCTAAGCAGGAAACCGTGGTGCTTGAGCCGGCGGTGGGGAAGAAAAAAGCAAAGACGAAGAAGATCTGGCCGAAAGAATCTCACCTTCCTTCGATCGAAGTTGAGTCGGTCGAGTTTGCCGGTCCGGTTTTCGACAGTTGGCCGCCGAAGTATCACTCGGATATTCTGTTTCCCTCAAAGAAGCGTCGGACCGATGAGCGTGGCTACGCCGCGCAGGTCCTGAAGCGGTTTATGCATCGCGCTTTTCGTCGACCGGTTGAATTGGCTGAAGTGGAGCCTTACCTCGCATTGTTTGAAAGGGTTCGCGGAACGGTAGCGACTTTTGATGAAGCTATTAGAGAGCCGCTCGCGATGGTACTAATTTCTCCAGATTTCCTTTACCTCGTCGAAGCGGGTGGGGAAGAGAAACGTCCCATAAATGACTGGGAGATTGCCTCGCGACTCTCCTACTTTCTCTGGGGAACCATGCCTGATGAGAGCCTGTTCATTGCAGCGGAGAAAGGGCGGTTGCAGAAAAAGGGCGAGATTAAGCGCATCGTGGCAACCATGTTGAATGACGAGCGTTCCTGGAACTTCGTGGATCAGTTTGTGGATCAATGGCTCGATGTTGGTGCGGTAAATCGCGTCGCGATTAATCCCGAGTTTTATCCTGACTGGAAAGATGAACTCAAGCCGTCCATTCATGAAGAAACAAAACACTTCTTTGCCGAGGTGTTAAACGAGCGGATGAGCGCGTTGAATTTTCTCGATTCGGACTTCGTTATGGTGAACCGTCCTCTGGCAAGGCACTACGGTTTGGATGAGAGCCCGCGCGGAATGAAGTTCGAGCGGGTCTCCCTGCCTGAAACATCTGATCGGGGTGGTCTGCTGACCCAAGCTAGTGTCTTGTTGGGTCACTCAACGGGCGAGGATTCCCACCCTGTGCTGCGTGCTGTCTGGTTGCGTGAGCGCTTGCTGGATGATCCACCGGCAAATCCGCCACCCGACGTGCCGGGTCTTGATTCCGAGAATCCTGATTTTGCGAAGTTGCCGGTGCGCGAACAGTTGAAGATCCATCGTGGGCAAGCATCCTGTAATGATTGCCACCGCAGTATCGATCCGTGGGGGATTGCCATGGATGGCTTTGGTGCTGACGGTCTAGTCAGGACTGAAATCACGAGACGCGATCCAAAGAAGAGGGGAAAGATGTTCGCCCAGCCGGTGGTTACCGAAACGACGCTTCCCGGAGGAGTGGATATTAACGGAATGGACGACTTAAAAGCCTACTTGCTTGCGGAAAAGAGGGAACAATTTGCCCGCGCTCTGGTTAGTAAACTGATGACTTACGCGTTGGGACGTTCCATGGAGCTGACTGACGAGGCGATGATCGATGAGCTTACTGCTGATTTTATCAGCTATGATTTTCAACTCCACCGCCTCGTGCAGGAGGTGGCTTCCAGTAGCGCTTTCCTGACTAAGTGATAACCTTTCTTTAACTGCTGCCCCAGCCGGCCTATGAACAAACCCTGGTATCTTGACCGTCGCACCTTTCTCCGTGGCACCGGAGTCACACTTTCACTGCCATTCCTGGAGTGCATGAGCGCTAATGCCTCCGTTGCTCCAAGACCAAAACGATTCTGTGCTGTGTATTTCCCTTACGGAGTTTCCATGAGCAGCAAGGATGAGAATGCCAAATGGCGTTGGTTCCCGGAAGGGGAGGGTAAGGATTATCAGTTCAATGAGAGTCTTAAGCCATTGGATCCACTTCGCGAGAGTCTGACCGTAGTGGGAGGACTGTCTCACCCGAATGGTCGAACCATCGGTGGCCACGACACCGCTGATATCTGGCTGACAGGAGGGATGCTCAAGGGCGCACAGTTGACAAATACGGTTTCGCTCGACCAGATTGCGGCTGCGCATCTTGGTCACGAAACTCGCTTTCGTTCGATAACGCTATCCAACACGGGTGGTGTCGGAGAAGTGACTCGCTCAAGCACGCTCTCCTACGCACGGGACGGACAGCCGATACCGGCGATTAACCAGCCGCGCCTAGTCTACAACCGCCTTTTCGGGTTAGAGAAAGGTTCCAAAGAAGAGCAGCGCTCCGAGTTCAGCAATTCTCGCAGCATGTTGGACCTCGTCCTCGATCACTCCAAGTCGGTCCGCGGCAAGCTCGGAAAGCGAGACCAGGAGAAATTTGACGAATATCTAGCCTCAGTTCGCCAGATCGAGGAGCGCGTCGAGCGTTCTGAGCAGTGGCTAAAGATTCCCAAGCCAAGCGTGAATGCGACGGGTCTTCACCTCGATGCAGATGACTCCACTCCAGAGGAGTTGATGAAGACCATGTATGATCTCATGTTTCTTGCTTTCCAGACGGACTCGACCCGTTTCGCGACCTACCAATTAGACAATATGAATGGTGCTACCTCTATCGCAGGCAAGTTTCCTCAATTGCTTGGCTTCGGTAAGTCAAGTCACTCACTCGCTCACGGTGGTAATAAAGCGAATGGTGCTGCAGCGCTTGGTAAGTGGGATCAGTTCCGGGCGAAGCAGCTAAGCTACTTTCTGCAGCGTCTCCGCGACACCGAAGAAGGGGAAGGTAATCTGCTCGATCACACCATCGTGATGTATGGATCGAGTAATAGTAATACGCATAACAATAAAAATTATCCGACCATCCTAGCCGGTGGTGATAAGATGGGTTTCAAGCATGGTCAGTATCTCCGCTACGACGAAGACACGCCGTTTGCGAATGTGCACCGCACCATCCTGAACCGTCTTGAGGTTCCAGTGGATGCCTTTGCTGACAGCACAGGTGAGCTTGAAGAGATCATGGCCTAAATTCGGCCCGCTGCCCTGATCGTGTAACCGCGAAGGCACGTGCCCTGATATTGGCTTGCTCGGTGCTGATTTGATGGCGGAGGCTAGAAGCTCCACCAGTTGGTGACCCGACGGCTGATGAGTGACGTGTTTTTGACCAAATAGGTCCCAAATTGAGCCTATTTTGCGTTTTTTTCTGGTTTACAAAGCCAAAAAACCTCAAAAAAACCGGACTTTTCTGTAACGAGGGCGGGTCCCTGCGTTCTTCTCTTGATGTAAGCAGCACCTTTTTGTTACCTTTACTTTGGTGGGGCAAAGCTCTCACCGCCGATCGAGCCAAAAAAGCGTCATGAAAAAGCCATCTTTACTCCTCTCGGGAGCCGTCTTACTCATCATTGGATTGTTGATTCCTACCGCTTCAAATGCACGCGTTTGGACCAGCACTGATGGCAAAAAGCTTGAGGCTGTCTTCGAAGCTCTTGAAGGTGAAATGATTCAGCTGAAGCTGAGAAATGGCCAGAGTGTCAAGTTTCCAGTGTCCCGCCTGATTGCTGACGACCTCGAGGCAGCCAAGCGGTTTTCCTTAGTTGGTGATGATGCCATGACGATGGCTTCCGCCAAAAAAGTTGACCTGCTGCTCGCCCGTAACCTCGCAAAAAGCACCGACATTCGATCTTTTAACGAGCGTCTCCCTGATGATCTTTTCGTTCGACGCATCTATCTCGACATTCTTGGCCGGATTCCGACTCGCGAGGAATTCCAGACATTTGCCGACAGTGCCCGCGAAGACAAGCGCGCCATTTTGATTGATGAACTGCTCGCTAGCCCTGGACGTGCCAGCCACCTCTTTAACTACTTTGCCGACATGTATCGACTTAAGGACAGCGGTGTGGCTCGCGAGCTGGACTATTCTCCTTACAGCCAGTGGTGGCGAGACTCGCTTACAGCCAACGTAGGTTACGATGACATTGTTCGCAAGATGATCACGGCCAAGGGGAATCTGGGCCACAACCCGGCGATTGGTTTTCTCCAGCGCGACGAGGGAATGGAGTTCGACGCTTTCTCAAACTTCGGTCAGGTCATGATGGGCATCGATATCAGCTGTGCCCAGTGCCATGATCACCCCTTCACCGAGTGGACAATGGAAGACTTTTACCAGATGGCTGCTTTCTTCGGTCAGACCCAACGATCCATGGGCAGCTACAAGGGCGCTGAGGGCAGAAACGTAAGGGTTGGTCTACCGGGCGCGCCTCAGGACTGGTTGAAAAAGTTTGAGAACTATGCTGTCAAGCAGGGCGGGATTGACCTTCAAGACCGCAACGAACGACGACAGTTTGGCTGGTATAAGACTGCGCTCGGCTTGAACATAGTTGACAATAAAAAGATTGATATCGCTATCCCTGGCCAAATCGAGGAACTCGGAGGTCAGGTTGTTTCTCCCCTTACCCTTTATGGAGACAATGCAAAAGCTGGCGGCAAGAGTCGCCGGGAGGCGCTCGCTGATTGGATGATCGATCCTGCCAATGAGCGTTTTGCTGTTAACATCGCCAACCGTATGTGGGAGCGTGCCTTTGGCCGTGCCCTCGTTGAGCCAGTTATTGACTTTCCCATGGAATGGCGTGCCCACACAGGGCAGCCAGAAGTTCTTGAGTTCCTCGGTCAGGAGATGGCTCGCACCGGATTCGACCTCCGCGAGTTCATGCGAATTCTTTATAACACTCAGGCTTATCAGGGGATTTCCACTTACGACCGAGATGTTGATGAAGGTAGATTTTATCTTTTTCAAGGCCCAGTACTGCGCCGCATGCGGGCTGAACAGGCGTGGGATTCGCTCCTGACTCTCGCTTACGGCTCCAAGATCGATGAGGTCAAAGGTGGTGATGGATCCTTCATGCGCGAAGTCCTTCGTGTCGATTTTAGGGAGGATTCGATGGAGGAAGTGTTCGCCAAGTATGAGGCTTATAAAAAGACGAGGAATAAGGCGCAGAAAGTTCTCGTCGAGACGGCCAGCCTCAAGGCAGCGGATCCCAAGATCCCAGTGGTTGACGGTATACCGATGATCCGATCTTCAAATATGACTCAGCCTGCTTCAGCAGCCTCGATGCTCAGTGCTTTCGGTCAGTCCGATCGCATGGTAACGGACAATAGCAACTTCGACGGAACGGTGCCCCAGGTGCTGGCCCTGATGAACGGCTCAGTTACGACCCGCCTCACGGGAAGTAGCTCTCAGGTAGTTGAAGACCTCAGAAAATTTGATGGACCTGATGACATGGTTCGCGGTGTCTTCTTTACTATGGTCTCCCGCTATCCGACAGAAGAGGAGCTTAAGAAGGGAGTCGATATCATGGAGACTTATGGTGAAGACGGCATCAGAGATTTAGCCTGGGCCCTACTCAACACTCCTGAATTTCTTTTCATTCAGTAGACCGGCAACTAACTAAAATAATTCCAACGTTTAACTATTTTATCTTATGAACTTAAAAGCATTCGCAGGAAATTCGGATAAAAGTCGGCGCCATTTTATGGAAGGAGCGGCCAAAAGCGCACTCGGTGTCAGCGTTGCAACGACTTTTGGCGCGGCTCTCGATCAGCAGAAAGCATTTGCTGAAGAAGCTGCTGGTGGTGGTAAAGCCATGAGCTTGATCTACATCTTCAATTCAGGTGGCATGACCCACCTCGACACCTTTGACCCCAAGGAAAACAATAAGAAGGTGATGGGGGATACGGAGACGGTATCTACCAAAGTTCCCGGGATTCGTTACGGCAGTCACCTCAAGGGACTCGCTGAGCACGCCGACAAAATTGCTGTCATTAACAGCATGAGTAGCCAAAACGGGGCTCACGCTCAGGCTCGTTATCAGATGATGACTGGTTACAACCAGCGTGCCACCATCGTGCACCCCCACATTGGTCCGTTTTGTGAAAAGTTTTTTGGCAAGCGTGGCGATTTGCTCCCAGACAGTGTTATTGTGAACCGCGGAACCTCTAATTCGGGATATCTCGAGCCGGCTCTGAGTCCGCTTCCGGTGGCTAATCCGACGGCTGGTATTGCCAACTCGACCATTATGACTTCTCAGGAGCGCTTTAATCAGCGCATGGAGATGTCCCTCGATATTGGCCAAAACTTTGTCGACAAGTATCAGCACTATTCCAGCCCGAAAGGCTACATCGAGTTCTACGACCAGGCGTCACGCTTGCTTAGTAGTGAAGAATTGAAGGTATTTGATCTTTCCGGTGAGAAGGATCGCCAGAAGTATGGAATGAACAACCTCGGACAGGGCTGCCTCCTTGCGCGACGCCTCGTTGAGAAAGGCGTTCGTGTGATCGAAGTTCACAATGGCGGCTGGGATATGCACAGTGGTATCCAAGATAGCCTCGCGTCTCGACTCCCCCCGTTTGACCAAGCTGTCTCTGCTCTCATCAGCGATCTCGATCAGCGAGGGCTGCTTGAGTCAACCCTCGTCGTGACCGGAACCGACTTTGGTCGTACCAGCCGCATCAATGAGCGCGCTGGTCGTGATCACCAACCCGCCGTGTTCTCCACCATGTTTGCTGGTGGTGGAATCGCTGGTGGCCAGAAATACGGTAAGTCGGATGCCGACGGTCGCCGTGTCGGTGAAAATAAGGTCAGCGTAGAAGACTTCCACGCGACGATCGGTTACGGTCTTGGTGTGGACCTTGGCTACGAGATTTATTCACCTTCTGGAAGACCCTTTGTCTTCGGTAATCACGGTAAGCCAGTGACCTCGCTCTACGCGTGATGATGCGCTTACAGCGTTAACTTTTCGGCAAAGGCCTGCTCACGGAGCGGGCCTTTTGCTTGTCAGGTTTGAACTTTGTCTGAGATACATCCTAATTCTCCTGTTGCTGTGATCAGATTTTGGCCTCAACGAGCTTCATATAAACGAAATTCGGTGATCCACCCGATTCTTTGTTTGTTGAGCGGTTGCTTCAGAACCACGGAGACCTATCGCTAGGGGAATTATAAATTTGGATCCTTCGCTACGTGAAGGCGTAGTGGATAACACTGTTTCCGATATGAGAATACGTTATGAGTTATGCGAAGATATATCTCAAGGAAACGCTGATTCTGCCATCGGTCGTTTCTATCAACGATGTTTACAATACGTAGGCTGAGCCACCCCAGTGAGAATGGCACCTTCCCCTCATTTCCCCCTTAAGCAGTCGGCTGCTGCATTATTTTTATTGGGCTTTCCCTTCAGCGTTTCCGCTGAAAAGAAAATCGAGTTCAACCGCGATGTGAGACCGATCTTGGCGGACAGATGCTTCCACTGCCACGGCCCTGACAAGGAAACGAGAGAAGCCGATTTGCGCCTTGATGTTGAGGAGGACGCGAAACGTGAATTTGGCGGCTACTTTGCGATCGATCCCGGCAATGCGGCTGACAGTGAGGTCTACTACCGCATCATGACCGATGATGATAACGACCTCATGCCGCCGCCAGAGTCGAAGCGTGAGATGACGGATGAGGAGAAAGAGATCATTCGTCGATGGATTGATGAAGGCGCCGAATACGAGGATCACTGGTCTCTGGTTCCTCCAACCCAGGTGACTGAGGTAGGGGTGTCAGATGAATCTTGGATCAGTAATGAAGTCGATCAGTTCATTTTAAACCGGCTCGATGAGCACGGTTTAAAACCCTCGGAGGAGGCTGACCGTCGTACTTTGATCAGACGTCTAAGTTTTGACCTGACCGGATTGCCGCCCACTCCAGAGGAAGTGGAAGCCTACGTAAATGACGCTTCTGACGACGCCTACGAAACCGTGGTCGACCGTCTCTTAAAGTCACTGCGGTTTGGTGAGCACTGGGCAAGGTCTTGGCTCGACCTCGCTCGCTACGCCGACTCCAATGGTTTTCAGGCGGATCAACTTCGTGACAGTTGGGCGTATCGCGACTGGGTCATCAATGCGTTGAATAGCGGCATGCCCTTCGACCAGTTCACCATCGAGCAACTTGCCGGGGACCTTCTTCCCAACGCGACGATTGACCAGAAGATCGCAACTGGTTTCCACCGTACTGTGACTTGCAATGTGGAAGCTGGGGTTCACCCGGAGGAGAATCGAACCAATCAGGTAGTCGATCGAGTGAACACGACCGCGACAGTTTGGCTCGGCACCACGATGGGCTGTGTACAGTGTCATGACCATAAATATGACCCTTTCACGACGAAGGACTACTATGGACTCTTTGCCTTCTTCAACAACACGCCGCTGGAGGTTGACAATGGAGGTAAGGGCGTGTCATTCGACTTTGTGGGGCCAAAGATGGATCTGCCGATTCCGGCGGAGCAGGCTGCTAAGCGAAAGAGGATAACGGCCCATATCCAGCAACTGGCGAGCAAGCGCAAGCAGATGATGACCGGTTCTGAAGGGCGTGAGCAGTGGGAGATGGATCTGAGGACATCCCTCAAAAACCGCCCCGAATGGACCGCGCTCACGGTGGACAGGTTTCGGACTGACGGAGGGGAAGACTTTCGGCTGCTCGAAGACAAGTCCATTCTCCTAACCGGGAACGTTCCAGGAACGGTGGTTTACACCATCGATACCAAACCGAAACTGAAGCAGGTCTCCGCGATAAGGGTCGAGGCCTTGACGCACGATGAACTGCCTGGCACAGGTCCGGGCCGCGGAGATGACGAGCGTCCCAATTTTATTCTCAGTGAGCTGAACGTGATGGTTCATGAGAAAGGTCAGAATAAAGGCAGGGAAGTTGTCCTGAATTCTGTGACAGCTGACTATTCGCAACCCAACTGGGAAGTTGAAAAGTCGATCGATGGCAATCGAAAGACAGGTTGGGCCATTGGACAGCAATTCGGTAAGCCTCACTGGGCGGTCTACCGTCTTAAGGAACCGCTCTTGTTGAAAGAAGGCGCCACCCTTCGTTTCTCACTCGACCAGAACTATGGACGAGGTCGCACGATTGGTCGGGTGCGTCTCTCCGCCATGGATGGAGATCCATTGGTTGACGAGTTGAGTGATGACCTTCTGAAGATCCTCGAGAAGAATCGTAACAAACTGTCCAAAGTGGACATCAAGGCCCTTGATGATTTGTTCGTGGAGTCTAATCCTGCGTTGAAGAAACTCGACGCTGAAATGAGTAAAGCGAAGCGTGATCTCAACTCCCTCAAGATTCCCTCCACTTTGGTGATGATTGAGATGGAAGAGTCGCGCGATACCCACATCATGAACCGTGGAGTCTACCTAGATAAAGGTGAGAAGGTCGTTGCTGCAACGCCGGAGGTTTTGCCTCCAATGGACCAGAGTCTTCCAAAAGACCGCCTTGGTCTGGCTAAGTGGTTGGTGAACGGAAAGAATCCGTTAGTGGCACGTGTCACGGTGAATCGCTGGTGGGCCGAGTTGTTCGGTGAAGGCATCGTCGCCACCTTGGAAGATTTTGGAACAATGGCTCAACCGCCGACCCATCCCAAGTTGCTCGATTGGCTCGCGGTCGAATTCGTCGACTCTCGTTGGGATATGAAGCATGTCCTTAAGGTCATGGTTATGTCATCGACTTACCGCCAGTCTTCCAAGGTGAATCCTGAGACTTACGAAGCGGATCCAAAGAATTCCTGGCTGGCGCGCGGACCCCGCTTCCGCATGACCGCAGAAATGGTACGCGACAATGCGCTGGCAGTCAGCGGAATGCTCTCTACTAAAGCGGAAGGGGAGCCCATCATGCCGCACCAGCCAACTGGTATCTGGCGTCAGGTAGGGCGGAACGAGCCGAAGTGGATCGATGAAACTGATGAGGATCGTTATCGCCGCGGTGTTTACGTGATCTGGCGTCGCGCGGCGCCCTATCCGAGTTTCGTGAATTTTGACGCGCCAGATCGTGGCTCCTGTGTCGTGAGCCGACCGCGGACCAACACCCCCTTGCAAGCGCTCACCTTGATGAACGATCCCGTCTACGTGGAGCTTTCTCTCGCCCTCGCAAACCGACTACTGTCTGAAACACCCGAAGCCTCCAAAGAGGAGCGCATCCAGCACGCCTTCGAACTGGTCTTGTCGCGACCGGCAGACAAGGAAGAGTTGAGTTTCTTGGAAGGGGTCATCAGGGAACGGGCCAAATCGCTTTCGCCGGAGGAGGTTGAGAACCTGCTCGGCACCGACGGGATCGATTACCAACCCAACGAAGCTCTCGATAAAACTGAACTCGCTGCCTGGTTCTATGTGGCCAGTATTCTTCTCAACCTCGACGAAACCATCACGAAAGGATAAGCGAATGAATCCCTCGTTAAATCATATGCAGAGCATGACTCGTCGTCATCTCTTCCAGCAGGTGGGGATGGGTATGGGAGGTGCCGCGCTAGGCTCGCTTCTCGCCGAAGATCTCGGCGCCGCAGTCGAGAATGGAGGACTGCACTTCGCGCCGAAAGCAAAACGGGTTATCTACATTCACCTCGTGGGGGCACCGTCCCATCTGGACCTCTTCGATCATAAGCCAATGCTGCAGAAGCGTCACGGTGAGCTTTGTCCAGATGAGTTCTTTGTCGGTAAGCAGCTTGCCTTCATTCGCGAGCAACCGACCCTGTTCGGAACGCCTCAGGAAGGGGAGTGGGGATTCAAACGTTGTGGTCAATCGGGTATCTCGATTTCCAACCTGATGCCAAATCTCCAGGGAGTGGCAGATGAACTCTGTTTCATTCGGGCGCTCGAGACGGACCAGTTCAATCACGCCCCGGCGCAGCTGAAATCACTAACCGGTTTTAGCCAGTTCGGTCGACCCAGCATTGGTTCGTGGGTAAATTATGGTCTCGGCAGTGAGAACAAGGATCTTCCTGGGTTTGTCGTGTTGATCACTGGTCAGGTGCTTGGGGCTGGCAACAGCGCGTGGGGAAGTGGCTTTCTCCCGACAATCAATCAGGGGATTGAATTTCGCAGCAAGGGTGACCCTGTGTTGTTCTTATCCAATCCGAAAGGGATCAGCCCATCTGATCGACGCAAGGTAGTTGATTCCGTGAAGCATCTTAATGGTCTGAGACTCGCTGACATAGGCGACCCAGAAATCCAGACTCGGATCAGCCAGTATGAAATGGCCTATCGCATGCAGACAGCAGTGCCCGAGTTGATGGATATCACGAGCGAGTCCAAGGAAATGCACGAGATGTACGGCACGGATCCGGGTAAGACCAGTTTCGCTAACAACTGCCTCCTTGCCCGACGTCTTGCCGAGCGAGGGGTCCGTTTTGTTCAACTTTTTGACCAAGGTTGGGATCACCACGGCAATATTGTGAATCGGTTGCCGGCCAAGGCGAAAGATGTAGATCAGCCTATCGCGGCCTTGATTAAGGATTTAAAGCAGCGCAATCTGCTCGACGAAACTCTTGTGGTCTGGTCAGCTGAATTCGGACGAACTCCTATGGCGCAGGGTAGCAATGGATCCGGCGACACCGTCAAGGTCGGCCGTGACCATCATAAGGAAGCCTTCACCGTCTGGATGGCTGGTGGGGGAACTAAGGGTGGCTTTGAGTATGGTCAAACCGATGAACTCGGCTATGCCGCGGCGGAGAATCCAGTCCACATGCATGACTTCAATGCAACCATCCTGCATCTGCTCGGGATTGATCACGAGCGGCTCAACTTTCGATACCAGGGACTCGATGTACGCCTGACGGATGTGCACGGTCACGTGGTGAAGGATGTGATTGCTTAGGGGAGCCTTACTGGCGGTTGGGAAGTTCGATGGGGTTCTTATGAAAAGGAAAAAGAGGGTGGGCTGCGCCCACAAAAAAACGCCGCCGGGAAATCCCAAGCGGCGCTTTTCAAAAGGATCTGGTGATCAGATTAGCTTTCCTTGCCGATCTTGGCAGGGCGCTTGAGGAGATCGAGGATATCCCGGGAAGTCAGGCGTGAGACTTTTTCTTCGTTCATACCGAGGGCCACAAGACGGCGGCGCTGCTCGAGGCGGCGGCGGTTCTTCTTGGCACCGCTCTTGCGAGGACGGGTCTGGCACTGGTTGTTGGTTTTTCTGATGTGATTGCCCATGATTCTGGCTTTCTTTGTGGTCAAAATTGACCGGGTAGATTTTGAGGGTGCAACAGATACCTTCTAACGGTCGTCCGGTCAACCGCTATTCCGCGATGGTTAGCGCAGTTTTAATGTGCCGGCGGCAACCCCTTTTGATGGGGGGGTGGTTGCCTTTGAGCATGCGGACAGCAATAACTTCCGCCAGTGCCAGCGCGACTGTTTCGTATTTCACAGTGAATTCAGAGGTGTCTCTGCCTTGGTGCGATGACTTCTGTCGAAGTTAGCAGCCCAAGTCGAAGCTCGCTTCAGACTTGCGAAGCGGAGAGATCACCGCTTGAATCAAGATCCTATGCGACTTCTGAATCTTATTGCCCTCTGCTGCTTACCGCTGCTGGCTCATTCTAGCGACCTTGCTGGCTCTCGTCCAAACATTATCTTCATCCTCAGCGATGACATGGGCTGGGCTCAGCCCGGCTTTAACGGTGGTAATGCCGAACTCACGCCAAACCTCGATACGCTAGCGTCCGAAGGACTCCAACTGACGGCTCATTACACCCACTCTGTCTGCGCTCCGACACGAGGTGCTTTCCTGACGGGACGTTATTCGTTTCGCAACTGGATGGACTGGCGCTCAGAAGACTTCGGCAAGCCAAGCTATCTCGCCAAATTGGGGCTGACGCTGGCGCACACTGAAGCCGGTGAAGAGACTCGACGCATCCATGCTCTTGAAAGCTCGGAACGAACTGTGGCTGAGGCGTTGAAGGATGCTGGCTATTTTACATCGCTCTGTGGCAAGTGGCACTGCGGTGAGTGGCTACCCGAGCATCTACCAATGGGACAGGGCTTTATGCACCAGTATGGCTTTTACGCATGGGGAATTGATTATTACAACAAGTCTATTGTTCACAACGCGCCGGCACGATTCGCCGTGTATGACTGGCATCGAAATCAGAAGCCGGTCTGGGAGGAAGGCTATGCGACGGATCTGCTTGCCGACGAAGCGGTCCGTGTCATTGAGGAGTCAACGGGTCAAGAGCCGCTTTTTGTTTACGTAGCGTTCAATGCCGTGCATGGCCCGCTCAATCCGCCTCCCGGCTTCGAAGGTAATGCCGATGAGCCGCTTGAGATCCGAGATGCCATGCTGGAAAACATGGACATGAATGTTGGCAAGATCATAAAGGCGGTTGAAGAGAAGGGAATTCGGGACAATACGCTTTTCATTTTTGCCAACGACAATGGTCCGGTGTTGGAAGAAATGAGCGCGCCTTATCGTGGGACGAAGAACACTACTTTCGAGGGTGGCGTGCGTACGCCATGTCTCGTGCGTTGGCCTGGACATACAGAGCCCGGCAGCAAAAGTGATGAAATGTTCTTCATTGCTGATTGGTATACAACCTTCATCACCCTTGCGGGTGGAAATCACAAGCAAGACACTTCGGTCGATGGCCTAGATCAAACTGATGTGATTTTCGGGGAAGAACCGAGTCCACGAACGGAAATCATCTTTGATGTTGAGGGAAGCGTCCGTGTGCCGACCATTCGCAGTGGTGACTATAAACTAATGGGAGAATTGCTGTTTAACGTGGCTGAAGACCCGTCCGAAACGACCAATATTGCGGAAGCCAATCCTGAAATAGTTTTAAAGCTGACCGAGCGCCTCAAACAGGCGGCGAGCGAGCGCCCACCGCTCGGTGATAAGCCTCTGCTAATGGAGCCACCGCTGCCGTATGTTTACGGTCTTGAAGAAAACAAAAATGTGCCCCAGTGGCTCAAAGATCACGTCGATGCGATCCGTTCAACTCAGCCTAAGGAGTGGGCGCCGGGCGAGACGCCTTGGCCCCAGGCTCCCAAGGGAATTAATGCGAGCAAGATGACAGGCGGCCTCGACGAGCAAGGTGGTGGAGAGAAGTAGCGATTTATCTAAAAGGTCTTTTTGCGCATACGGGGGCCGTGAAATAGGGGATAGCCGGAATAGAACAAAATCCTTTTAAGGTGCTATTGTAAAAAATGAGGCGTTTGGTTGGTATTGTATCTTCGTTATGTCTGCTCGGACTGATCCTCCATGCTGACGACAAGTCTTCGGGCGCAAAGCCTAAAATTGTATTCGTGCTTGGCGAAAAAGAATATGGAACCCTCGAAAACGTTCCGAAATTCTTCGAGGACCTGTTAGAACCGGAGGGGTATGCAGCAACCTTCATCCTAGCTAAACCGGAGGATGAGGTGCGAAACGATTTTTCCCATCTGGCAGAAGCGTTAAAAGATGCAGATCTCGCCTTTATTAGCGCTAGGCGACGGGCGCCGGAAAAAGAGGATATACAAGCGCTGAAAAATCATGTGGCAGCCGGCAAGCCGCTAGTCGCGATACGGACATCAAGCCACGCCTTCCACCTGAAAGGGCAACCCGCGCCCGTTGGGCACGATGTGTGGGAGGAATTCGACCCAGAGATTCTAGGTGGCAATTACAACGGTCATTACCGTGAGGAGTTGGCAACGATCACCGTTGAAAAGGGAGCTGAGTCACATCCTTTACTAAAGGGTATTGGAGAGTTGCCAAAGTCGAACAAGCTGTATCGGGTGAAGCCATTAGCCGATTCAACCACCCTATTACTCAATGGAAAGATCGAAGGGCATGAGATAGAACCTGTCGCTTGGACCAATGAGGCCGGTGATAATGCGGCGAAGATTTTTTATACTTCACTGGGGCAACGGTCTGACTTTGAGAGTGCAGAATTTTGCCAATTTCTCAAACAGGCCATCGAGTGGGCGCTAGACTGAGAATTCACGGGTTAAGGTGCTGCTTAGCAAACTTGATGTATTGCTCCCAGTCGTAGTCGGTCACATCGTGCCTGCCGGTTCGGACGTGGTAGCCGATCTGACCATGAATTGGTTGATTCACTTGAGGTATCTCGGTCGCGGGTAACCCTTCAGTTCCCAGTAATTTGTAGACCGGGGAGGCGTGGAGGCAGGAAAGAAACTCACCCTTGGGGTCAGCCCAGCGATCTTCTTCAGCGCTTGCAACGTAAAGCGGTCGCGGAGCGATCATGGCCAGTAGCGTATGATTATCAAAAGGCATGGCGTCTTCGTTGTTGGCGTAGTGATCGAAATTATCGCAAAACCAATGGGGAAATGAATGGGTAATTCTTGAGACAGTTTCTCCAATCTTGCGGCGTGAAAGGGCGGCGCCTCCGCAACCTGAATTATTGGAAATAACGAGAGCAAAACGGCTGTCGCTGGCGCCTGCCCAGAGTGAAGTTTTACCGAGCCTCGAGTGGCCAAAAACGGCGACCTTGGTGGCGTCAATCTCGACAATCTCACTCTCAATTACATCGAGAATGCGACTCAGAGCCCAAGCCCAAGTTGCAATGGAAGCGGCTTCATGTGGAGCGGGCTTTCCAAGCTGAGCATGAACACCATTTTTGAAACCGTCGTCCTGATCCGGGTCAACGTCGCCGTAGTAGACAGTGGCGAGGGCAAATCCGTTGGTAAGGATTCGTTCTACCGGCCACCGGCTCGAGCTTGCGCCGCGATCTTCAGCACTGGCACGATTATCTTTTTTCTTTCGCATCCAGCTATTGGTCAACTCGATATCCGGATCATTGAAGACTGAGTGATTACCGGAAAAATTGTAGCCGAGAAAAGCAGGTGCAGGTGCAGCAGCTGAAGCATTAGCTGGCAGGAACAGGCTAACTTTAATGTCCTGCCCGGCCAGATGAATTGTAAGTTGTCGAAGCTTGCCTCGTCCGTTCAGTATGGTTTTGTCAGGAGAGCTGATTAGGGAGCTGACATTAACGTCAGTAAAAGATTTCGGAATCACGCCGAACATTTCCCGTCCAAGCAAGTCAAGCCACTCAATGCGTTTTGCCGACCATTGCTTTGCTTGTGTCACACCCTCAAGGGGGTTGGGTAGCGCATAGTCTGGGATAAGAGACTCGTCGTAATTAGGTTCAAATTTCTTATCCTCGGCTATCATGACAAGGGGAGACAATGCGGCGATAATCGCGATGATATGTGATCGCATAGGCGATAGGTTAGAGATCGAGAAACCGTGACTCAATACAGAGCTTGACCGAATCACGCTATTTGTCGCTATGAATGGTAAGCGACCGCTAAGAGACGGGCAGGCTCGGCCGTCGTATAACTGAAAATGAAATCTTTACTGAAGCACTCCTTTTGGCTCGCTCCTTTGATCGCCCTTGTTGGATTCCTTAGCTACTTTACTGTTTTTGTCCAATTTCCTTCCCTTAGGGATGTGCCATGGGTCAATCTTCCGTCTGTGATATTGGCATCAGGTTTCGCGGTTTGGGGTTTGGTCAGCAATTGGAGCATGATTGGAAACGGGAGACGGATTCTTCACCTTGGAGGAATGCTTTTCTCAGTGGGGATGGCGGGATTACTTTTGTTTTACGTCTTTTTTCTTTCATACCAGATGCCCGGACTGAGCGAAACGACAAGGCAATTAGAGAAGGCGCCCAATTTTACGTTGAGCGACGCGAACGGAGAAATGGTCTCGCTCTCAGATTTTCGTGATAAGAAAGTCGTGCTCTCATTTTACCGCGGGTTTTGGTGACCGTTTTGTGTCTCAGAGCTGCAAGGTTTGCAGACAGAAATTAGCAAATTTGATGATAAAGGAGCTGTATTGATCGGAATAAGCACCAGTACGGCTGGAGAAGTGAAAGATAAGATGTCGCCGAAGGGATTTACTTTTCCATTGTTGGCAGATCCTGAGTTGAAGGTGATCGACGCCTTCGGGCTTCGTCACGTTGCTGGTTACCCAACCGGAGGGGACATTTCGAGACCAGCGGTTATTATCGTCGATGAGAAAGGCAATATTCAGGAGAAGCTCTTGACCGACAATTGGAGGGTTCGCCCTACGGCCGAAGAACTGCTTTCTCGGCTGTGACTGCATATACAGGTATACAGGTTACAAGCATCTATGAATTGTTGGATGGAGTCGGCTTTTCATCATCAATTTCAAGATGTCGCGAATATGAGACTTGAAGAGGGCTCATATATTTTGATTACTTCGACAGGAATGATGTCATGGTAGAACATCTTAATTATGAAGCTCCCGACAATTTTTGCTACACTTCTGATGCTTGGGTCTGCCTCGGTGCAGGCGAATACGCGGCCTAATATTGTTTTTGTTTTTTCGGATGATCACGCCACTCAGGCGATTAGTTGCTATGGTGGCCGGCTGGCTGAAGTGGCTCCGACCCCCAACCTCGACCGTATCGCTGAGGAAGGCATGCGGTTCACGCGCTGCATGGTGACAAACTCGATTTGTGGCCCGAGTCGTGCCACCATACTGACCGGGAAATACAGTCATTTGAACGGGTTCTACAAGAACGAAGCGACCAAATTCGATGGCTCTCAGCAGACTTTTCCCAAGCTCTTACAGCAGGCCGGTTACGAGACGGCAATTATCGGTAAGTGGCATCTTGCGAGCGAGCCGACCGGGTTTGATCATTGGGAGGTGCTGCCGGGTCAAGGTAGCTACTACAATCCAGATTTCATTACACCTGAAGGTAGGCACCAAGAGACTGGCTACTGTAGCGAGATCATCACCGAAAAGGCAAAAGTGTGGTTGTCAGAGCAACGCGATAAGGAGAAGCCTTTTATACTGATGGTGCAGCACAAAGCACCCCATCGAGCTTGGGATCCCGCGCCAAAATATTTATCCTTATTCGACCACGTCAAAATTCCTGAACCAGATACCTTGTTCGATGACTACGAAAATCGCGGGACTGCGGCGAGAGAGCAGGACATGTCGATCGAAAAAACAATGACGCTCGGTCGTGATTTGAAGGTAAAAGAACGGGATGAAACTGGGCAGTTCATGATGGCCTACAATCGAATGACGCCCAAACAGCAGGCCGATTGGGATGCCGCCTATCAGCCTAAGAATGATGCTTTTGTTAGAGCAAATCCACAGGGTAAGGACCTAATTCGTTGGAAATATCAGCGTTACTTAAAAGACTACCTTCGATGTATCCGGTCGGTGGACGATTGCATCGGGGAACTCCAGAAAAAACTCGAAGACTTGAGTCTTTCAGAGAACACCGTTTTCATTTACTCCAGTGACCAGGGCTTCTATCTGGGCGAGCACGGATGGTTTGACAAGCGTTTCATGTTCGATGAGTCCTATCGCACTCCGCTACTGGTCAGTTGGCCGGGAGTGGTGACGGCTGGCGGGGTGAACAGTGACCTCGTTTCGAACCTCGACTTTGCCGAGACCTTTCTCGATATTGCAGGAATTTCCCCTCCAGATGACATGCAGGGTGCTAGCCTAGTTCCCATCCTGAAGGGAGCTACCCCTGAAGATTGGAGGACGACGCACTACTACCATTACTATGAGTATCCCGGTTGGCACATGGTTCAGCGTCATGAGGGTGTTTACGACGGTCGTTACAAATTGTTAAATTACTACGACGTCGAGGAGTGGGGGCTCTACGATCTCGAGACCGATCCGAAAGAGATGGTGAATCAATACGATAATCCCGAGTATCGCGGCGTGATCAAGCGTATGCATGAGGCGTTGGAAGCTCGTCGCGTTGAGTTCCTCGTTCCAGAAAATGAGAAGCAAGATCTTACCAATATTGAGCGGAGGTTTCACTCCGACGAGATTCGGAAACGGGGAATTATCCGGAAGAAGGCGATGGAAGAGAAGGCTGCCAAAGCCAAGGGGCAATCGAATAGGAATCAATGATTCTGTCCGTGGTCAGGGTGCTGTTAATTATTTGACCGAGTATCTTGCTCTCCAGTAGTTGGGTTGGAGAAGCAATTTATGGTGTAGGATTTTCTTTGAGCGATACCTCAGTAATTTCGAGGGTAGGGTAGCGTAGTCGTTGAATCCTGAACGGTGAATAAATACAGCTGACGGACCTGTAATTCCTAACGGTCAGCTAAAAGGAAAGCCTATTAGAGTGACTCTCATCCCGATTATTTACTGATCGACCGGAACGGGTCGCTTCGATTTGCTGATCTCGAGACGATAGAAGTTAGCAGGGTGGTGGCGGTGCTCTTGAAAGAAGAAACCCCTGAAGCACGGAGGTTTAAGGCCCAGAAACTTTACGGTATTGTGAAGGAGGCATGCCGGTTAGTCGCTTGAAGACGACAGCCATTCGCTCAGGATCGTGAAAGCCACAAAGCTCCGAGATTAATGAGACTGGATGATTCGAATTAGCGAGCAGTTGCTTCGCCTGATTGACTCGTAACTGGCAAAGCATTTCCCAGGGGCTGCAGCGGTAGTGTTCCTTGAATTTTCGTTCTAGTGTCCGACGAGCCACTCGCAGATCACGACACATCGTGCCGACGCTGATGGAATCCTGCATCCTGTCGGAAAGATATGACATGGCGCGGCGAAGCATGGGATCATTGACCGCGAAGTGGTTTGCAGAGTGGCGAAGCACCACGCCGCTAGGAGGGACCAGTCGGGCTTCACTCGATTCGGTTTTTTCACCGTTGATAAGTCGCTGCATAGCTTCCCCGGCGACCTCGCCAATGGCGTCCCAGGGAATCGCGACGCTTGAAAGCATGGGGTGGGTGAGCCCGCAGACAAGGTCGTCGTTGTTGGCTCCGATCACGGATACGTCTTCCGGAATCTTGAGGTCGAGCTGCTGGCAGGCGCCGCAAAGGAATCGGCCGAGTGGATCATGGACAGCGAAAATGCCGACCGGCTTCGGCAGCTCGGTGAGCCACTTCCGCAACGCCGGATTAGGGCGGACGAACGATTCGCTGTAACGGCTGTCTTCAAAGCCGGTGACGGTGTGCTCGGAAAATTCGGCGTCTTCACCGATGGCCGCTAAGAATCCGGCGACGCGTTGGTCTGAATAGGGCTGCCCGTTACCGAGGCAGGCAAAACTCCTCAAGCCGGATTGTCGAAAGGCCTGAGCCGCTTCGCGACCGACCGCTTCATCGTCAACGTCGACGCTGACGACACCGGGATAAGAAAAATCGGTGTCGACAATCACGGCAGGAATATTGAGGCCCAGCTCGAGCAAGGCTTCGGTCTTGTCATCGAGCCACTCGGTAATGAGACCGTCCGGTTCGAGGTCACGGAGCAGTTTCTCCAGTTCATTGATCGGTCGGTGGATACTCATAATCCGGTAGTCGAGCTCCCGCCGGACGAAGGGCATTAGTGACGGCGTGAGGCGACGCAGGAAGACCTCGGACATAACGATAGCAACTTGGTGGCTCATGAAATGAAATTGACGCAAATTGACAGAATATACACGCAATATGCGGTTTTGCTTTGGCTGAAGTCCGTTAGTGTCATCACCGTTAAAGAAATACAAAGTCTTAACTTCAACCCTCTATTCTGATGCAATATTTCGACTGTGACAAAATTCAGTATGAAGGACCGGATTCTAGGAATCCGCTCGCATTCAAACACTACAATGCCGACGAGGTCATCGCCGGTAAATCAATGAAGGAGCACTTGCGCTTCGCCGGCGCCTACTGGCACGTGATGCGCAATGATCTTTCTGACCCGTTCGGCGCCGGTACGGCGATTATGCCCTGGGATGACGGCTCCAACTCGGTCGAAAACGCACTTACCCGTGTGGATGTGTTTTTCGAGTTTCTCGAAAAAATGGATATTGGTTACTACTGCTGGCATGACCGTGACATTGCCCCTGAGTTGAACGATCTTTCCGCGTCTAACGACGCGCTCGATCAGGTTGTAGCCAAGCTCAAGGAAAAACAGGTTGAGACGGGTGTTCAGCTTCTCTGGGGAACTGCTTGCTTGTTCTCTCACCCTCGCTATGCGCAAGGTGCGGCGACATCTCCGGATGCGAACGTTTATGCTTATGCTGGAGCGCAGGTCAAGAAAGCTCTGGAAGCCACCAAGCAACTCGATGGCCTTGGTTACACTTTTTGGGGTGGCCGCGAAGGATACGCGACGCTACTTAACACTAACATGCAGCGCGAACTAGATCATCTCGCGGCTTTCCTGCACATGGCTGTCGATCATGCGAATAAGATCGGCTTTGATGGACCTTTTTACATTGAGCCGAAGCCTCGCGAGCCTTCCACTCACCAATATGATAGCGACGCAGCTGCCTGTTTGAATTTCCTCCGTGAATACGATCTCATGGAGAAGTTCCGTCTCAACATTGAGACAAACCACGCTACGCTGGCGGGTCATACCATGGAGCATGAGCTAACGGTTGCCGCCAACGCTGGCATGCTCGGCAGTATCGATGCCAACCGGGGTGATGAGTTAATTGGGTGGGATACCGATCAATTTCCAACTGACATTAAGCTCGCCACTGAAGTGATGCTTGTTGTTCTTGAAATGGGAGGCTTCACCACCGGTGGGCTTAACTTTGACGCAAAGCGTCGTCGTGAATCTCATGACCCGATCGATCTTATTCACGCTCACCTTGGTGGCATGGATGCATTTGCCCGCGGTCTTAAGATTGCCGATGCGATTCGTGAGGACGGTCGTCTCGCTGAGTTTGTTCAGACTCGCTACAGCAGCTTCGACAATGGCATTGGTGCCAAGGTTGAGTCCGGAGCCTGCAGCTTTGAAGAGTTGGAGCAGTTTGCGATGGGTAATGGTGAGCCAACGTTGTCCAGCGGCCGGCAGGAGATGCTTGAGAATTTGTTGAACGAATTCCTCTAATTAAAGTCAGTCCAGAAATGCAGCTCGATGATCCTATAAATTGGGGTCATCGAGCTAATAGGGCTGAGTTCCCGCCGAGCCAAAGTGGTTGGGTTAAAGAAAGCTTCATTGGCGCGATGAAGCATGTGTCAACAGAGGAACAGTAGGCTCTATTCACAGAAGTTATGATAAACCGACGTCACCTTTTGAAGTCAACTGCTGTTGGAGCGGGAGCAGCGGTTTTTTCGTGGAAGCCATTCCTCAATGCAGCCGACGGGGACTGGCTCAAATTCGCCGTGCAGCAATACAGCTTCAACAAGCAGCTCAGGTCGGCTGAATTGAGCATGCTCGATTATCCCTCAACGGTAGTGGAAGGTACCGGAATCAAGGCGCTGGAGTATTTTAATGGTCACATGGAAGATAAGGCGGGTGATACGGCTTTCTTCAAAGAAATCAAGAAACGCTGCGATGATCTTGGTGCAGTGAACACCATGATGCTTTGCCGGAGTAGGTCGGCTGTCGATTCTCCGGAAGCGTCCGAGCGCGAGTCTGCGATCGAGGGCTATCGGCCCTGGATGGAAGCTATGAAAATTCTCGGGGGCCAATACATTAGGGTCGATGTGCGATCGGGCGGAGATGCTAAAGAACAGAAGAAGCACGCCGTGGCAGGGCTGAAGGAGCTCTGTGCGGTGGCGCAAGCTGATTACGAGATGGGAATTGTGGTTGAGAATCATGGGGGGCACTCCGGAAACGGAAAGTGGGTTGCCGAAGTGATGAAAGCGGTTGATCTCGAAAACTGTGGCACCCTTCCGGACTTTCAAAACTTCAAAGACTATGATCCCTACCTCGGCGTTGAAGAGATGATGCCTTGGGCCAAAATCGTCTGCGCCAAATCAAAGGCTTTTGATGATAAGGGTAACGAAGTAAACGTCGATTACCGTCGCATGCTCAAGATCGTGAAAGACAGCGGTTTCAGCGGTTACATCGGGATCGAGTTCGAAGGACACGATGTTGATCCAATCAAAGGCATCAATCTGACCAAAGCGCTGATCGAGCAAGTCATGGTTGAATTGGCGTAAAATGCTACGCTGGCCCGGCGGATGTTGGCAGTTCGGTGCTAGTCTAGGTTATTCCTGCAGTGGAGTAATCGCGCCTTTGACCGACGAGGATGGGGGCCTTATGCTCTATTTATGAAGATCGTTCTCCTAACCTTCCTTGCATTGGTCGCAACGCCAAACATTATGGCCGAAGACAAGGGAAAAATCATCGAGGTGCTCAGCGAAAAGCCGGCTCAGCCCGAGGGCAAAGTGGTGATGACCGAAGCGGAATGGAAGAAAAAGCTCACCTCTGAACAGTATCGGATCTTACGAGAAGATGGAACCGAGCGAGCCAATGGGCAGGTCTACGATGAGTTCAAAAAGCATGGCGCGGGGACCTATCATTGCGCGGGGTGTGGTGCTGAATTATTCACCTCAGACGAGAAGTTTGATTCGAAGTGTGGCTGGCCCTCTTTCTACGATCCGTCGAAGGCAAAGAATGTGAAATACAATACAGACTTCCACCTCGGTTACGCCCGAACTGAAGTGAGTTGCCTCGTCTGTGGCGGCCATTTAGGGCACGTTTTTAAGGGTGAGGGTTTTGATACCCCTACCGATAAGCGTTACTGCATCAACGGTACAGCGCTTATGTTCGTTCCCGCGGGTGAAGAGTTTCCGACGAAACAGGAAAAAGTGGAAAAAGCTAAGTAGGTAATTCGTATCTATTCAGGAGACTAAAAGAACTCTCCTCTTCAGGCCTTCAGACTACAGTGCTGCGAAAAATTGTTCCCTCGATGATGAGAACCTTTATTGATGAACCACCCAGATAAAAGGTAGGGAGTATTGGGATGTAGAAACGATTTGTGATGTCATTAATTCTGACGATATCGTGGTATGATTCTGCGATTCTTCCGTGTGCAGGATGAACTGTTAAATCCACCCAATTGGTTGAACTTATGTATCGTAATCTCCGTGTGTTTTTCTCTATTGCTCTTGGGACGCTTTTTGGTTCATCCATTGTGATGGCCAAAGAAGAGCCCAAGCCGAATATTATTTTTATTTTTGCTGATGATTGGGGTTGGGGTGATCTCAGCTGCCATGGTCACCCTTACGTAGAGACTCCCAATATTGACCGACTAGCGAAGGAGGGGACTGACTTCACTCGTTTTACGGTTGCCAGTGGGGTTTGCTCACCCAGCCGAACGGCGGTTATAACGGGTCACTTTCCGGCTCGATATGCCATTGATGGTCATTTTGCGTGGGTGCCGAGTAATGAAAGGCGGGGCATGCCCGATTGGTTGGATACGAATGCTCCTAGTCTTCCTAGGTTTCTGCAGTCGGCGGGATATGCGACAGCCCATTATGGCAAATGGCATTTAGCTAATAATATGATTCCGGATTCACCGACGCCCGCCGACTATGGCTACGACGAATACGGAGCGTTCAACTGCTCTGGCGAGCAGATGCCGGTTCATGAAGACGCGATGCACACCAACGCGTTTATTGAGAAAGCGGTCGCTGACGGGAACCCCTTTTTCGTCAATCTCTGGGTGCACGAGCCGCATACGCCGTTTCACACCGTGCCGAAATACGAATGGCGTTTCCGGGAGATGGAAGAAGAGAACCGTCCTGATCAGATTTATGCCTCAGTGTTATCGCACGCCGATGATCGAATCGGCGAAGTATTAGATAAGTTGGATGAACTCGGTGTGGCGGATAACACGCTCGTAATTTTCAGTTCGGATAATGGTCCGGCGCGCGCTTCCAAACCGGGCGAGCTAAATCTTTCTTATGACACGGCAACAGGGGGCGGTTGGGGAATAAACGCCGCCAAAGGTATTACAGCTGGCCGCAAGGGGTATAAGGCGTCTCTATTTGAAGGAGGAATTAATGTGCCATTCATTGCTCGATGGACCGGTAATATCGCGGCAGGAGAAACGGACGAGGACTCGTTGATTTCGGCCGTCGATCTGCTTCCCACTTTTTGCGATCTTGCTGGGGTGGATTTACCCGATGATTACGTTGGAGATGGCGTCAGCCAGGTGGGGGCCTTGAAAGGGGAGTCATTCAAGATTCGTAAAACGCCACTTTTCTGGAAGTCTCTCTCACCGTGGCCGGCTCAGGAGGTCAAACCGGATCATTGGGTTTCCTACGCCGTGGTTCACCAGAACTGGAAACTGGTTATGAATCGGGATGGTGATTATGTGGAACTTTATGACATCGTCGCTGATCCTTATGAAGAGTTAGATCTCAAGGACGTAAAACCGGAAGTGGTCGCTGAGCTTAACCAGCTGATTGAGAACTGGAAAGCCACCTTGCCAAGTGGACCCTCGGGCAAGGTGTTTTCGGCTGAGCGGGAGTACTCGAAAAAGTAAAGCCGGTTACCATGGGGCCTCGCGAGATTGTTGATAGCCCTGTTAAAAAATAGTTCTGGCGTGGCGGCCTTTTCGTTCTGTCGAAAACAACGAAGCGGAGGTGAGAGAGGACAGCTTTTTGGCTAGCGACGTCACTCCCGACTTGAGATTTCCCAAATTCTGCGGCACATACGGCAAATGAAAACTCCTTTGCACACCCCGTCAGCTGACCCTGAGCTTCTAGAGCAGTTGGCGGCTCAATACGGAACTCCCTTTTGGATCTGGGATGCGGAAGTGCTGCGTGCTCGCATTAATGCGGTGGTTTCGACCACGGATGCTTCGGGGGTACAGGCTCGTTACGCGATGAAGGCTTCACCGGCGACGCGTGTTCTCAAGGAAATGCGGAGCGCAGGCGTCTGGATCGATGCAGTGTCTGGTAATGAGGTGCTGCGGGCCCGCCGTGCGGGCTACGCTGAGGGCAACAATCCTCCTGAGATCTGCCTAACGGCGGATGTCTTTCGCGATAACGCGATGGATGCCGTTTTAGCCGAGGGTGTGCTTCCTAACGTGGGTTCTCCTGGAATGGTCGCGGATCTTGAGAAGGCCGGATACACCGGACCAATTTCTTTGCGCGTGAATCCGGGCTTCGGCCACGGCCACGTCAACGAGTGTGATACCGGTGGCCCGAGTTCCAAGCATGGGGTTTGGATCACCGAGGCCAATCGCGTTCGCGAAGCGGCTGAGGCAGCGGGCATGAAAGTCGTGATGCTGCACGCGCATATAGGCAGCGGTCCTCAGTTCGAAGAGCTTTACGAAAACCTGACCCACCTCGCCAACGAGTTTGCCGAGATCATACCGACTTTTCAGGATCTTGAAGGCGTCTCTCTGGGAGGCGGGATTCCTCATGATTACCGTAATGCCGATGCCGACATTCCGGTGGAGCGACTCCGCGAGGTTTTCGAGTCCGCTCAGAAAAAGTTAAGCGAAGTGGCCGGTCGCGAACTTCGTCTTGAGATTGAGCCGGGTCGTTTCTATGTGGCTCCGGCTGCTTGCTTGGTGACGCGTGTCACTGACGTGAAAGATACCCAGTCCAATGCTAAGGGTGAGGGCGTGACGTTTGCGATGGTGGATGCCGGGTTTGTCGATCTGGTTCGCCCGGCGATGTATGGCTCTTATCACCGGATCACCCTGCCGGCGGTCGAGGGCCGTGAAACTTCACCAGTGGTGGTCGCTGGCCCGCTCTGCGAGAGTGGCGATGTCTTTACTCGTGACGACTCTGAGATGCTTCAACCGCGAGACCTTCCAACTCCTGAAACCGGCGACCTCATGGTCATGCACGACGGAGGGGCCTACGGCTACGCCATGGCGTCTAATTACAACTCGGTTGGTCGAGCACCACAGCTCTGGTGGGAGCCCGATGGCAGTGTGGTTCCGTTCACTCGACGCGAAACGATCGATGATATCCTGAGATTGGAAGAAGGGTAGGGGAAGAAGGGGTTACCCTTTTGAGTCGTCCTGTTTTTAAATAGAGCTATCTTGCGTGCGATCACGTGCATGATGATGGTGCAGTCTTCCAGAGAAGTCGGCATGCTGGTCCAGGACGAGAGACTGAAGCAAAATTAGACGCGAAGCGATTTGGCAGAGCGGGTTGGTGTGCGTCGTCTCTGGGTATCTGAGTTTGAGAAAGCAAAGAACACCGCTCAGATCGGGCTCGTGTTACGTACGCTCAAGGCTCTGGGGCTGGCGGTCTCAGTGGGAAACTCCGAGTCAGTAGGAGGTCGCGCCATAGTCGTTGCACCCCCTCAAACCCGGCCGGACCGATGCACCGTTTAAAACCATTGAAAAAGTAAATTCCTTTCAGTAAGAGGAATTGAATGGGTTCGTTTCCCGTCAACCATTATTGACCTTCCAGGACGGCCAAATTCCTTGGAGCAAAGAGGGAGTGCCTTAACTCGCTTGTCCAGGTCACGCGATTATTGTCGAAGCGAAACGTATAAATCATACTCGCCGGTGATTGGGTGAGATAGATCTTTGCCTGGTACTCATCTGGCTTGATCCAGGCCCCGCTGGCACCAATGTGACGTCGCATGTGCTGCGTGTAAGGCAGATGATCATTCAATTTGGAACGGATGTAATGGTCATTGCCGAGGCGAAGCGTTTCTCTGCCATGATCCATTTCCAAGGTAATGCGGTGGTCGTTGTCTTGAAGGTCAAAGGAGACTGATTGGACACCCGCTTCATTTTCGAAAATCTGGAAGGTTCGTTCAATGAGTTTCCTTGAGAGTGGGGAGCGTGGCTCACCCTGAACCAAGGGAAGACTCAACTCATTTAACTTGGTCGCCAGAGACCGGGTTGCCGCAGGATCGGCCTCCACAGGTTCTGATGTCATGGCCGGCAGAAGGATATCCCATACCACCTGCATCACTCCCCCCATGTCATTAGTGCCGGAAGTAATCGCCACCACCGCGTCATGCTCGGGAATGACGATGCAGAACTGCCCGAAGGCACCATCCCCCCGGAAACAGTTGTTTCGGCAACGCCAGAACTGATACCCATATCCCTGATCCCAATCATTGTCGGGGTGACTGCCGTTTGATGTTTGTTTCGAGGTCGCCTCCTGCACCCATGTTTCTGATAGAATGCGTTCTCCCAGCCACATTCCCTTCCGCAGGTAGAGCTGCCCAAGCTTGGCAATGTCTTCCGTGGTGATCCGGAGTCCCCAACCGCCCGTGTTGATCCCCTCAGGTGAACGATCCCAATCAGGTTTCTGAATCTCCAGTGGCTGGAAAAGACGTTTGTCCAAGTAGTCTACTAGTCTTTCTCCCGTCACTGATTGAAGGATAGCTGAAAGCATGTATGTGGCGGCCGAGTTGTATTGGAAATGGGTTCCAGGCTTGAACTCAATTTCTGAATGCAGAAAGCTCCTCGTCCAGCCAGACTCAACGTTAAAAAGCCGCGGTTCCTTGCGGTGACCGGTGCTCATTGTGAGGAGGTCCCGAATGCGCATGGCCTTGAGCTGCCAACTGGGATTGGTCGGCGTATCATCTGGAAAGAATGAAATCACTGGATCATCAAGCGACAGTAGGCCCTCCCCAATCGCCAGGCCAATGGCTGTGGAGGTAAAGCTCTTGCTCAGCGAGTGCATGAGATGCGGGGTTGTTTCATCGTAGGGTGCCCACGATCCCTGTGCGATCCGTTTGCCATGGCGAAGGATCATAAAGCTATGGACCGCGTCGATGTCCTTTTCCAAACACTCGATAAAAGAAAGGACAGCCGCAGAGGAAATACCCTCTTTCTCTGGGTGGCTGACTGGAAGCGAAAGAGGGTTCTGCGCAACTGCATCCGCGCAAAAAAGGAACCCGAAGAATAAGACAAGGGTTCTGATGGAAATGAACGCTTTCACAAATCAAAGGATGGCCGATTTTTTCCGTGAAAAAAGGAGTTTTTGCACGCATTTGAAATGAAGTCATGGCTGTTCCCTCTGCACTGACCCGCTAATCCGAGCCCAGCCCTTTCCAAGAGGTTTCGGGGATGCCCGGCGGATGTAATCAAGATAACAGGGGGCATCTGCCCTGCCCTAATCAATCTCATCGTTTGCCCAGTCATTAAACACATGCTCGCAGTGCTCATTGAGCTGTGCGTAGATGTCAAAAGAAAGAGTAGTGAAGTCCCGCAGCTCCTCGCGGGATTTTCACCCCTTCAATCCCAGCCGGACCGATGCGCCGTCAAAATAGTTGAAAAAGTAAATTCCTTTCAGTCTTTGAAGCCCAACAAATACACCATCATCATGACTTTGCCGCTGGTGGCGGGTTTTACGCGGGCGTTGACGGTGACGGTTTGGTCAAGATGTCCAGTGACCTGTTCGCCGATCTCTTTGATGGCGTAATAGACTTGGCCATCGTTCGAGTTGGTGAAGATAGTATTGCCTTCGGCGTTCTTTGAAAACACGCCCTCGGTCCGAAGGCTTTCGGAGGGGGATGAAGTATTCTGCGGCGGTGCGTTGGAGGCCTTTTCTTTGTGGGCCTTTAGCTCAGCCCAGCTCAGGTTGCCGTCGCTATTGGAATCCGCACCGGGATTCTTTTTGAAGTATTCGTTTTTCCAGTCTTCGTCCGATTTGATGGGTTGAGGAATGGATTCCGGGATGCGGTCCAGTAGCTGGGCTCGCATTGTTTCGAGCTGAGTGACGTGTTCGGGGTTGAGAGCGAGGTTGTTCCACTCGTTGGGATCTTCAGTGGTGTGGTAGAGTTCTTCCTTCTCGTTCTCGTAGCGAATATAGAGCCAGTCTTGGCTGCGAAGGGAATAGCTCTGAAACGCCGGATCGAAGTAGGTGGCCCACTTGTAGAGAGCGGTGAGGGCTGCGTCGGGGCCATCCCAGTGTCCGGCGGCTGGGTTCTCGAGCAGGGGCTTGAGGCTGTGTCCGTCGAGCGGGCGGCCCTTGTCGCTTTTCATGGTGTTATTGGGCAGGTCGCAGAGATCGATTAGGGTGGGGTAGAGGTCGACCAGGGTGACAGGAGTATCAGACGTTTGTCCGTTTTGGGAAACGCCCGGGGCGCGAATCGAGAGCGGCACGCGGGTGCTTTCTTTCCAGAGTGTGTTTTTGAAGAGATGATTCTTTTCTCCCATGCCCCAACCGTGATCACTGGTGAAGATGATGATGGTGTTGTCTTTGAGTGAGGAGTTGTCGACGGCGTCGAGGATCTCTCCGACCAGATCGTCGACCGAAGCGACGCTGGCGAGATAAGCTTGGATGAATTTCCGAAGCGCCAGGTCGCGATCCCCATCGTAAGATGCAATGAGGCTCTCGTAGATCATTTTGCCACGGTCGACCTCTTCATTGGTGACTGTGTGTTTAAAAGTGTCCTCGACATCG
>MDTC01131307.1_pt1 | contig 60367 bp, 42 predicted proteins | sample 811181 | NCBI WGS metagenome assembly MDTC01 (sample SAMN05326644, study PRJNA326480) | marine metagenome | isolation source: seawater | place: Pacific Ocean: North | collected 2011 | reverse complement strand
TCCCCCCTCCTCTCGAAAGGCTTGAGAGGAGGGAAGAGCCGAAGGCTCAGGGTGGTGAGTTTGTTGAGGCGTATGTTGCAAAGCGTACGAGGCAAATAAGCCCGACGAGGGGCGCTTGCCTTGGACGCAACTGCAACGTCCACCGGATCAAAACTCTAGTTTTCCCCCGTATATACCGTTTGAATCCCCCTCCTCTCGAAAGGCTTGAGAGGAGGGAAGTCACGAAGTGACAGGGTGGTGAGTTTGTTGAGGCGGATGATTGCAAGTGAAGACGCAAAAAACCCACTGCAAGTGTGCGAGTAGAAGGGAATGCAAGGATATGGCTTGCTATATCCGCCAGAAAGAAGGGGAGCATATAGGATGGCCAGGGGAGTTTGCGGAGACACAAGTGCAACGTCCGCCGGACCAAAAACCTAGAATTCCCCGTATATATCGGACAAATGGCCCCTCCTCTCGAAAGGCTTGAGAGGAGGGAAGTCGCGAAGCGACAGGGAGGAGAGTTTGTTGAGGCGTATGTTGCAAAGCGCACGAGGCAAATCAGCCCGACGAGGGCGCTTGCCTTGGACGCAAGTGCAACGTCCGCCGGATCAGATTTATAGCATACCCCGTATATATCGGCTAAAACCCCCCTTTTTCAAAGAGGCAAAGGGTGGAGAGTTTGTTGAAGCGTATGTTGAAAAGCGTACGAAGCAAATCAGCCACGAAGAGAAGCCCCTCCAAGAAGAGTTTTGTAGGTGGTAAAGCCCTAACCCCGAAGGGGTTCAACCGGGGTCCAGCGGCCGCCCGCTGGTGCAACGTCCGCCGGAGCAGATTTATAGCATCCCCCGTATATATCGGCTAAAACCCCCCTTTTTCAAAGAGGCGAAGCTGCGCTGGTGCAACGTCCGCCGGATCAGCATTCGAGTAGCTCTCGTATATATCGGACAAGGGGCTGGAGTGATTGTGAGGCTTGTTGAGGAGGAGGAGTGTGCCCTTCTTTTCCCAGGTTAATCCCAGCTGAGTTGGCCACCTGTTTGGTACTCAGTGACACGCGTCTCGAAGAAGTTTTTCTCTTTACGCAGGTCGATGATCTCACTCATCCAAGGGAATGGGTTGGAGGTGTTGTACACTTTCGCGAGGTTGATACGCTCAAGACGTCTGTCTGCGATGTACTCAAGGTAGTTACGAATCAAGTCGGCGTTGAGTCCGAGGATACCACGGGGCAAACAATCCACAGCGTACGCGTGCTCAAGATCGACCGCACGTTTGATGTTGTTTGTCACTTTGTTACGGAACTCTTCTGTCCAGACCTCTGGATTCTCGGAGACGATGGTGTTGATCAACTCAGAACCAAAAGCCAAGTGGACGGACTCATCACGCAAAATGTACTGGAACTGTTCACCGACACCGACCATCTTGTTGTTGCGCAACAAAGACAACATCATAGCAAAGCCAGCGTAGAAGAATATACCTTCCATAATCACGTAGTATCCGACGAGATCGTGAAGAAGCTTTTGCACGTTCTCAACACTGTCAGTCTTGAAGTTGGGATCGAACAAAGACTTGGTCATATCGACGACAAAGTCGTCTTTTTCTTTGATACTGGGGACAGTCATGTACATGTTGTAGACTTCGTCAGGGTCGAGACCAAGGGAGTCACAGCAGTAGATGAATGTGTCGGTGTGGATCGCCTCTTCGAATGCCTGACGAAGCAAGTACTGTCGGCACTCGGGGTTGGTGACATGTTGGTAAATCGCGAGGACGATGTTGTTTGCGGTCAAGCTCTCGGCAGTTGAAAAGAAGCCGAGGTTCCAGAGGATCATGCGACGCTCGTCATCACTCAAGCCGCCCGATTTTTTCCACAACTCAACATCTTGCTGCATGGGGACTTCTTCGGGAGTCCAGGTGTTTGCGACACCAGCTTTGTAGTATTCACGAGCCCAAGAGTATTGGATAGGGAGAATTTTGTTGGGATCGGTGTTTCCGCAATTGAGAATTTTTTTTCTTTGCATAGGTGAGACTCCTCGCGTTTTTATCAATATCGCTCAAAACGCAATCAAAGAAAGGGTAAGAAGAACATGAAGGGGGTAACGATGACTCATTCCCTGGAAAAGAGACGATAACCTCCGAGACGTCACAGAGCTTTTGCACAAAGTCTGTCGATATGGGAGGGAAGTATCATGACAACAGCCCCAACAAGGGGCAAGAGCCAAAGGAGATGAGTGCATCAGACAAATATGAGATTTGGGGGCGTTGGGTGCGAAACACCCAAGACATGTTTACTGGCAAGCTTCGCAAGTTGGGTCCAATAGATCGCAAAAAGCGTCTTTGGTTTCAGGGACAGGAGGCTCTGCTTGCGCTTGTTGCATTCCGAGCCCTTGTGCGTTGCCGTTTTGCTTGAAACGCCCCATATCGACGGTGCTCTTTTCCACACTGGAGGCACCGATTGTACGGAGATAGTATGTCGTTTTCAGGCCCATCTTCCAGGCATATTGGTAGACTTCGGAGATACGTCGTCCAGAAGTCGTCTGCAAGAAGATATTGAGGGATTGGCTCTGGTCGATCCACTTTCCTCGACGTGCAGCAGCGCGAATCAACCACTCAGCATCGATATCGAAGGCAGTCTTGTACTTGTCCTTCAGGTGTTGGGGGATCGACTCGATATTTTGGATCGCGCCATCGTAGAATTTGATCTCTTCGAGGATGACGGGATTCCAGACACCCAGACTTTTGAGATCTTCGATCAGCGCGTAGTTTGCGACAGTGAACTCACCACTCATGTTGGACTTGACGTACAAGTTTTTGTAGATGGGCTCCGTCGCAGGGAAGCATCCACTGATGTTGGAGATGGTCGCTGTAGGTGCGATCGCCATGCAGTTGGAGTTACGCATTCCGTGTTGTTTGATGGACTCGCGGACAGGTGTCCAGTCGAGTTTACCTTCGCGGATGACTTCGATGGGCACACCGCGTTCTTTTTCGAGAAGATCGATGGTGTCGACAGGGAGCAAGCCTCTGTCCCACTTCGAACCTTTAAATGTCTCATACGCACCGCGCTCTTCGGCCAACCTTGAGGAACCGAGGATAGCATAGTAGGAGATCAACTCCATACTCTCATCGGCAAAGTCCATGGCTTCTTCGCTATCGAAACAGTAGTCGAGGGCGTACAGTGCATCTTGGAAGCCCATGACGCCGAGGCCAACAGGACGATGGCGCAAGTTTGAGTGGCGAGCTTCAGGTGTGGGATAGAAGTTGATATCAACGACATTATCGAGCATACGCATCGCTGTTGTGACAGTGTCTTCGATCAACGCATGATCCAGTTTGCCATTTTTGATGTGTCGCGAGAGGTTGACGGAGCCGAGGTTACAAACTGCAGTCTCCTCGGCAGACGTATTGAGTGTAATCTCCGTACACAAGTTGGAGCTATGCACCACACCATCATGGTCTTGTGGTGAGCGGACGTTGCAAGGATCTTTAAATGTGATCCAGGGGTGTCCGGTCTCGAACAAACGGGTGATCATTTTCTTCCACAAATCACCGGCGTTGATGCGACGAGAGAGTTCGATTTTACCGGACTCAGCATCTGCTTCATACTCACGGTAGCGAGCCTCGAAAGCCTCTCCGTACAATTCGTGCAGCTCAGGCACATCATCAGGTGAGAAGAGCGTCCATGTCTTGTTCTCCAAGACACGTTTCATGAACAAGTCGGGGATCCAAACTGCTGTGTTCATGTCGTGTGTACGACGTCGTTCGTCACCAGTGTTTCGGCGCAGATCGAGGAAGTCTTCGATATCGAGGTGCCAGTTTTCGAGGTACGCACATGTCGCGCCACGTCTTTTTCCGCTGCGGTTGATCGCTGCGGTCGTATCATTTGCGATCTTCAAGAAGGGAATAACACCTTGGGACTCAACACCAGTGCTCTTGATTCCAGCACCCATCGCACGAATGCTTGTCCAGTCGTTACCAAGTCCACCAGACCACTTTGACAAACGCGCGTTATCTCCGATGCACTTGAAGATATGATCGAGATCATCATCGACCTTGGTCAGGTAACAGGAGCTGAGCTGTGGGTGTGTTGTACCAGAGTGGAACAGCGTAGGCGTCGAGGAAACAAAGCGCAAAGAGGAGAGCAGTTGGTAGAACTTGATCGCGGTCTCTTCTTTGTTGGGTTCGTTGACACTAAGTCCCATCGCGACGCGCATCCAGAAACCTTGTGGGGATTCAAGGCACTGACCATCAGCGTCTTTTTGCAGATAACGATCGTAAAGTGTTTGCAGACCACGGTAGGCGAAGACGTTGTCACGACCGGGATCGATCGCGCTTGTGATCGTCTCCATGTCAAAATTCAACAGCTTCGCGTCCATACGCCCAGAATCGATGCAGAGTTGGAGATTGCGCTTGAAGGCTTCACGATATCTCTTGCTGAGATCGTCGCTGTTAAACTTCTCGCGGATCACCTCTTTATATAATGAAGAGAGGAACAAGCGGGTGGTGATCACGTCGTAGCTGGGATCTTCTTCGATGAAGGCTCTCGTTGTGATCACAGCGAGACGTGCGATCTCCGCAGTGGGCATCCCTTCATAGATCCCTTCTCGGCACTTATTCAACAGCTTCTCGACATCGATCACACCTTCATAGCCACGGACAGCGTATCGCAGCACGCGCTCGATCTTGTGTTCGTCGAACGCGACCTGCTCACCGTTGCGTTTGGTGACCATCAGATCGTGTTTTTTGATCTTCTCTTCGATGCGTGTTCGTTGTTCGAGACGCATGGAGCGCTGACGTTCGCGGTACAAGATGTAGGCTCTCGCGACATCAAAATAACCACGCTCCATCAACGCGCGCTCGACTTGGTCCTGGATACCTTCGACATCGGGAATACGTCGACCGTAGAGCTTATCGATGGCGTCGAGTACATAGGTCGTGAGCTCGGAGATAGACTCCTCATCCACTCGTCCGCGTACCGCGCGCATCGCTTTGAGGATGGCTGTTGTTATTTTGTCTGGCTGGAAATCTACGATATGTCCTGTGCGCTTTTTGATTTTCTCGATCTGCATCTAAGCTCCCCGCTGGTGGAATGTTTGTCTTTCCCGATGACCCGGCACATCAGAAAAGACAGATCTGTATATGTCACCATCTAGTCGATGATGTATCGCCGAAAAGACTTCTCTCGTCTTTAAGTATTCGAATGTGGTGGATGGTATATCAAGATATTGGGGCCTGTAAAATTTACAACAACAAGATGTTGTACGTTGCAAAGAATGTGTCTGGACAAATGTGCAGAAAATAGGCGTTCTGCGTAGGAGTGCTGTATGGATGTCATTCTTTGTGTTTGGTCCATGTTGTGATGACTACTTGTTGTGTATGAGTTTTGTGAAGACCACAAGATGTATGCGAGCATACTGGAACCGTGATTCGATTGTCAACCACATTTCCCTCAAAAAGCGGCCCCCTACATAGAAAATAAATCTTTTATATCAGCATCATACAAAGATTAAAAAATGTCATCCCCCCCCTACCTACCCCCTCTCTCCCCAACACATAATAAACACCTCACAATCAATGCAGCACAGCGTTTTCATTAAAAAAAGAAAAATGGTCTCCGGCAGACTTGTGACATTTCTGCCAAATAACACTGATAAATCAGACAACTACGCTTACACCGTCCTTCAACACACATTGTACAAAGTCGCTTCATTTCCCTCAAAAACCCGATCAAGTAGATCACCATCTCTACACACAGATGTCGAATATCCACAGCATTTATGAACTGTTATGAAACTTCTCAGACGATCTGCCTGTCAGCCGAATCAATCGCAGGATCGAGTTCTTGGATCGTAAAACCAAAAGGCTCTTTCATTGAGACTAGAAAAATTCTGTCAAACCCCTCCCTTTTTTGAGGAGGGATCATCCTGCGATGTTGCGTGATCATGATCTTTTCAGGCACACGTTGTCTTCCAGATCGCAGCGCGTTCCTTTTCAGCGCATCCTCCAAGGACGTCTCAAAATACACGCCCCAAACCGGGGCGCCATACGCCCTCCCAAGCTCGATCAGCGCCTGCCTGCACATCGGTGTTGGGTGTGTATTGTCCACAACGACAGAGCGGCCTTCTTCAAGGTACGCACGCACCCTTCGTTGCAGCCGCTGTTCCTTGCCACTTCCGCTCATCGCGTCTTTGCTGATGTAGGGTTGCGTAGGATCGAAATGAAGCTTGAAAAAAGTACTCTTTCCAGAAGCTTGCAATCCCACAAAGATCACCAATGGCATGATCCCACTCCGTAAAAAGAGGTGAATGTGAAAAGCGCTCAAGTCGTTGGGTGGAGAGTCGTTTGAGAGGCAGGCACGTGTTAGCCGATCGCACCGATAGGGTTGGTGTCTTTTTGTTGAAGCTGAGAGGAGATCGCAAACAAACCAAGCAAGAACCACACAGCGTAGAACATCAGGAAGTTGAAGTTGTCCATGATGATCTCAAACCGGACTCCGAGCGCAAAGAGCGCTGTACACAAGATGTAACTCCCTGCGATTGACGTCGCGACGATCAGGGTCGTCCGCATCAACAGGAAGGCAAAGAACCCGCCCGCCGCGAACCCCACAACGAGCACAAGCCAGCTGTAAGTCGGAGGCACAACCTTCACCAACGGTCCAATCGCAAGCACCAACGATCCACCTCCCAACGCAAAGGTAAACAGGTGGAAGAGACGAGGCGCTGCGATCCCCCCAACGATAGACAAGATCACCCCCAACACGACCTGGACCTGTGTCCGGTTAGATGGTGGAATCTGCACGAGATCAATGATATGTGATGTCAACACCAGGCCGAGCAAGACCCCAGAGAGCACCAACACCCACTTGTACACACGGTACCCAAAAAACGCGTAGATAAACCCACAGACACTCACCGCGCCGAGGATCGAAAGATACGCAGCGTCTTGTCCCTGCGCGGCTTCTTTGAATGTATTGGAGAGCAAAACGAAAAGAGGATGGGGATGAAAAAATTGGACGTTCACAGCCAACCCGCTACAAATAGGCGCACATCATGATCGATGTACGCACAAAAGTTGTCACCATATCCCTACACTCTTGTGCAGGAACGCTTGCGGAGACAAATATACCAGCAGCCTCGCCTGAGCGCTATTTTAAACGGAAGTATGTGCGTGCGATCGTCTGCTCGTAACGTCTCTTGCCACGGCCACGAATACGAATGGCTCTGAGCTCGTAACGCTTTCCTCGTTTGAGCTTACTGCCAGCAAAAGAGATCGGTGAGGTCAAACGCCGTGTCTTGCGGTTGACACGTAGGATCTGTGAGCCGAAGTACTTGGAGCGACTGCCAGGCTTGAACAGGACCATATATAGACGGCTTGTGCCCAAAATGCGCCCTTTGTCGACAAACAACATAAAGTGCAAGTTGAGCCGACCACCACCCCAACGGATCACACGCTTACGGTGTTTCCACGCTTTGTGCTTGAGCTTCCGGACCGTGGAGGCTGAGCCCGGAAACGGTGTTTGGGCGATGTATAAAGATGCATAGGTTCGCTTTTTCGTCTTCCACTTAGGGGTGCCTTTCTTCTTCCATGCCCCTGCGGTACCACTGAAACCAAACACAAACAGACACATCGCACACAGCGACAAGACCAGATTGTATTGACTCTTTTGTTGTAACATCTCTCTACCTCCAAACTCGATCATCCCATCCATCGACACACTCTCGCGCTTAAAAGCGACCGAACAAGTTGCGAAGACGTCCACGGTGACGACCATCAATGTAACGACTCTTGAGGCTCTTTCGGTAACCAGCGATGTTCGCTGTGACGTAACCAAGATAGGGGACCTTTCCCTGAATCCGAAGCGGAATGCGCAAGTGATCCGCAGTCAACCACACTCTCAACACACGTGAGGATTGAGGACGTGTCAAGCAATAAGCCTTCGCTTCGAGCTTATAGGTGGTTCGTGGACCCAGCGCTGAATAAAAGCGCTCTTTTCCAACCATCTTCCCAGTCAACTTCCAAAGCCTGCCAGCAGAGTATACGTGAAAGGAGAACTTTCGGCCCTTCTTGTAACGCAATGCGCGAGCATGATAAATCCCACTGACGAGATCGAAGGTGTCTCTTGGGACACGCAACTTTCTCTTCCAGGAGCGCGTAAACTTGCGTTTGGCCTTCTTCTTCTCGTACTTGTAGTTGCGATACTTCTTTCCTCGCCCAGACTTCACAGAGAGCTTTAAACGCCCTGCTTTTGGCTTGGAGTCAAAGGAAAGTTTACGCAATTGAATCCAACCCGCCTGATCAACATCAAGACGGTAGCGGAAAAAGCGCTTGCCCAACATCGCAAAAAAGGACGTGAACTTGTTGTTCACACGATGGATCTTGTCGAAGAAAGCGTTTGTACGAAACTTCATAGTCGCCTTCATCTTCAGGTCTTTGTCAGCCTTCTTCACATCCTTCACAAACAGGTAGCTGTACCCACCGTCAACTTCACCGATCTTGATCTTGTAGCGAATCAACTCGCCCTTGTGGAAGGCCACCTTATTCGGCGAGATCTTTTTCCTCACGCGTCTCGCTTCCGCTGAAAACGCAAACGCGCACAACCCAACCAACACCAACACAAACAAAGAAACATTCTGTTTTTGCATCGTTTTATTCCTCCATCTTACCATGACTTGTTTTGCTGTTGGCTCTTACTAGCAACTATAATGCCATTTGGTCCACTCCGCACCTCAAAAGTTCCACTCAAATCCAATAAGCCACCAATATCGATATGCTTTACGACTCAAAAAAGAATACACATCGACGTCCATATTGAGTAGACATCGCACAACGCAAGACATGCGTGCCCCTTGTTTGGAGTGCAAGCCCTCCAGAGAGTGACTATTCAGATTAACACTTTTGAGAAAATGGAAGAAAAAGAAGGGATTTGGGCGGGACAGGTTACGAATTGAGCATATCGTGGGCGTCGAGATCGGGCATGCGTTTTTGCAGGTAATCTCGAAACTTAAGTGTAATTTCTTTTTCGATCTGGCGGGCTCGCTCTCGCGTGACCCCAAACCGTTGTCCAATCTCCTGAAGAGTGACTGGTTCATCAGATGTCAAACGATCGTACCAGATAACGAGCTCACGTTCTTTGAGACTCTTTGCAAACTCATCCATGTGCCCACGGATCTGGCTCCGGAGCTCATATTCGATCACATCGCCCTCAACATCGACCCCTGTATCAGCCATAAAGTCGGCAACTTTGCTCTTTTGTTCGTCACCCACAGGTTGGTCGAGAGAGACATCAGAGCGCGAGAGTCGCTTCTCCATCTCGGTGACCTCTTCGACCTTTACATCAAGTCGCGCGGCGAGCAACGCAGGCTCGGGTTTAAACCCAAGCGCTTCGAGCTTCTCTTTCTCCTTGCGTAGGTTGAAGAACAACTTTCGCTGCGCTTGTGTGGTCCCGATCTTGACCATCCGTGCATTGTTTACGAGATACTTGAGGATATATGCACGAATCCACCACTGCGCATACGAAGACAGGCGGATCCCTTTAAATGGATCGAACTTCTTCACAGCCTGCATCAGACCGATGTTGCCTTCTTGGATCAGGTCGAGCAGGTTGGTCACAGCGCTCTTGTACTCCATCGCAATTTTCACGACAAGACGGAGGTTTGCGGTGATCAAGCGGTAGGCTAGTTGTGGATCTTGGTTTTCGGAGAACTCAACGGCGAGCTCGTACTCTTCCTCTTTTGTCAGCAGTGGGTGCCGACCAATCTCTCGATAGTATCGCTGAAGAGAGTCAAGCGGCGCGACATCACGAGACGAGCTCTTCGCTCGCTTCACAGGCAATTTCGAAGCTTTGGAGGGTGGAGCTGAAGGTTGTTTGGCTGTTTTTTTCGTCTCTTTGGGAGCTTGGGTTTCTTTTTCATCGATATCAACATCGATGACTTTAGGTTTTCTTTTCGCAGCTGCCATCAGGTACCTCTCCTCGCCGGGTGGTTGTAGCTTGCTCACGTGGAGCATGCTCTCGTATTGGGGCCCTTCACAAACGATAACGAGACAACAGGACGTTTCATTCCCTGCTGTCTCAAGACGGTGAGATCGCCTTGAGTGGTGGCATAAGTCGGTCGCTCCAGATCTCCAACACACGCACAAGGATTGCGCTGTATGTCGGACCAAACTGGGATATGAATTGTTCCATAGCGTGCTCGAAGGCTTGGACTTCATCAGGTGCTTCAGCCGCGTAAGAGGTCAATCCTAACCGACTTGCTTCAAGCACAATATTCCATGAAGACTCAATGCCAGTTGCTTCTTCGATGCTGCCTATTTTTTCGACAATGGGCAACGCCAGTAAAGGTCTTTGATGTCCGATTTTGGCAGAGACCTCTTCAGTCAAGACGTTGAGCATCTCGTCGAGCGCAGTGTCAAGTTGCTCAAGACGTTCGACAAATTCACGAAATGGCATACGCAGATCACCCAGCAAGCGCTCTTCGCGTTCGCCGGTCAATTGATATAATTGCTTTTCTCCATCTGTCAAGCCAGTTTCGTCCGCAACGCTCTCCAGCTCCTGGCCATAAATGTCGGAGATAGATGTAAGCGTTTGTTGTGCTGTCTCTCGAATCGCGCGACGTATAGGGGTCAGGTTGATGGAGTGCAAAAATGCGACAATGTTTTCGAATTTTCCGCCCTGTAAAGTCTCTTGAAGAGGCGTCCAAAAGAGTCTCTTGATGTGGCTGAGGATCTCAACAACCTTGTATTCCTCTCCCTCTAAAGATTGTAAAACATCTTCAAAGATCAAGTCCGCGTCGAGATCTTCTGCAGAAAACGAGGTCACAAGGGGCTGCAAGAGAGCTTGATCGACACGGATTTGCTGGGTCATCTCATCACGCTGAATCCCACCAGGGATCGGCGTCGATGGCGGCGCAGGTGTTTCAGCCCCCCCTCCCGTATCAGGCGTCGGGACAGCGTCAAGACTTTCCTGTGTAAAGACCATCCCGTCGGCATTTGCCTGGATCGTCTCATCGCCCACAAGCTCTTCATCATCTCCCTGTGTCGATTGCAGCGTCTCGACGGAGTGGACAGGAGGCAGCTCACCGCCGTTTGCCTTTATGTTGGCCTCAAGGTCTTCTGTCTTGAAATCGTACTTGAGCGTCGAACCGCCTTCGTCACCAACGTGATTGATTTGTATGGAGGTCGTAGAAGACGCCTCCTCTTCCTTTGGAAGACTTGTGTTGTCTGTGTTGATCGTCTCGTCTTCTTCTTGGACAGAACCTGAGTCCGTTGGTGTACCAACCTCTACAGAGTCTTTTGTCTCAACAGCAGCTTCGGTCTCTGCGTCGGGCTTATCTTCCTTCTCGGACGATGTGTCCGCTTCCCCAGACACCTGCGCAGCATCCAATTCGGACGCAGCCTCAGAGGTCGCAGTTGTCGCACCGGCCTCCTCGGCTGTATCCTTCGTTGCGGATGTCTCTACCACCTTTTCCCCTGCAGGCTCTTCCGTGGAAGTCCCAGCATCGGCAGCTTCTTTCGCAGGCTCAGAGGTCCCATCAGTCGCCTTCGCTGTCGTATCCTCAGAAGTCGCGCTCTCTGCCGAAGTCTCAGGCGCAGAGGTCTCGTCTTCCTCCTGAGGCTGTTTTGCGTCCTCATCTGCGTCACTGACAGCAGCTTTTGTGGCGTCATCATCTGCTGACTCTTCGGAGCTTTGTGTCGCGACACTGGCGGCCTTTTCATCAGCCTCTTCTGTGGGACTGGATTCTTTTTTCTCCGCTTCATCGGCTTGTGGTAGCTCTGGCGTGAGGTCTTTTTTCTTGGTTGTGGCAAATTCACCCGTCGCGATCGCCGAATCCAGCGCCGCGAGCATATCCCCTCCTGCTGTCACACTGTCGAGAACACCAGAGAGCGTTGTTGGGGCTGGTGTTTTTTCGGACCCTTTTTCGCTTGCTTTCTCGACGTGAGCAGGAGCCTTCACAGTCTCGCTCTCATGTGTCACAGCAGGTGCTTTCTTCGGTGTTTCTTGCTCAACAACAGGCTCTTCGGTTGCAGCCTCATTGGATTCTTCCTGACTTTGTGCTTCGGCTTGTGGCTCTGGTGTTGCACTTTCAGAGGACTCTTCGGGCTTGAGTGCACTCGCAGGACCTGAAGGCGCTTCTGTCGTTGACACAGGCGCTGCTGTCGCAGGTTCCTCAGCCACAGGTGCAGGCTGTACCGGAGCAGGCTGTGCAACAGGAGGTTGTTGAGGAGCTTGTGCAACAGGAGGCTGCTGAGGAGCTTGTGCAACAGGAGGCTGCTGAGGTGCTTGTGCAACAGGAGGCTGCTGAGGTGCTTGAAGAGGTGGTAGTGTCGCCAACATATTGGGGGGCATCAGTGGTTGCCCGGACATATTGGCCGCAGGAACAGGTGGCATCGCAGGCATAGGAGGCATACCAGCAGGCACAAGAGGTGGAAGATTCGCTGGCAACGGAGGTTGTCCAGCACCTCCAGATGCAGGAAGCTGCGCAGAAGACGGTGTCGTCTGGGGTGGCATCGCTTGGGGAGGTCTTGCTGCGGGTGCAGCCTGAGGTTGCACTGCCTGGGGTTGCACAGCTTGGGGTTGCGTAGCTTGGGGTTGCGCAGCCTGGGGTTGCGCAGCTTGGGGTTGCGTAGCTTGGGGTTGCACAGCTTGGGGTTGCGCAGCTTGAGGCTTTTGGGCAGGAGGAGGTGTTGGAGCCAGCGCAGCAGTCCCACCAGCGTGTCCGACCGTTTTGGTCACAGGCTCGTAAAGTCCCTGGAGAATTTGCACACGCCACGTTAACAACGCGCTACGCAAAGCATCGCTGGCGTCGAGGAGTGTTTCGAGTACAGCAGGCTGCGCAAGCTCCAAATCGAGGCAGAGGTACAACAAGGACTTAAATTTGCAGACAGCTCCAACAGACTGCATCAGCCTTTGCAGCAAGGATTCATCGGCTTCTTCGATACCTTGTGCGATACTTGACATCGCATCCAACGCGGCTTCACGCAATTGCTGAGATAGCACGCCCTCTTTTGCGAGACGACTGGACTCAATGATCTCGTAGAGAGCACAATTGAGTTCACGAGATTGTTGCCAACAAGGGATACTTTCGAAACTTTTTAATGTGGCCATCACACACTCCACTTTTGGATGCAATGCTTACTTGTAGCAGGGTTCATCGAACGCCCACATACAGAAAAATCGACGAAACTATGGGTTTCACATACGTGGGTCGTTAGCTGCCTTTCGGGGAACGGGGATGTGACTTCATCTTCTGCGCAGAGGAATGGGTTGTCATCTGTTTTAGCTCAGTAGAGTCGGGACTACGACCTAGAGCGTCTTCCCAGGAGATGAGCTTTCTCATGTAGAGGTCGTATAGCGATTGGTTCATCGTCATCATACCATGTTTGCCTTGTCCGACCTGCATTTGTGTGTAGATCTGGTGAAGTTTGTCATCGCGAATCAAGTTTCGAATGGCAGGATTGCAGATGAGCACCTCACTCGCGAGAATCCGTCCCCCACCGACCTTGTGCATGAGTTGCTGACAGATAACGCCTTCGAGGACGTAGGAGAGTTGTATACGGATCTGTTGCTGCTGATGGGGTGGGAAGACATCGACGATTCGGTTGACCGTCTGGATGGCAGAGTTCGTGTGCAGTGAGGCGAGGACGAGGTGACCCGTTTCTGCAAGGGTGAGTGTGGCCTCGATACTTTCGAGATCGCGCATCTCACCAATCAGCACGACATCGGGGTCCTGACGCAACACGCGACGAATTGCAATCGAGAAGGAGTGAGTATCTGTCCCAACCTCGCGTTGGTTGATGATACAATTGCGATGTTGGTGCAGATACTCAATCGGATCTTCAATCGTTACGATATGACCATACCTTTGGTGGTTGATAATATCGATCAAAGCAGCCAGCGTCGTCGATTTGCCGCTTCCGGTTGGTCCTGTCACGAGGACCAACCCATTGGGTCGACGAGCTAGTTCACTCGCAATCTTGGGAACACCAAGCTCATCAAGTGTACGAATTTTAAATGGGATACTTCGAAATGTCCCACTCACAGCGCTTCGTTGCATGAACAAGTTGGCGCGAAAGCGACCGAGCCCTCTTACACCAAAAGACAGATCGAGCTCCAGACTACGCCCAAACTCTTCCTTCTGTTCCTTTTTCAAGACACTCAGACATAGCTGCTTGGTCTCGCTGGGCTTCATGGGGGGATAGTTGAGACTCACAAGGTTCCCATGGACGCGAAGACAAGGAGGCGATCCTACAGTGATATGAAGGTCAGAGGCGTCGTGTTGCACCATCTCTCTGAGGAGCTGCTTGAGGGTGACGTTGCTTTCGGAGGGCTGCAGGGTATCGTCAGACATATCCACTCCAATGATAGAATGAGACAAAGGATGTCAAAAGAAAAAATGACTGTCTACACGCGGTGGATACGAAGCGAAAACAAAGATGAGTGTGCAGGTAGTGTCCACACATAAGGGGGGAGGTTAAGAAACAGCAATCAAAGCCCCTCGTAAAGGGCTTTTTCCTCATAGCGTCCTCAAACCTCAAGAAGAAGACCGCGTTGTCCCCCACAATCATAGCAGGGAACATACCGCGATGCCAAACCCACTAAAACTTGTCAGGCGCGGTGTTACGTACAACTTCTGCGATGGTCGTGAAGCCCTCTTTCAAGCGTGCAAGCGCAGACATACGGAGGGTGTACATACCGAGCTGCATCGCTGTCGCCTTCAGCTCCATGTTGGAGGCACCACTGAGGACCATGTCTTTGAGACCATCATACATAGGCATAACTTCGTAGAAGGCCATACGACCTTTGTAACCCATACCCGAACAGATATCGCAGCCTGCACCCTCTTTGACATCGAAGGTACCGATCTCTTCTTCGGGAATACCGAGTTCGAGCAAGGTCTCGCGATCCACATCGATGACACGGGAACAGTCACCGTGAATACGACGTCCAAGACGCTGTGCGAGGATGAGGTTTGTCGCAGCTGTAACGAGGAAGGGTTCGATACCCATGTTGAGCAGACGGTTGACCGTACTTGGCGCGTCGTTGGTGTGAAGAGTAGAGAGGACAAGGTGACCGGTGAGAGCTGCTTTAATCGCGATCTCGGCGGTCTCAAAGTCTCGAATCTCCCCCACCATGATGATGTCTGGATCCTGACGCAAGAAGGAACGCAATGTGGCCGCAAAGTTCAGTCCAATATCATCGTGCTGTTGGACCTGGTTGATTCCCATAAGGTTAAATTCAACGGGGTCTTCGGCGGTAGAGATATTGACACCGGGTTTGTTGAGGTCGGACATCGCGGAGTAGAGTGTCGTCGTCTTTCCGGATCCTGTAGGACCTGTAACGAGGACCATCCCAAAGGGTCGACCGATCGCATCTTGAAAGTCAGTGATCTGCTGTGGGAAGAAGCCGAGCTTGGTCATGTCGAGCTGGAGGTTCGATTTGTCGAGCAGACGAAGGACCGTTTTCTCACCAAAGAGCGTCGGGAGGACAGAGACCCGGAAGTCCATCTCGCGGCCTTTTCCGAGCTTGAGTTTGATCCGACCATCCTGGGGCAGACGTCGCTCAGCGATGTCGAGCTGTGACATAATCTTGAGACGAGAGGTGATCGCGTGGCGCAATTTGAAGGGAGGCTTCATCACCTCGTAGAGGACACCATCGACGCGATAACGAACACGCATCTCTTTCTCGTAGATTTCGACGTGAATATCGGAGGCGCCTTTGCGGATCGCGTCGAGCAAGATCAAGTTGACGAGTTTGACGACAGGTGCATCTTCTGCTGATTTTTCGAGGTCGAAGATATTGGTGTTGTCGTTTTCATCATCGACGTAATCGACCTCATCCTCTTCAAATTCATCCATGAGATCTTCCATGGTGAATTCGGGCAAGGAGTCATCGTGTCCAGATGATTGCTCGGGTTGGGGATAGTACTTGTCGAGTGCGGCTTCGAAGGAAGATTCTGTCGTGACGACAACATCGATGTTGTAGCCTGTGATAAACTTCAAGTCGTCGATCGCAAAGATATTGGAGGGATCGACCATACCGACGATGAGCGAGTTTGCAACACGGCTAAGGGGGATCGCCTGGTGCTTCATCACGATGTCACGTGGGATCAGCTTGAGTACATCGTCTTCGATCTCGAAATCATCGAGGTTAACAGCTGGAACCTTGTACTGCTTGCTGAGAAAGTTTGCCAACTCACTCTCGTCATAAGCACCTTGTTTCAGGAGGGATTTCCCAGTACGCGTGCCGCGTTGTTTTTTATCCTCTTGGGCTTTTTGCACATGTGTCGAGAGCGCGGACTCGCGCACCAACAACGAACGACGCCGATTACTTTTGGGTTTATCTTGATTGGCCATGCCGAGTTCCTTTCGTAACAATCTCTGCCTGGGAAGTTAGTGACTATCTCCAGATGGAATGAGTATATCTTTCGCGCATTCGATGTCTTTGTCAATTTGTTCGACCAGAAGCTCGGCGGAGTCAAAAGACTTTTCGGCGCGTAAATATTCGACAAATTCGAGGGTCAAGGGCTTCCCGTACAGGTCACCTTGGAAGTCTAGCAGGTGCGCCTCGATTGTGACGTGTTCGGTTGAAAAGGTAGGACGCATCCCAATATTCACGACAGCAGGGAGGCGTTGTTGTTGGAGAAGCGCATAACATGCGTACACCCCTCTCGCAGGTCGAAGCTCCTGCTCCGCGTCGAGGTTTGCGGTCGGAAATCCCAGCGTGCGCCCTCGCTGATCGCCTTGCACGACGTGTCCAGAGAGTACAAAGGGACGACCGAGCAATAACGCTGCTCCCGCGACTTTTCCGGCCAGGACAAACTCCCGCACTTTTGTACTTGAGGCTACAATGCTCTCAAAAGACAGCGGTTGGATGACGTGAAGCTTGATGCCATATGGCTCACATAGCTCCCGTAAAAACTGGACATCGGCTTTTCCGCCTTTGCCAAATGAGAAGTCAAACCCCGCAAAGATCTCACGCGCTCCGAGTGTTTCATGCAAAATGGAGGTGACAAACCGCTCGGGGGAGTAGTGCGCAAATTCGCGTGTAAATGGCTGCTCAACCGCAATATCAATACCATACGATTCGAGCAAGTCGAGCTTTTGTGTGTATGTACTGATCAGCGGAGGGGCGAGCTGTGGTCGAAAGAGTTTGGCGGGATGGGGTTGAAAAGTGTATGCAACAGAAGGAACACCAAGTGTTTTCGCCTTCTCGATAACTTGCGCAAGGATCGCTTGGTGACCACGATGCACACCGTCAAAGTTACCAATCGTCACAACAGATCCACTGAGGGGTTGTGGTAGAGTCTGGTATCCAGGGAAACGCTCCAACCCGAGCCTCCTTCTTTATGAAAACAAACGACGACAGAACGTCAAAAAAAGACCGCCTCTGCCGCGCCATAACGCCACCAAATATCGCCTTCTTTTCTACCCTCGACACTATACAATGTCAACCCACCCCCACCATGCCCATTTTCCACCAAACCAAAACCCATCTTTCTCCCACAAAAAGACATCTCATTTCCCTTTTCTTTTTCCACCACAAACAAGACCAAGTCCCAATCGACCCTTGACCTCTTTGGTGACTTTCGCTATCTTAAGCTCTTAGAGTAGACAAGACTAATTTGCCAATGTGCAAACTTCGACTGGCTCGCAAGAAGAGTCAGGTGGATATATGCCCATATGAACCAACCCGTTGACGAATCTCAACAATTTGTAAGCCTCTTGGTGGATGATGGTCTCATTGAACGCCACCATTGGCAAACGGCGCTCTCCATCCAGCAAAGTCAGGGTGGCCGCCTTATCGAGATTCTCATGGGTTTGTGCCCTATCTCAGAAGAAGAACTCTACCAATCAATCGCACGCCAACTCGGCCTCCCCTTCTGGTACGAACACGAGCTGATAACGCTCCCCATCGACTTGCAGTTACTCCATCAATTTCCACTATTCTTAATGATGGAGCAATCCTTTCTTCCCATCAAGCTCGACCCCCATGATCATGCGCTGCACCTCGTGCTGCCAAACCCACTCGACCAAAAAACACTCGACGCCATCAAGCTTTACGCACAGGCCGACCAACTCGCGATAGGCATCTCCACTCCAAGCGCCGTGATCAACGCAATCCAGCTCCACTACCAAAGCGAACGCTCTCCCAGCCAGGATACGCTCCCCCCAGCAGCACCGCCAACAGCGACGCCTTCAGGATTCCCGTCCGCGCAACTCTTCGACGCCTCTCCATCGAGCTACGACATCCCTCCTCCCAAGCTCGAAGTCCAATCCTGTCCGGCTTGTGGACACCTAGAATCCGCATACAACGAGCGCTGTACACGTTGCGGCTCCCCCATGAATTTGCGCAACGCCGACCCACTGATAGGCAAAACAGTTGGGCACTTCCGTCTCGAAAAAAAGCTCGGAGAAGGCGGCATGGGGCTCGTCTACATGGCGACCAACCTCGATAACGGCAAAGACGCCGCGATCAAAATCCTGCGCACACACCTCAGCACAAATGAACGCGTAGTCCGTCGCTTTCACAGAGAAGCACAAGCACAAAACCAACTCCGACACCCAGGGATCGTCTTTGTCCACGATTTTGGCTTCGAAGAAGGTGTCGGCTTCTTCATCGCGATGGAGTTCCTCAAAGGTATCAGTCTCGAAGAGGTCTTCGAGGACCACCCTGACCTGCTCACCATGAACTTCATCCGCTCAGTCATCCATCAAGTCTGTGACGCCATCGGCTTCGCCCACTCTCGCGGGATCTTTCACCGCGACCTCAAACCAGACAACATCTTCATCGTCGAGCATCTCCGACGCACCAAACCAGATGAGTGCATTAAGATCCTCGACTTTGGGGTCGCCAAGATGGTCGCGAGCGAAGAGGATCAGCGCCTCACGCGCACAGGAATGACCATCGGGACGCCCCGATACATGGCCCCTGAGCAAGCAGGCGAGGGCGAGAGCGACCACCGCGCGGACATCTACTCTATGGGTGTCATTATCTACGAAATCCTCACAGGTAAACCGCCCTTCGAGGGAAGCAGCGCCTACCAAATCATGCTGCGACACGTCTACGCAGATCCGCCCACACTCTCTCTCGCACGTAGCGATCTTCCTTACCCACCAGAGCTCGAAGATCTCGTACAGCGTACGCTCGCGAAAGACCCAAAAGATCGCCCCGCCTCCATGGACATGTTGTGGCATGAGCTCGCACATGCATTGGACCGGTTCGCCCACTATCTCTCCCCGGATCTGCCGCTGCTCAACTCCACCCACGCAGAACCACGCCTCGAAGACTTTGAAGAGCACCCGGAAACGACTGACCAACCCGTCATTGTCGGTCGAATGATGTTTCGAGAGAAACAAAAACAACAAGAACAAAACAATCTACCAGAAGGTCTCTCACCAAGTCGTCGCACACCCTCTTCGGATCGGTACCTTGCACACGATTTCGCCGACGAAGATATCCCACCTGTAGCACCTCTCTCTCTACAAGAGACATCACTTCGCTCTCCGACACCTCCAAATGCGATCAGCCCAATCGCCCTCGAATCAGCGATCTCGATCGACTCCTCGGAGAAACGGCGCACCTCACCAGAGAAGCGGCGCACCCCACCAGAGAGCCGAAGGACGTCTTCTGCCCCAAGACTGCGAACGCTTCCAAAGAGAGGCTCCGACACCAATCGCACAGTCCGCCCACCAGAAACACAGACAGGCGGAAACCAGGCATTTACACGCACACAAACAGGCGGTAACAAAGCCCTTCCGCGGATGCAGACAGGGGCTAATAAGACATTTACACGCACACAAACAGGCGCAAATCGCGCCTTCACACAGACGGGCAGCAACCGCGCGCACAACCCCGATGACAAGCACGGACCACGTATCCAATCGACTGATCGTGTCACTACAAATGATCGTTCTCAGCGCCGACACATCTCCACAAGGGCATTCAAACACCCTCCCCTCACGGAGAAAAAATCGTCCAGCTCATACCTGCTGATACTCGGTGGTCTTGTCGCGCTTCTCGCGCTCCTTGCCCTCGTCTTCTTTATGATGCGCACTCCATCCTTCCCCATCGAAGAGGACACACAACACATCACCCCTCTTCGACACGATACACCCAAAGAGAAGACACACACGCTCCCCTATTGAACAACCCCCTATCATCTCAGAACATTTGCGCTCTTCACATAGCGCGCATGTGCACACAATCACCTGCACGTACAGTGTGCTCTACACCAGCATCATCTCTTACGATCAACTCACACATCTGAGAAAGACCTACAACGTCCCCTTCCAATGTCTCTCCAGATAACAACACCCGGACTCTCTTCCCAACAGTCCAAACGTACGTCTCCCACTCGTGCATCAACGTCGCCTGACGTTGTGCTATGGGACGTTGTTGATCCAGTAACTTCTCAAATCCCTTGAAGATCATCTGAGAGAGTGTCTTCGAGATCTCCTCGATGGGGGGCAAGTCATCGACGACATCGACGAGTCGTCCAGGCCGCATCGCATGGGCCCCAAGCTCCACATCGATCGGCGTGCGTAGATTGAGGCCAATCCCCACAACCGCGTGCCCTTCTCCATTCGGAGCCTGCACGTAAGATGCGAGGATCCCTCCATATTTTTTCTCGACAAGTAGCCCCTCTTCTTCGACACGCAGCAACAAATCGTTAGGCCACTTGAGCCCAACATCCTGCGTCCACATCCGACACATCTGCACAGCAGAGAGCCCAACAGAGACACCAAACAGCGGCGGTAACATGTCCTTTACAGGTGTGCAAACAGAGAGGTAGAGCCCTCCTTTTGGTGAGCTCCAATCGCGCTCACGACGACCACGCCCTGCGGTCTGTTCACGAGCCCACACTGCACCTTGCGAGATCCGCCCCCACTCCACCTCCTCGCGAAGATAGCGGTTGGTCGAATCCACGCTTTGTAATTCTTGTAACGTTGGACTCATCGAAACAATCTCCTTTTGTCTTGTGATGGACAAAGACTGGGACTTACTCTCCCGCCAGATCCTGGAAGGATGACCCTAGCGCCTGCGAACAGAGCGCGTCGTGACTTTTTCCAGCCTTGCTGCTGTAATACCAGTTGCGCGTGTCGCTGCTCATTTTCCCCTTCACAAACGTCCGCCCACCCTGTTTCCACATCCCAACTTTGCTGCGGATCGCGTTTGCCTCGGCCTTGCAATAATCGGCACGCTTGGTCGATTCAAACTTGGTAAAGGCCCATCCCATACCCTGTTTCATCAAGAGCTCACCGACATCTTCACCGTCTGGTGTTTGGAGATAGGCGAGATATCGATCGAAGACGTCCTTCTCACACTCATCTCCTTTGTTGACGCAGGTGAGCAAGAACTGTTTTCCTCGATACTTTGTGTAGATCGCCTGAAGAGCTTTGTATGCCTCAACCCCAAAGTATTCGATATCACCGTTGCAAACGGAGAAGGAGCCGGACTTCTTCTTGGTACACTCAGGAGCGTTAAAGCCCAAGAGACGAATACGACTCGCCCACCCGCCGATACGCGTCAGGGCGTAGACAGTGTCGCCGTCTGTCACGTGGACAATCCGCACCTTTACACCATCTGCGATAGGGGGAGGATCTTTGGATTCGTCAGGCTCAGGTTCAGGCGCCACTTCCGGCCCGGCATCAACGACAGGCTCAGGAGCAGGTTCGACGCTCTTCTCGACGACAGGTTCAGAGCTCTTCTCGCTCACCTTCTCGTTTTTGGCTGGCGGATCTGAACATGCCAGCAATACACTCATACATAACAAACACATCCATCCCATTCGTACCAAACGCATCCGAGGTCCTCCAGAAGCAAATCGTAGGCGTCACTTTCACACGACAAAATCATCTCGTCGTAATGACAAACATATGATTATGCCACAGCAGTTGCGCTTTTGCACGTACGAATTGTATGTGGCTGTAAGGCAGACGACCTTGTCATGTGCAGATATGAAGATATGTGACGGTCAAGGTTGGGTGCGATGTTGAAGGAGATGAATCCCGAGGACTGGGCGGCGGTAGCGAAGCAGACTGCGCAGATACCAACGAAGAGGTGTATCGACAATCCCTCCCCACACCTTTGTGGCATGGCGGATATGCAGCCCTTGTTTGAGACGCACGATCAGCCCTTGGTGGAAAATCTGTCCGGGAGAGTATGGCTTGGAAGGTCGTAACATACTGATAATCGCTCCTACAGGGATCTTGTTGTGGTGCTTGATCGCATCTTGGAGCGACAGATATGGGAGCTTGAAGGTCCCTTTGACAAGGCGTCGAGCGCCCATCCGCCTGACAAAACGTCTCGCCGAACGAGCTGCGTAGCTACGTCTTGAGATGACCTTGACGAGTGTGCGTGTATCAGTTCCTCCAACACGACGGGTAATATCGACGAACACCTTCTTGCGAATCAAACCCGGAATCCATTGCGCCATCGGGAGATGACGACGAAATCGATATCCAACCATTCCTTTGATGTAGCGGAGAGTTTGGGTGTACGCGATCGCACGCTTCAGACCAGAATGCTGCCCCAGCGCGACGCTCTCTTCCAAGAACGTCACACAGTCGAGGCGCTTGAAGGAGAAGATGGGGTCTTTATCGTACTGGCCATGTGGCCCCTCCCCCAACGCGTCCAATTGATATGGCGTTCCAAGCATTCTCGCGCTGATCGCTTGCAAACGCGCCTGTCTATTCTTGTGTGTTGTGTGGATATTTGAGAGCGCTGAAGACAAAGCGTTTTTCTTCATCAAGAAGAACGGTCTTGGGACATCAACTTTCGAAGGCGGTCCCATCCGCAAGTACGCCCGAATACTGTTACACGTATACGACGTGAGACGACGGATCTGGCAGGCCTTGCGGAAGTTCCCAGCGCGCGCCTTCTCGTATCTCATCTTCATCCAACGCACCGCAAAGATCCGCTTTTTACGCACAGGACTCATTAATCCCTTACGCAACAGTGACGCGCTCCACGCACCAGGCCACCTACCGAGCTGTTTACCGAGTCGAGGTTGTGTCCACACACGCGCCGCCCACCACTGTTGTGAGACTTTATCTCCGAGAGAGGCCTTCGCGAGCGAGGTGACGACAGCAAGGCGCCCTTTGTGTGTGGGGAGGTCTCGCAGAACAGAAGGGTCTCCAATCGCGCTAAGTGCACGTAGCGCAGCGATCTTCTCAGCCACGCTCCCAACCTTCACGCGACGCAACAGTAGACGCGATGAGGCCTGATCTTTCAGGACCCCAAGAGCTTCGATTGCCGCGAGCCGAACTCCCAAATCAGCATCCCGAAGCAACGGACGTATCGCATCCACACTCCAAGGCAATCTCCAGGCCATCAGCGCGAGTACGCCACCTCGCCTCATCTTCGCCTCTTTCATGTGAAGAAGTCCAAGCATGTAGGGAATGGATCGTGTCTCCCTCATCTGCGCGAGCTGTCGCCCGGCGATACGTTGAAGTCGCGCACTCCCAAGGCGGATCCGGTACACCCATCTCATCAACGTCACGCGCTTTGCGCTCCGACGAATGGCCGAGATCCCCGTACGCTTTCCACTCCATGAACGCCTACGCTTCGCAGCCTGAGTATGCGTAGTTGACACCACACAGAGACACAAGCAGATCAAACCACACAACACTCGCTTCATGTCCGCGCCTCTTTGTGCAGGGCAAAGATCTCTTTGGCTCTATCGAGGAGATCGTATGCGACCTGCTTCTTACTCAGCAGAGGAAGATGTTCAGGTTCTTTATCAGGGCGCACAAAGATCGCCTCGTTGGTCTCAGTACCAAAACCACTGCCGGCCTTTGAGACATCGTTGGCGACGATCATATCGACCTTCTTGCGAGAGAGTTTGCCCTGCGCGTAGCTGACGACGTCATGGGTCTCTGCAGCAAAGCCAACAGTGACACGATGTCGAGAAGGTGTGAGTGAGGCGAGGATATCCAACGTCCGCGCGAGCGGAATCGAGAGCGCATCATCACTCTTTTTCATCTTCTTGTCCGCGACCTCCTTGGGCTTGTAATCTGCGACAGCGGCGGACATGATCAACATCGAGGCGTCCTCAACGTGTGCGTGGACAGCTTCGGCCATATCCGCCGCAGAGCGGACAAATAGGGGGCGGCAGCCTGCAGGGATCGGTAATGTGTGCACGCTGGTGATCAACGTCACGTCTGCACCTCGTTTTGCCGCCGCTTCTGCGATCGCGAACCCCATCTTCCCGGTGGAGCGGTTGGTAATATAGCGGACAGGATCGATGTCTTCGAGGGTGGGACCAGCGGTGACAAGGATACGATGCCCCACGAGATCTTGCACATCACCTCGCAACACAGACTCACAAAAAGCGACCAAATCAGCAGGTTCGGCGAGACGCCCCAGACCAAACTCGCCACAGGCCATCTCCCCACTTCCAGGAGGAGCGATATGGTATTGGGGCCATGACTGGAGCGTTCGAAGATTGTTTTGCACACCGGGATGCTGGTACATTTGGGGATTCATCGCGGGCGCGAGGATAACAGGCCCATGCGCTGCGATAATTGCGGTAGAGAGGAGATCCTCAGCAGAACCTGTCGCGATCCGCGAGAGAGTACGCGCGGTGGCAGGTGCGACAATCGTCAGATCAGCTTGACGGGCGAGTGAGATGTGCGCTGTTGCGACCTCTTCTCCGCCACTAAAGAGCTCTGAATAGGCCTGTCTTCCTGTGAGCGAAAAGAAGGTCAAGGGCGTGATAAATTCGCAAGCTGAGCGTGTCATCACGACTTGTACATTTGCGCCCTTTTTGATCAGCAGGCGCGCAAGCTCAGCCGCTTTATACGCGGCAATACTTCCTGAGACCCCAAGCAGGATCTCTCGTCCGTCCAACATTCTCATCCTCCTGTGTTGTTGACGAGCATCATGGCTTTGTCTTCATTAAATGTAACGCGTCCCCAACCCGACCTCAAACTTTTCGAAGGCTTTTTCCTTGTTGTGACCATACTCTTGACAAGCTCTCCCTCCCCCCTCCATCATAAAATGGAACCACAACGACCACGCCGATACTGTATTGGGTAGACAATATCATCCCGACAGAAGGTGACGAGCATTGATCACACAACAACGTATTGCCAACCAAACACGCCCCAAGGCGTCCCACTCCATTGTCCTTTGGTTTGTTCTTTTGTGCGCCAGCCTCTACTCCTTACCTGCGCTTGCAGCCCCCACGCTCAATGTCGACAACATCAAGATCAAGCCTTTTCGCGCTGGGATCTACTTTCCAGCCAACGAGAGTGAATGCGAGAGCTACGTCCAAAGGCACATCAAGAGACAACCCCCAAGCAAGCGCCGACACTACCCACGCACGATCAAAGAAGCCATCATGTGGATCAAAAAAGCCCGCGATGAAGGTCGTTTTTACGCGCAGCAAGGGCAGGTCCTCGGTTGGTTACAGAGCCGCATCGATCAACACAAAAAGGGCAATCTCTTTTTGCTCTTTGGCAACAATCACAACATCATCGAACACTATCGTTTCTTCAATGAGTTATGGACACCTGGCAAAGACGGGATCGCGCTCTCAGGCGTCACCCATCTCGCGCTGGAGGCGTTTGTCACGGAGCTCAAGAAAAAACGTCTCTCCAGGCGAGATGTCCGGTGGATGAGAAAACTTTGGAAGACATGGCGTCTTCGTAAGTCGCTCTTGACCAACCGGACCCAACGCAAAAAACTGCTCTCTTTGCTCGTCTCTGGCCAGCAAACGCTTCTCGATCTGTACATCCACAAAAAGCGCAGGTGGGCGTATCGGCTGCTCGAAGTGCTCAACGCCTTTATGCTCGGTCGTTCCTACTCGCCGCTGTATTTGAAAGAGTTGATCAGGACGATCAAGCTCGCCCGCCACTACCAGGATGCAGAGGGAAGACGCGCTCGCCTCGACGTCGTCGCAAGTGATATGTCCTTGCGTCTTCGCAAAAAAGTCCGTCACTATCGGTGCTGGCTGTATAGCTTACGTGAGATCTTCAGCCTCCAAGCGATCCACCACAGACTCAAAAAAAAGCGCAATGTGATCGGATACATGTGGGGTTCAGATCACATCAGGAAGCGACACTTTCCGCGTTTTGTCTCGCGAAAAGACAAGGTCGTCTCGATCCGATTACAAGGAGGTGGGATGCCTGACATATGGGATCGCGCGTTACTGCGCCTGCGCCTCCCTCAAAAGCCCTTCGCGATCGTGACACCCGGCGCAGAGGAAGGCGATCTGATGGTCCACTTCCCTCCCAAAGGCCCATGGATCGCAGGCAAGGCGTTGATCGGCCCCATCTCTCAGGCACATCTTCTGCGACTGACAAAGGGACCAAAGCCGCCCAAACAACCCCCACCACTACCGAGCAATTACCACTACTCGCTCAACATCTCATTACAAATGATGAGACGCCCCCTCTCTTTTTGCTATCGCAAGGGACACACAAGCACGCTCGTACGCATTCATATCGCGCCAAGCGGTCGGATCGTGAAAGTTGGAGGGGTCCATAAACAGGCGACAGGTTGGTCCATGCCGTGCATCCAGCGGGTGCTTTGGCGACTCCCACTCCCCCCTCCTCCTGGACGGCGCGCGCTCGAGATCGTCTTCATTTTGCGCTACAAACCCAACAAATAGAGCACGCGACACAAACGAATCGGGCACCTTCTACGGCTTGAGTTGATCGGCAAAACGTCCTTGATATTGAGCTTCTCCGATACATTTTTGGAAGATGAACTGACAAATAAATGTCCCAGGATACAGGTACAGTGGGATGGGGGAGACGTTGTTGATCTCAAGCACCTGTTTGTTGGAGATGCCCGGCTGCATAAAGCCAGCGGTGACGTGAACAGTCAACCCCACACGCGCGAATCGACTACGCCCTTCCAGCCAACCACACACATCTCCAGGCAAGGTCAAACGTTCGAGGGTGATGCCGAGGACACTCTCACCAGGGAGCAACAAGAAGCGATCGTCGACTTCGAGATATTCGGTGACGTGTTCGTAGTTGGCGTCTTCGGTGATATCGAAGGTCTCGTTGATCTTTTTGAAGACGCGAAACTTGTTGTCCAGACGTAGATCGATGGAGGCGGGTCCAATAGCATCTTTGACGAAGGGATCGATCTTGATACGTCCACTCTCAACTTCACGGATGATCTCGTCGCGGGTCAAAATACTCATGAGCATACACACCTTTCGTTTGAGGGAGCCGACCTCACCGCTACGCAAGAGACCAAGGCCAGACCACCCGTTGTGGATGAATGTAATGTACACACACTTTATCGCACTCTGGCCAACATTTCCAACGACAAAGACAAATGATGACAAAGCATCCATGACACAGTGAGGGGACGTACAAGTTGTTGCACAGCTTTCGCTTGACTCTATGAGGATGGAATGATAGAAGGTTAGGGCCTATTTCACGCGAGTGTAATACGAAAACCAAAAACCATCGAAAGTCATACACAATTTGGGCTTTTGATAAGGGAAGTTGAGCTTCCTTTTGGTGTTGCCTTTGGAGACTCTCTTTGATGATAGATATGCAAAAGATACCAAGTATCGATCAGTTCGATCTCCACGATAAAAATGTCTTTATCCGCCTCGATCTGAACGCCCCTGTTGAAGACGGCGTGGTGACAGACGACACACGTCTACGTGCGGCGCTACCGACGATCAACTACGCACTCGCTCGCTCTGCGCGTGTCATCCTCGCCTCCCACCTTGGACGTCCAAAAGGCAAGCTGGACAAAAAATTTAGCCTGGAGCCTGTCGCGAAAAAACTCGCGGAGCTGCTCGATCACGACGTCATTCTCTCCGACTACCCCATCGGAGATGCGACCAACAAGCTCGTACACGATATGCGCAGCGGTGATGTCCTGCTCCTCGAAAACTTGCGCTTCGATCCCTCAGAGAAGAGCAACGAAGAGAGCTTCTGTCGTCAACTCGCCTCCTACACAGATGTCTATATCAACGACGCATTCGGAACAGCCCACAGAGCCCATGCCTCCACTGCGGGGATGGTTGATTTTGTGGAGGGCGCTTGTGGCGTCGGATTTTTGGTCAAAAAAGAGATCGAAATCCTTGGAAAACTCTACACAAACCCAGAGAAACCCTTTGTTGCGATCCTTGGCGGCGCCAAAGTCTCCGACAAGATCCAATTGATCAGCAGCCTGTTTGAGCGTTGTGACACGATCCTCATTGGTGGCGCGATGGCGTACACCTTCTTGAAGGCAAAAGGGGAAGATGTTGGTGCTTCGCTTGTAGAGACCGAACAACTCCAGCTCGCGCGGCAACTGCTCGAACGCGCTCGTCTTCAAAATGTGGAATTCCTCTTGCCTGTTGACCACGTTGTCGCGAAGGCGTTCCAAAAAGACGCGGATTGTCGTATCACAGAGGACACCTTCGAAGAAGGCGAGATGGGTCTCGATATTGGACCTGTCACACGTAGCATCTACAGTAAAGAGATCGCCGAAGCCAAGAGCGTCTTCTGGAATGGACCGATGGGTGTGTTTGAGTGGCCATCCTTTGCGGAGGGTACAAGAGCCATCGCAAAAGCTCTCGCAGAGACCGATGCCAACACAATCGTTGGTGGTGGAGACTCCGCCGCAGCGGTGCAAAAGTTTGGCTTCAGCGAACAAGTCAGCCACATCTCGACAGGTGGAGGCGCCTCCCTCTCCTTCTTGGAAGGAAAGGAGTTGCCCGCGCTGAAAGCAGTGTTCCAACGCGCCGCCCGACGTGCAGCCCTCCACGAAGACGCATAAACGTCACATACTGACAGGAGCCACACCATGAGCCAACGAAGACCTTTGATCGCCGGCAACTGGAAAATGAACAAAACACTTGACGAATCCGTAGCGTTTGCCAAGGAGCTCGTCGAGGCTGTCGGTTCGACACCAGACGTCGACGTCGTGATCGCCCCAACGACTGTGACTTTACACGCAGTCTCACAGGTCATCGCAGACAGCCCCATCCAGCTGTCAGCACAAAACGTACATCCCCAACCAAGTGGCGCGTACACGGGAGAAGTTTCTCCTGCGATGCTCAAAGCTGTGGGCTGTACATACGCGATCGTTGGGCACTCCGAACGACGCCAATACTTTGAAGAGAGTGACGCATTTATCCGCGAAAAGAGCGACGCGCTCCGCGCTGAAGGCGTTCTCCCCATCGTCTGTATTGGCGAGAGTCTCGAAGAGCGAGAGGGTGGTCAGACCTTCTCTCGTGTCGAGGCACAACTCAAGGCCGCCCTCGAAGGTTTGTCCGCCGAGGAAGCCAAAACCCTCACCATCGCCTATGAACCCATCTGGGCCATCGGCACTGGTAAAACAGCAACCCCAGCACAAGCACAAGAAGTCCATCACTTTCTGCGACAACAAATCGCGACATTGGTGGATCAAGATACAGCCAACAGCGTTCGCCTTTTGTACGGCGGAAGCGTGAAACCCAGCAACGTCGTCGCGTTGATGCAAGAAGACGATATCGACGGTGCACTTGTCGGTGGCGCATCCCTGAAGGTCGACTCATTTCGCCAGTTGGTCCATTTTCAATCATAACTCTATTTCATTTCACCTATCGTGTGTACGGAGAAGGCTCCATGACTTTTCTCGCGAACTTCATTCAAGTGGTTCATGTCATCACCTGTTTCATCATGATCGTCGCCATCCTACTACAGGCCGGAAAAGGCGGTGGTATTGTCACTGGAGGTAGCGCAACACAAACCATGTTTGGTGGTAGTGGTAGTGCTCCCTTCCTCGCTAAACTTACGGCTGTCCTCGCGACGATCTTCATGTTCACAAGCATGACACTCGCGTACTTTGCGACTTTTGGCCCCGAACGCGCACTCGCAGTCAAAGCCATCCACAAAATGGCTGACGAAGCCGTGAAGGTCCTCGAAAAAGTCAACGTCTCATCCTCCGAGACGCTGAAACTCGCTGCTGACGTAGAAAAAGCTGTAAAAGGCGCAAAGAAAACCAAAGCGAACAAAGCGAAATTCGACGCCATCCAAACACAGCTCAACGAAGTTCGTAGCCTCGTCGAAAGCGCCAAAAAACGCGTTGAAAAGCTCAAAAAAGATGCCGCAACTGCAAAGTCAAAAGCATCCATTACCAAAGCAAGCGACGCCAAAAAGAACGCAAACGAGCTGAAAACACAAGCAGACGACACCAAGAAAAAAGCTGAAGAAGCGAAGAAGAAAACCGACGCTCTCCTCGGCAAAAAACCAGCAGCACGCAAACCAGCTGAGCGCAAAGCTGCAGACAGAAAAGCACCCGCAAAACCCGCTGCACGCCCTGCTGAGCGCAAAGCTGCTGCACCTGCGAAGCCCGCTGCACGCCCCGCTGAGCGCAAAGCTGCTGCTCCCGCGAAACCCGCTGCACGCCCCGCTGAAAGAAAAGCTGCTCCCGCAAAACCCGCTGCTCCGGCGAAGCCTGCTGCACGCCCCGCTGAGCGTAAAGCTGCCCCTGCGAAGCCTGCTGCACGTCCTGCTGAAAGAAAAGCTGCTCCCGCAAAACCCGCTGCACGTCCAGCTGAGCGCAAAGCTGCTGCGCCCGCGAAGCCTGCTGCACGCCCCGCTGAGCGCAAAGCTGCTGCACCTGCGAAGCCTGCTGCACGTCCTGCTGAAAGAAAAGCTGCGCCCGCGAAGCCCGCTGCAAAACCTGCTGAGCGTAAAGCTGCGCCCGCGAAGCCTGCTGCACCTGCGAAGCCTGCTGCAAAACCAGCTGAGCGTAAAGCTGCTGCACCCGCGAAACCTGCTGCACGCCCCGCTGAGCGCAAAGCTGCTCCCGCAAAACCCGCAGCACGCCCTGCTGAGCGCAAAGCTGCTCCCGCGAAGCCTGCTGCACGCCCCGCTGAGCGTAAGGCTGCTGCGCCCGCGAAGCCTGCTGCACGCAAAGCCGCACCCACAAAGCCAGCTGAAAGAAAACCTGAAGCTCGCTAACATCCCCTCTGCTCCTCTACAAACAATCCCTCCGTACAATCCAGACTCTCTCTCCAAACCCACTCTCTTCTCACATATTCAAGAATCAAACACGTCTTGATCAAGGCGTCCGAAACGTGTAATATGTCTGTGTTAATTGTTTGAATGGAAAAATTTTTTGCCTGTTCTCACACAAGATGTTGGGATGGAAACATGAGCGCGAGATTCTTTGCCTTCCTGCTATTTTGCGGTCTCTTTGTGGGACACGCCGAAGCTGCAACCAAATTTGCCTACCCACTCCCAACCAAAGACACTGTGATCACAGCCTACTACGATACCAATCGTTCCTCCGGCGCAAAGCGCGACTGGAACGGAGGCTCTCACACATATGACAACCACGCAGGTAGCGACTACGGTCTCTATGGACGATGGACCAAAATGGACGCTGGCGTCTGGATCACAGCGGCCGCGCCAGGAAAAGTCGTCTCAGCCTCCGATGGCCAAGCCGATCGTTGCACCAGTGGCAGCTGTTCACCTTGCAACGGAAACTACGTAAAGATTCAGCACTCCGATGGAAAACACTCGTACTACCTCCACATGAAGAAAGGGACGGTGCAGGTCAAAGTGGGGCAAAACGTCAAATGTGGCGACCGTCTCGGAAAAGTAGGTTCGAGTGGTTGCTCGACAGGACCTCACCTGCACTTCCAGGTCAACACAGCGTCGAGTTACAGCACACATCGCTGCCCCTTCGTCCACAACGACTGGGTCAGCAAAGGTAGCTACAAAGGATACCCATCGACAACCTGCCAAAGTGGTGGCTCAACCAACCCCCCTCCCCCCACCAATTGTGACTACATCAAAACAGCTCGTCTACAAGGCGGACAGCTCAACATCCGCCCCTCTTCCAATACCAACCAATCCCCTGTTGGGACAGTTGGTGATGGCGTCTGTCTCAAAGTCCTCTCCAAAACGACGTCAGGACAAAACATCTCGGGCACCACCACTTGGTACAAGATCAACCACAACGGCGCGACAGGTTGGATCTCCGCCTACTACGCGGACTGTTCATCGTGTGGTCCTCCCGCAGAATGTAACGCAGGACAAACAAAAGCCTGCTACACAGGGGCCGCCAACACCCGCAATAAAGGTGTTTGCAAAGACGGAAAACGCTCCTGCAACAACGGCAAATGGGGCGCATGTCAGAATGACACCAAACCCTCCGCCGAAAAGTGTGACGGCAAAGACAACGACTGTGACGGCAGTGTAGACGAAGGCAACCCCGACGCTGGCGGAAGCTGTACCACTGGAACTGGCGGACCATGTGGACAGGGCACCAAGCAATGTAAAGGCGGGAAGATCGTCTGTGAAGCCAACCAACCCGGTGGCACTGAACTGTGTGACAACGTCGACAACAACTGCGATGGGCAGATCGATGAAGGTCTCTCAAGAGACTGCTATACAGGCCCCCCCAACACCAACGGGATCGGCTCTTGTAAAGGTGGCACACAGACTTGTAACGCCGGAGAGTGGGGAAGTTGTAACGGTGAAGTCAAACCCACAAACCAAGAGCTCTGCAATAACCAGCTCGACGATAACTGTGATGGGAATGTCGATGAAGGTTGCAACACTTCCGGCTCTTGTACAGCTGGCGAGACCCGCCCCTGTTACACAGGTCCCGCCGGAACACAAGGTGTAGGCACATGCAAACAGGGCCTCGAAACCTGCCAAAACAACACTTGGAGCGCGTGCCAAAACCAAGTCCTCCCAGCCTCACAAGAGCTCTGTGGTAACGCACAAGATGACAACTGCGATGGACAAACAGACGAAAATTGCAGTGGCAGCGACACCTGTGTCGACAATGACAAAGATGGCTACGGTGTAGGGAACAGTTGTATCGGTCTTCAAGATTGTAACGACAACGATCCCAATATGCACCCCAACAAAGAAGAAGTCTGTGGCAACGGAAAAGACGAAGATTGTAAGGACGGCGACCTCCCCTGCTCCAACACGACGACCAAGTTACAAGTCGGTCAGGCCGGATGTACACAGGCAAGTGATTGTGTAACTAACTTCTGCGCCAACAAAGGCGGTGTCAACAGATGTTCACAACCTTGCAAGCTGTCGGCAGAGTGTCCCACAGGATTTGAATGTGTTGGTGAACAGGCCTGCTGGCCTTCTTCGGGCACAACACAGTCAAACTGTGACAGCGCGAGTGGCGAAAAATGCTTCCAGGTGCGCGGTGGTTGTGGATGCTCAAGCCAGTCCGAGCAACCCGATCCAGGACTCCCTGTCATGCTCTTTTTGGGTTGTCTACTCTTTATGTGGCGTCAACTCCGAAGGACTCCCCATTCCACCAATCGCAAGTAACGTATCGCTTCCCCCAACGAGGAGTCACTCTCTCCCATGCTTAAGAATGTATTTGTGCTCTCTTTTTTGTTGTGTATGACATGTTCTTTGTGGCCTTCAGGCGACGTACATGCCCAGGCTTGTGACTACATCAAACTCGCTCGTTTGGGTGGTGGTAATCTCAACATTCGCCCCTCCTCCAACACAAACCAATCCCCCGTTGGAACAGTGCCCGATGGCACCTGCCTGAAAGTCCTCGACAAGACCACGTCAGGACAGGACGTCAAAGGGAATACCACTTGGTACAAAATCACCTACAACAACAACACAGGCTGGATTTCCGGATACTACGCAGATTGTAGTACATGTGGAGGTTCGACTTCAGACTGCACAGATGGCCAAACACGCACCTGTTACTCCGGTCCGGACGCGACAAAAGACAAAGGCGCTTGTAAAAGTGGTTCACAGTCATGTAGTGGTGGCAAATGGGGAGCATGCACAGGTGAAGTCATCCCCACAACAGAGTCATGCAATGGCCTTGATGACAACTGTGACGGCAATGTAGATGAAGGCAACCCCGGCGGCGGCAGCAGTTGTAACGCAGGTACAGGCGGAGCATGTGGACAAGGCACCAATACGTGCAAAGGCGGCAAACTCGTCTGCGAAGCCAGCCAACCAGGAAACAACGAAATTTGCGACAACGTCGACAACAACTGCGATGGACAGATCGATGAAGGCCTCTCAAGAGGTTGCTACACAGGCCCTCCCAACACCAACGGGATCGGCACCTGTAAAGGTGGAACACAGACCTGTAGCGCCGGTAAGTGGAGCACCTGCGCAGGAGAAGTCCCCCCAGCCTCCCAAGAGACTTGTGGCAACAACCAAGATGACAACTGCAATGGACAAACAGACGAAGGCTGTAGTGGTACAGGGCAAAAGAAACAGGAAGGCGAAGCTTGTTCACAACCTGATGATTGTGCGACCAACGTTTGCGCTCGTTTGGGCGAAGAATCGCTCTGCTCACGCGCCTGCCAAACTGACGCAGACTGTGCGACCGACTTCACCTGCGTTGGAGGAACAGCCTGTTGGCCAAAAGACAAAGTCCCCGACAGTAGTAGCTGTAAAATAGATGGAGATTGCCCAAGAGGGGCCTTCTGTGAAGCTGGCGTGTGCACCGAAAAAGGCTGTGGTTGCCAAAGCCAACCTGATGCCCCCGTGCCTGCCAGCCTGTTTTTGGTGTTGGGCCTGTTCCTATACCTCCGGCAACGTAGCGTCCGAGAAACAAAACATCCGAACGTATCGTAAGGTGAAAGCATGTTAATCAGGTCATTTCTCTTGTCACTTCTGCTCTGTGTCGGATTGCCACACGTGGCACAGGCAGCCTGCACCTATGTCAAAACAGCCAACCTCGGCGGCTCAAATCTGAATATCCGCTCTAGCGCAAACACGAGCAGCTCTGTACTCGGCGGCGTGCCTGAAGGTGCCTGTCTGAAAGTCCTCAGCACAACAACGTCAGGACAAAATATCAAGGGGAACACAACCTGGTACAAAATCTCTTACGGCGGTAAAACGGGCTGGGTCTCTGGATACTATACAGTCTGTAGCAATTGCGGAGGTCCGCCACCGGAGTGCAGCGCTGGACAGACAAAAGCCTGTTACACAGGAGCCGCCAACACCCGCAGTAAAGGTGTCTGTAAAGACGGAAGGCAGTCTTGTAGCAACGGCAAATGGGGCTCCTGCCAGGGCGAAACCAAACCCTCTGCTGAAAAGTGCGATGGCAAAGACAACGACTGCGACGGCGACGTCGATGAAGGCAACCCCGACGCCGGCGGAAGTTGTGGAACAGGTATCAGCGCGCCCTGCCAATTTGGAACCACCACATGCCAGGGCGGCAAACTGATCTGCAAACCCAAACCCAACAACAGCAACGAGATCTGTGACAATCTCGACAATAACTGCAATGGACAGATCGACGAAGGCCTCTCAAGAAATTGCTACACAGGTCCCGCCAACACCAACGGCGTCGGGATCTGCAAAGGTGGCAAGCAAACGTGTAGTGTCGGAACATGGGGCCCCTGCGCAGGAGAAACCAAACCCGCCTCCAAAGAGACCTGTGGAAATGGTCAGGATGACGACTGCAATGGACAAAAAGATGAAGGCTGCTCTCCGACAGGTGACTGCAAAGATGGTGACACACAGCCCTGTTACACAGGTCCCCCTGCGACCCGCAGTCAGGGCAGCTGTCACGATGGAACACAGATCTGTAGTGGTGGAAAGTGGGGCTCCTGTCAGGGTGAAACAAAACCCACCGCGCAGGAGATCTGTGGCAACGCAAAAGACGACAACTGCAACGGTCAATCCGACGAGAACTGCAACGTCCCGCAACAGTGTACAGACAACGACAAGGATGGCTTTGGCTTTGGACAAAATTGCTCAGGTATCCAAGACTGCAATGACGCCGACCCCTCTGTCCATCCCAACCAACAAGAGATCTGCGGCAACGGAAAAGACGACGACTGTAAAGATGGCGATCTTCCCTGCGCCAAGCTCCCCTTCGGTACACAAGGCTGCACCAAACCAGAAGACTGCGAAAGCAACCTTTGTGTCCGACTCAACGGAGAATACAGGTGTTCCCAGTTGTGCCAGACCAAAGCCGAGTGCCCCTCTGGTTACAAGTGTATCAATCAAAGCGCATGCTGGCCGATTCAACAGGAAGTCCCAGACGCAGGACAGCTCCAATCTTGCAAGGCCGACGCGGACTGTCCCTCAGGGCAATTTTGTGAGTTTGGATTTTGTGCACAGAAGACAGGTTGTGGTTGCGAAAGTCACGACGGCAACCTCTCCCCTCTCCCCTTCTTGTTGATGTTCGCTCTTCTCATCGGATGGAGACGAAAACATCTTCCCCATCACTGACATCTTGCAGTTGATGAGAGGACAATTTCACAGTCTCTTCATCGTTTTTTCATCAACGCGGTGATACTTACGAGTGCCGGGAATATGAGAAAAGAGGCGATTGTTGTGGGGATTGGATGAGGACATGAGAGGCATGTCGCTTTTTGGGTGGATGGTGCTCTTTTTTGTGCGTAAACCTCGAAATGACCAAAGCCAGCACAATCACAAGTACACAGCCCCCGATGATATACCAGGCATATGTTTCTTTTTGTTTGTTATCCATATCTATCATTCCCTTATCAAGCAGGTTATACACAAACAGACGATCGACATCGGCAACAAACATAGCGCATCCAAACTACGGAATCAAGCTCGTCTGAGGGATACACATGACGTCGAAACAAACACCGTCGGAATCGACACCATCGTTGGTCGCAAATGCTCCGCTCCCCACGCTCTCACAAGAAGCACTGGACGAAGCCTTTCCACCCATCGCTCCCTCTTTGCTTGCTCATCACGACGAAGACCTGCACACTGACGATCACGCAGACACCATCCCCGAACGCGCGCTCCCCTTCGCAGCACAAGCCAAACGAGCTGGACGTATACGTTGGTTGAAACGCATCGCGACAACCTGTATTTTGCTCGGCCTTCTCGCGCTCCTCGCGATAGCAGGGCTCTTTTGGCACCTCAGCCATGATCTTCCGACACTCAAGACACTCAAGGACTACAGACCATTCTTGATCACACGTGTATACGCGGTGGATGGCTCCATCGCGATGGAGCTGGCCCACCAACGCCGCACCCCCATCGCATACGACGAAGTCCCCAAACACATGATACAAGCCATCGTCGCCGCAGAAGACGCAGACTTCTTCAAACACCAAGGGATTGACTACCTCGGTATCGCCCGCGCGTTTTGGCGCAATATCTGGAAGCGTACAGGTTCACGACATGGGGGCTCGACCATCACACAGCAGGTCGTGAAGACGTTCCTACTCTCTCCCCAGCAAACATACAAACGCAAAATACGTGAAGCGATCCTCGCGCGCCGACTCGAGAGTAACCTGACCAAAGACGATATCCTCTTTTTGTATCTCAACCAGGTCAACTTCGGCAATAGACGCTATGGCATCCAAGAGGCCGCCAAATACTACTTCAATAAACCTGCACAAAAACTCTTGCTCGATGAGTGCGCGATCCTCGCCGGGATGCTCAAACACCCCGAATACTACAACCCCGTCCACAGCAAAAGACTCGCCAAACGACGCCGGGATTATGTCCTCAAGAGGATGTGGCACGAAGGATACATCGACCAAAAGACGTATACACAACACGTCAATAAGCCGATCGCGACACCTCAACCCCCTCCTCCTCCTCCGTTCTCCAGCGACTACTACACAGAGGAAGTTCGTCGACGTGCCATCGTCCTACTCGAACGCTATCTCTCAACACGCATCAAAGACCCAAAGAAGCGACGAATCGAAGCCTTGAACATGCTCTACCGCAAAGGTTTACGGATCGAGACCGCGCTCTCACCGCGCGCACAACGTCTCGCAAAGCGCGCGATGCGCCAGGGGCTTCGAAAACTGGACAGACGATATGGGTACAGAGGCCCTATCCGTCACATCCCAGCGAAACACTACACCAAAGAGCTCGCCTATCTGCGTAAACAAACACGCGCTCTCCCCAAAGACAAGCGACGACAGGCTCTCGTCACACATACCTCCTCACAAGGTGTCCACATCTCCACAGGCCAGCAGAAAGGTGTTATCCCCTGGTCATCGCTCTCATGGGCCACCAAACGACCTCTCAAAAATGGCACACAGCGCACTGTCCATCGCAAGAAACTCCTCTCCAAAGGAGACTTGATCTGGGTTCGTCCCCACCCCAATACACCCCAAGAGTTCTCTCTTGAACAGCAACCCAAGCTACAAGGTGCGTTGATCATGATCGAGCCCATGACACACAGAGTCCGGGCGCTTGTGGGTGGACGAGACTTTCGCAGCAACTCGTTTAACAGGGCTGTACAGGCCAAAAGACAGCCAGGATCGACGTTTAAGCCCATCGTCTACGCTGCCGCGATCCAATCACAACAATACACCACAGCCAGCCAGATCAACGACGCCTACTTCGAAGTCGTCACCAAAGGCAAACGCTGGATCCCCAAAAACGACAACAAGCGTTACCTCAACAGACCTGTTCGTATCCGCGAAGCCCTCAGCAAGTCGATTAACACAGTCGCGGTCCGTGTGCTCTCAAGGATGACACCTGAACGTGTGATCCAATTTGCCCAAAAGTTGGGGATTCATTCCAAGCTGACGCCTGTGCTCCCACTGGCCCTCGGCGCCTCCTCCGTCCAACCTCTCGAATTGACCAACGCCTACGCGACGTTCGCCGCACAAGGCATCTACGACGATCCGGTCTTTGTGACGCGTATCCTGGACGATGATGATCGCGTCATCTACGAACGTTTGACAAACCCAAGACGCGTCCTCAGCGCTGGCGTCGCCTATATCATGAACGACTTGCTACAAGATGTCGTGCGCAAGGGAACTGCGAGGCGTGCACGCGTCCTCAAACGTCCTATCGCCGGAAAAACAGGGACGACCAACAAGGTCCGCGATGCGTGGTTTGTCGGTTATACACCAGATGTCTGCACAGGTGTCTGGATCGGGCACGACGACCAAACAAGACTCACCATCGGTAGTCACGCGAGCAACACCGCTTTGCCGATCTTCGTCGACTTTATGAAACAACTACACATCGACAAAGGCGGACAAACGCTCCCGATCAAACCCTTCGCCATCCCCGATGACATCCAATTTGTGAAGATCGATCCAAGCTCTGGATTGCTCGCTCCACCGAACTTCACCAATTTTGTCTTTGAGGTCTTTTTGCCTGGGACACAGCCCACACAATACGCCAACAACCCTGACCCCCTCACCAATCCCATCGATCTTTAGAGCGTGTTTTCCACACACCTGGAAAAGTCCCATCATTTTTTGCATACAACCTTGCCAACATTCTCAATTGTCGCTAGCCTGATCGCGGTCTCGATTCACACACACAAGTACAAGGAATATCTGTGAGCGTCAAAGACTTCTCAAAACGCACGTACACGGTCATGATGACATGCCTCATCATTGGTATTGTCGCCGTCCTATGGTGTTCAGAATGGTTTGCATTCCTCCAGGCCCACATGTACGTCTCCTTTCAACATCGACAAGGAGAAGCTGTCTTCAGTGATGAATCAGCCAGATGGCTCTCTCCACTCCCCCAACAGGTGATGATCCCAGAGAAAGGACTCCCCTCTACAGTCCTCGAAGGTCAACGTCCCTTCTGGTTGATCGAACACGTCCGTACAGGCCTCAAGGGACAGCTCACACCGCGCTGGCAATGCAAACAGTGGCTGTTTGGTGCGCGTCGACTCTTTCGCGTCAGACGATGTCACCCTCACAATGGCGTCCAACGACATCTCAACGCCAACGCTCGCAAAGCCACCTACTTGATGAATGGAAAACCATGCCGGTGGCGCGGAAGTCGATGCCGATTTGGTCATCGTTGGCGATGGGCCGGTCCTCTACCGGACTTCCCCTCTGGCGGCGATCGATACAAGTGTGTTCGTATCCACCCCGTAAGCAACGGCTGGACAGAGGTCCACTTCCCTCCTGTCCCGATGCAAGATGGTGTGCGGATTGGGTATGGATTCAGCAAACGTGTTGGTTCATACACCCCCATGCGTGTGCAGCTTCAACTGCGCCAATGGCCCGACAAAATCAAATCGAAGACGCGCACTCCACGGCGCTTTGTCCCCACACTTCACAAGACGCTCATGGATCGTTGGATCGAACACCATTCGTTCTGGCACAGCCAATACTGGAAAGGAGGCGATGTCGCCCTCTCTCGTGGCGGGATCTCGATGAGAATCTGGACAAAAAACAACGGCGCGAAAGCCTTCTGTGTCCAAGTCGTCGCCTACCAGCCCAAAAAAGCCCTCGAACGAGCCCTACAAAAACGCATCAAAAAGTTGGTCGACAGATACCCTCGTCTCAAGGTCTCCCCCAAAAGACGCAGCCAAGCGCGTCCGACCTCGCGTCCAATCATCGTGAAAAGAGGCCACCCCTCCACACGAACAGCAAGGCCCAACAAGCGACGAAAACCTTCGACCAAACCAACGACCAAGAAGGCCAAGCAACACAAACCAACGACCAAGCCAAACAAACGAGACAAATCCACGACCAAGTCGGTAAAAAAACGTCCACACAAGCGCCCGACCAGTAGACCTCATCCACGAACGGAGGGGAGACCATGACAAAGCAAGCGCCCTCCTCTCTTTACACAGCGGACTCGCTCTACGATCCAGAAGACGTCCACCCACGTCCGTTACAATGGCGTCATCACGTATTTGTCGCGCTCGCGAGTCTGTTTTTTCTCCTGTGGTTGATCCCTTTCTACGAAGATCTTCCAGGCTCATCGGCCTCGCTCGACTCCCCCAATGAGAAGACGCGTGTCTTGGGGATGGCGTCGATTGGATTGTACGGAGAGCTTCATATCAACAAGATCCGCTCGCGCTGGTGGTGTCGCGTCACAGACCTCGCGGGTCGCAAGAAAGGGCCTCAAGATGGTCCGAATGCACCGGCGGTCTTCACCTACCCTGGAAAATCACCAGGGATGGCGTTGATGCTTGGACCAGTCTACGGTCTGTACAAAAAGACTATCTCACGGGGACCACCGAGCCTGTTCGAGGCGACTTACTTCGCGCGTTTATTTGGGACGATCTTGCCGACGTGGTTTGCGTCGTTGTTCTTTTACGCCTTCTTGCTCGCGATCTGTCGAAGCCGCTATGTCATCGTCGTCGGGTACTTCACGTACATGTTCGGCTCGATGATGTATCCATATGCGATCACTGTGAGCAGTCACTCCTTCTCGAACTCGATGTTGTGGTTGGTCTTTTTGTTATTGATCGCGCCTCCTCGTGGGATCTTCAAACGGATCTCCTTGTCCTTTTTGGTGGGGATCTGTTTGGGCTTGGCGATCGCAGTCGAATACTCCGCAGTCTTCACAGGTGTCTTCCTCGCGATTGTGGGGCTGTGGATCCGACCTCCACTGCCAGAAAAATACATACAAAAGCCTCTGCCAACAGGCTGGCGTTCGTTTTTCTTCTTTTGGGGTGTTCGGTGGCATCTGTGGGTGATCTTCTTGGGCAGCACGATCCCCGTTGGGGCCGTGATGTGGTATCACAAGGTCGCCTTTGGTTCGTACTTTACGACGCCTTATAGCCATCTACTTTACGCCCCCTTTCGCGCGGCCAACGCACAGGGCGTGATGGGTTTTCGAAGCCCAACATGGAGTCACCTCCTACACGCGTACATTCTGCCCTCATATGGGTTGTTGTTTTGGACGCCTTTTTTGCTCCTCGTCGTTCCAGCGATCGTGATGTTGCTGCGTCGGAGAGGGATGCGCTTTTGGGGGCTTTGGCTGTTTGGCTTGATCTCGTGGTGGTCGTTTTACAACACGACGATGCACAACCCACGTGGAGGATGGACCGTAGGTCCCCGTTACATCGCGAACTTACTGCCCTTCTGCTTCCTCGCGGCGATCTGGGCTGCCGACCAGTTGTACAGGCGACACGGCAACCGGCTGACCCTGTTTTTGTCCTTTACGGCGATCTGGTCCATCATTTTTTACGCGCTGGCGGCTGTCTTGTTCCCTCATCTACCGGAGAGCTCGAACTTTCCCTTTAACGACATCCTCATCCCAATGCTCAAACGAGGTCTCGCCCCGAGCAACCTCTTCCACCTCCCGCCGGGTTGGGCGATGTCTATCTACTTTGTCGCGCTCTCTTTATTGTGTGCGTATATTGCATTTGCAGGTTTTATCGGAAGATACAAACGTCGTGCGATCACACTCCTCCTCACCTCTCTCGCCCTCGCCTACCTGATGCTGTTTCAACTGTACAGCCCTGACTACAATCTCCAAGAAGCTCGCTACAAAAACATCGAACGTCTGATCCCCGAACAGTACCGCTGGTGATGTCAAAAACGCTCTGCTCTACTTTCGACAACAGTAGCGTTTTTTGTCGATCGATTGCAGCTTGCGTTTAAAAGGCGGCTTCCACAGCAGCTTGATATAGCCAAGCCCTTTGTAATCGGTGTATTCCACTTTAACGGGGTGCCAACCAGGGCGCATCTTCACGACCCGACACTTGGTGCGCATTTTACCGGGGCGTCGATCGTTGACGATGTCTACCCCACCGAGTTGAAAGCGCACACCGTCGTCGTACCGGGCACAAAATGTATATTTTCCTTGTTGGGGTGCGTGAAGGAATCCCTCCCAACGTACACTGTACGCGTCCTTTTTAAGTCCAGCAGCCGGAGAACGTGGCCAAAGCATATCGATCTTGACATCTGTCCGCCTCGTCATGAAGGTCTCAAAACGCGTCCCTCTGTAGTAGTGTCCAATGACACCGCCCACAGCGGCTTGTTGGGCCTTGGAGAGTTTGACAGGCTGCAAAAACGAGCTCCACCAATAAACATACCCCCCGACTGCGCCGACTGCGGCGAGCGAAAAGACAGACGCCAACACGATCATCCAGAGCCGTGAGCGCCTCTTCTCAAGTGCGTGCACCTGATAACGCAACATCACCTGCTCGCGTAATTGTTTGAGCGCGAGGGACAAATCATATACGATCTCTTCGAACTCAAGGTCATTATCGCCGTATGTTTGTGTCATCAAAGGAGAGAGCGCAGTGTGTCTCTCACGCAGCGCTTGGAGCGCCCCCCTTACGAGCGCCATCTGCCTGCGATACAACCGTCCCGCACCACAAAACTGGGCCTCAAAATAGCTCCATTCATCGAGACTCCCCTGAAAGGGACGCTCGTAAAGTGCAAAGGTCCACTCGACGATCTGCTGAAAGAGCACCTCCAGTTTGCGGACCACACACAGCGCCTGTGTCCCGGAGGTCGGAAATTCCAACTCAATCCCATCTAACACGCGCTTGTTCTCGTTGAGTATCGCCAAGAGATGACGACGGACGACGTATGGATCGTGCGTCTTCTTGAGCAAAGAATCGATCGCCTGACGTGCCGAGTACGTCTCCCCAGACTGCGCAGCCTGGATCGCTTGATGTTCACTCTCCGTGAGGATGACCGGAGAGAGCCCAAGGTCAGACCACCCGCCTTCTTGTGAGAGCGTCGTCAAAAGCGCCTGCTCTTTGGCGACATCGTGTGCACCGACAATCATTTGTAATTGTCCAGCGACAACGCGCTCTTCGAGGTGTGCTTGACCTTCGGAGGAGTCCTCATCACCGGAAAAAGTAAGAACAGAGATATATCCTTCCTTTGTGGGGACATAGATATCGAGAAGATCTGGGCATTGTTGTTTGAGCTTGGTGATGATTGGTTCGATCATCCATCAGGACCTTTCGTTTTTGGTTTGACGCAAACATAGCCCCCTACCATACATGCCCGCCCTAGAATGTCCAGACACAGCAGGAAATCACCCAAAAAGAACGAACAACATCTTTGCAAACGCTCTAGCAAACGCCTGACCATTACACTACAATCATAAAGTAACATCATCCACTGTGCACAAGGATCGTCCGATGAAATACAACACACTCCTCCCACAAACAACTCTCTTCATCGCGCTCGTATGTCTCGCTGTCCTCGCATCCTCTTGTGATTGTGGCAATAACAAGAATTCCCCAGAGTCAGGCCAACACATGGATGGTGGTGGTGTCGCTGACAAATCAGCCTCTGAAAGCACAAAAAGTTGGCCTGACTCTACTGTCGAAAATATAGGTATGGATTCACCCCCTTCCGAGAGCCCTAACGAATCCCCAATCGCAGATGCCGGCGCCCAAGATCAACCTCCCCAAGAAGCGAGCATTGAAACGTCACAACCTCTCACCCCAGAAGAGATTTGTCCGAGAATCGCCAACCTCCGATGCAAACATATCATGGCTTGCTGTGGTGGTGTAGGACTCCGCTTCGCCAGCCAACAAGCCTGCACACGAGCCCTCACTGACGACTGCGAGAAGAACACCTTTGTCGAAGAACTTCGTGGGGTCACACAAGGACACATCGCCCTCTCTTCAGAGAATATGCAGATGTGTGAAGCAGCGCTTCAGCAAGAGTCTTCGTGTAGCGCGCTCGCCCCTGAACAACTGAAAAAAGTATGTCGCAAAGTATTTGTCGACAAAGCGCTAAGTGTGGGTGATACCTGCAAGAGCCAGCGAGGCGGACTCTCGTGCGCTGCACATATGGGGCAATGTGTGTCCTCCTTCCTTGGAGGTGGAGAGGTCGTCTGTGCTCGACTCGCGGCCGAAGGTGAGGACTGTCGCAACACCCCCTGCCAAGAGGGACTTCATTGCCCCCTTCATCCCGGAGATACAAAGGAGTGTCGTGCACCACTCGAACAAGAGAAGCGCTGCGTCTCTGATCATGAATGTCGCGCTGGCCTCGCCTGTATCGAACAGCGTTGTACCTCTCCACACAAAGAAGGCGAAACCTGTCAAACCCATAGACAATGCCAACCGGGCTTCGCCTGCCATCCCACCGAGGAGATCTGTGTCAAAGCCCAAGAGAACAAGAGCACCTGCGCCTTCTCTGGGCACTGTGTTGATGGACTCTTTTGCCATCAACAACGCCTGCAAGGGAGCCTCTGCCTCGCAGCTTCCAAAGAGGGCGCATTTTGTCAACAAACAGAAGACTGCCTCACACCTGGGTTGTTTTACTGTCACAAACAGGTCTGCACCAAGCGTCCGGCGCTGAACGCTTCTTGTACGAGTGAGTCGGGATGCCAAGCCCCTTATCAGTGTGACGCGACCACCTCTACCTGCCAATCTCTCCCAACGGATGGAGATCACTGTCGCCAAGCATCACCTGCTTGTGCACTGGGACTGACTTGCCTTCAGGAGAGTGGAACGCCGCGCTGTCGTCCTCTCAAGACGCTACAACAAGCATGTGCCGTCGACGAAGAATGTGCCGCGGGATTGTATTGCAAGAGCAAACAGTGTGCATCACTGCCTTCTGCTAGAGAGACTTGTTACATCGGAAGTTGTGCGTCGGGACATTACTGTGAGGCCACCTCCAACACCTGCAAAGTCCACGCCTCTACAGGAGGTGACTGTCCCATAGGAAATGAATGCCCCACAACACTCGCCTGTTTGCCCGACACAAACGGACTTCGAAAGTGTACGACGCTCCCCAAACAAGGAGAACGTTGTCGCCAGCGTTGTCAGGCGGGCTTACTCTGCCGCCCCTCCCCACTCGCAGGGACATGCAAACCTTCCCTCTGTCAGGGCTTCCTCCTCACTCCCTGACCCTCACACCATTACTGCAAGTATCCCATCGACTCGTAGAGATCTTCTTCCAGGGAGAGCTCTGAGGAGAGCACCGAAAAGATCGTCTCCAGGACAACATCCAACGTACGGTATACACGTAACTCTCGTACATTTGCACAGGAGTGGACAGTGCGCAACGCGTCCAGATCGTCAAAGTCGAGTGATGTCAACACGGAGACAAATGAGTTTTCTTGGTCAAATTGGATGGGCAGCACCTTGTGTTCTACCATAAGCTCGGCAGGAAGAGCCGACAGTGGACCATTAAGTCGCCCAGTACGAATCCCATCGAGCAACCTCTCGTGTGAGATGGGTTTCTTTCCACATATTTCTTCTTGCGACTCAAACCACTCGGGGGAGAGATCGGAGAACGCCTCTTCAAGCTCATCGAGGTGTGCAAAGAGGATCTCTTGTACGCGATTAGGCCAAGTATAGGGAGATATTGTTGCCATGATAAAACTCCACACAAAGAAAAGGAACAAAAAGCCTTGTTTCGACCCGAGCATAGTACGACACATGCGAAATATTCGCAACATAAGATTGACAAAGACTCCCCTACACCGAGAGACAGCCTCTCCATGCAAACAAAAAAAGCGGCTGTGAAGCCGCTCTATTCGGACACACATCCAACAAAAGCAAATCAGGTGCTTTGCTTGTAGCTGTCGATCTTCCGACCAATGGCATCAAACTGTGTTTTGTACTGTTTGAGAGGAATATCCATCAACGCATCGAGTCCTTTCATGATGGTGCTCATTTTGGAGAGTTCTTTGGTTAATGTCCGCTGGACTTTTTCAAAGGGTCCAAGGTCGAGCTTCAAAACGTGCTTTGTCACCTTTTTGATGATAGGATTGATGAGCGCTTTAATCGCTTTGTCCATCGGCTTTTGGACGGGCTTTGCTAACTTGCTCATATCCTTGAGGGCGGTTTTCACTCGCGTACAAAACTTCTTCTTCTTCATCTTCACCTTGACAGCACACACACGCTTCTTTTTACCGAAGACTTTGATTTTGGTACACGTCTTGACGGGCTTGGGGTACTTAAAGCTCACACAGATTCGCTGCCTCAATACTTTCGTGATGCTCGGTGTGAAGACACCGAGCCCCTTCAAAAAGAGATCGACCTTCTTCATCAGGTTGTGTGTCTTTTTGATCGGTTGAATGAGGGGCTTGAGAACTCGTGCGATTCTTTCGGCAGTGGGACGTGACTTCTTCAGAAAAGCGGAGAGTCTCTTCATGTCATTCGTGGCCTTCGCAAACAGTCCACTGTGGCTTTTCGCCAGAGCGACAAATTTGCCTGCCTGCGCTTCGTTTGAGGTTGAACACTGATTGAGGTCGAGACTTGCGACGTTCTGTCCGCTCTCTTTGTCGTGGAGTACAAAACCCTCATCATCGTCAAGCCCACCACATTTTGTTTTGAGCCCTTTGCGGATACAGAACTCGACAAAAAAGACCTTTGCCTTCCCACATACAGCGAGCGTTGAGATACGAAATGCTTGATACGTAAGGAAGAAGTATTTCCAACGTTTCTTCCACTTTATAAACCCACGATAAAAGTCATCGAAGTCTGTGTTTGTCCGCACAGATCGCTGCATGGTAGCGCCACCGAGCCGTATCTTCACACGTGATCTGTTTACGATACTGCTCGTTTGTTTCATAAAGGGAACGAGTGTTCGCGCTGCAATGCCGAGATAAGGCAATTTCCCTGTCATTTTAAGAACCTTACTCGCAGGCGGGATCTTCGCTGCGCTGTTGATCGTCAACCCTCGTTGAAAGGTCTTAAAAACCCACAATGGCGAGAGAACTGCGTGTCCAACGACAAACATTTTCCCAATGGATGCAGCTGGGTAGTAGACGTAATCTTTCGATGCATACTTCGCGACACTACAGTATGCGTCTTTCGACTTCGAGGCGATCGCGCTTGAAGAAAAAGTAACCAATCCAACAAATGCCAACAAAACGATTCTTTTCATGAGCTGTCTCCATTGAGTTGATGGCTGCGCTTATTTCCTTGCAGCAGCCCAAAGTGCACACCTCCTTAGAGCAAGCTCCATTCCATACATAAGACAGACGACAAAAAATGCATCAAGATAAAGATGTTACCCTCAAAAAGCAGTGTACGTCTCATCACATTCTCACCTAATATTCAACGATCGTTGAGAAAATGCCCCCTACGATCGTTGACTCGCAAAGAAACAACGGAAACTCAAATCCCCCCACGCTGGAATTGCTCAATGAGAATGTCCCAGATCGCCGCAACACGAGGCACATGGCGAAGCGCTCTGTGGCCAACGAGCCACAACGCACCTGCAGGAAAATCCTCGAAGCGAATCTTCAATTCGCCTGCAAGAGGCATCTTGACAAGCCCCATCTCTTGGGCCAAAGACTCAGCCACAAGTAACGCTCCAACCCCTGCAAGACACGCCTGGACTTGGACATCGATGGAATCCGTCCGCAAGACGATCTGCGCCTCAGGTACACTCTCTCGCAACCAGAGGGCGTCTGGTAAGTGTGCCATCGCAGGCCCCCACGATATCCACGGAATGCTTGCCGGCTCAGAGAGCACACCGACCTCTTCTACAAATGCTGGCGATGCGACGATAGCCATCTTCGCCTCAATCAATTTGACCGCGACCAGATCGCCACTTTGCGGGCGATACGCTCGCAGCGCGATGTCCGCTTCTCGGCGTGTCAAGTCCACGTAGCTCGCTGACGAATCGAGCTGGATCTGAAGCTTCGGATACCGCACGATCCACTCCTTCATCCACCGCGCGAGTAAATAACTCGCCACGCCTGGGATCGAGCTGATCCGGACGAGACCTTCGATCTCTCGCTCAAAACCTTCGGCGGCGCGGATAAACCCTGCGGCGGCCTGCTCCGCCGCGTCCACAAAAGGCAACAGCTCCTCGGCGACGGCTGTTTTCAAGACGCCCTGTCTCGTCCGATCGAAGATACGCACACCAAGCGACGACTCCAACGCCTCCAGGCGCCGACCAATCGTCGAAGGGTTCACCCCCATCGTCTTCGCCGCCCCTAACAACGATCCTTCACGGGCCAACAACATCACCAATCTCATATCATCCCAGGATATATCACGCATACACACCTCTCTCGTCTATTTGAGCCACTCACACACTCTAGGTCATCGTTTTGCATTCACGCAAAACAAACATGCATATATATCTATTGATCTGCACACACGCAACACATAGAATCGTTTGTGAGAAGACAAGAACACAACAGAGAACATAAAACGTGAGGAAGACCCAAAAAGAAAGGCGTCGGTACTCACGTCAACACCGAACGTACGTCAACAACACGACGTCGGGACAGGAGCATAAAGAGATGAACACAACACACGGAATTCACGTTGTTATCGGCGCAGGTCAGGTCGGTCGCAAGCTCGCAGGAGAGTTGTTGGAGCGCGGTCTTGAGGTCAGGATTGTCAGACGTGGTGAGGCAGGCCCGGCGCGCCCTGGATTGACATGGTGTCGTGGTGACGCGACAGATGCTGCGTTCATGGACACTGTGTGCAAGGGCGCAGAGGTCATCTATCACTGTGCGAATCCCGTCGAGTACCACAAATGGGACGGGATCATCCAGCCTCTCTTTCATGGGATCATGGGCGCAGCGATCCGCGCAGGTGCGAAGCTCGTCACGTTGGATAACCTTTATATGTATGGACGTCCTGATCACTCCCCCTTCGATGAAAGTATGCCGATGAGACCATGTAGCCAAAAAGGTGCTTTGCGAAAAGACCTCGTTGAGCAGATGTTAGAGGCTCATCAAAGAGGTGACTTGAACTTCACCTCAGGCCGGGCGTCGGACTTTTTTGGACCGGAGAGTGAGCTGTCCATGATCTGCTCTCCTCGCTTCTTTGAGCGCCTCCAAAAAGGCCAGTCACTCGAATACGTTGGGAATCCAGATCTTCCACGGAGCTACAGCTTCACCCCAGATGTCGCACGTGGCCTCGCGATCCTTGGGACATCTTCCAAGGCTGATGGTCACATTTGGCACTTACCTGTCAACGCGGGAATGACGACGAGAACGTTGATCAAGACATTCGCAGATGCGACCGGACACAGTGGAAAGATGACCAAATTGCCGAAGTGGATGTTCCACGTGATGGGTCTCTTTATGCCCTTTATGAGAGGTGTGCCTGAGATGTTATATCAATGGGAAGTTCCCTACGAGATCGATGACAGCGCATTTCGCGAGACGTTTGGCGTCAACGCAACACCATTGCACATCGCAGTCCAAGAGACCCTCAAGGTCGCAGCGCCCTCACTCTTAGGCCATGATATGACAGACACACGTTCACAAAAACCTCTGGGGTCTTTGTAAGCACCAAACCACCTGAAAGACATTGGCACAGTCTGGATGGTTCCACGAATTCCGCACGTACCATTTCACCGTTCACGTCTCGACTTTCGCCTGAACTCCCTCTCCCCAAAACATCATCGTCTTCATCTGGTTGTTCACTGTAGCGACCTCCTTGACGAATCCCCAAAAAAACAAGCACTCATTTTCAAAAAAGACAGACACTCTTTGAGGTGATTGTTTTTTTCGCATCTTTTTTACCAAAAGGTGGGACGACGCTCATCTATACAAATAAAGCCACTCGCGAAAGATGGATGAACGGTCCCACAAGATGGAAGTCAAGACGTGTCGATATTGTCGAAAATCTGGAACAAACAAAGCAGCGTACAGAAGAAAACGGAAGCGGTGTACAAAGAGTATCTACCAACAATACGTCGACGTTGCCGCAAAATTCTGCGTGAAGAGCACTTGGTAGAAGACGCTCTACAAGAGATCTTTAGCATCATCTTCCGGTATATCGAGCAATACAGAGGCGTCCCCGAAGACATCCTCCCTTGGCTGTACAAGATCACAATGACCCAATGCCTCCAGGTCCTGGAAAAAGAGAAGCGATGGTTCGCTCCCTTACAAGCAGCACTTGAAGAGGGTCATCAATCCTTCTCCAATCAACTCGGACCATCAAGTGTCGAAGAACATATGGCGGCTTTGCAGCTGATGGAACACCTCCCACAACAACAACGAGAAGTTTTGTTGCACCGCCATGTGAGCGGTATGACACAAGAAGAGATCGCGGAGGTCATGGGGATCACAAGAAACCAAGTCCGGTTGTACCTGTCAATCGCGAGCGAAAAAGGAAAACGATTGCTCAATGAAAAAGGATAACAAACAGATGGACACACAAACGTGTTACTCGGAGTATCGGCTGGAGAGATACCATCTCGACCTTTTTCCAAAAGAAGAAAAAGAATGTATGACCGCACATATCGAGAATTGCACACAATGCCAACACAATCTCCAAACGATCGCCAAAAGCTGGCAAGAAGAACACAGCAGCCAACCTATCCCAAAGACACCTGAGGCGACAACGTCAATGTTTGCGTTCGTGAGGTGGAGTTGGGCTCTTTCTTTGGTTCTCGTCGTTGGCCTGGGATTCATCTCGTGGCGTTCACTCCGCCCACATCCACAATCAAATAAAACACTCTCCATCAAAGGTACACACGTACCCAAAATTTATGTCGCCCACCAACATGAGGGACAAGTCAAGCAAGCACATTCAGGGGATACATTTATCAACGGCTCTGCACTGCGACTGGCTTACAAATGGGGAAAGAGCGGGTTTTTGCTCGTGTGGCATCAAGACAACAAAGGGAACATCACGCCGATCTACCCATCAGAAGCATCACAACCAGGATTGTACTTAACAGCCAACAAAACACAGTTGTTACCTGGTAGCTTGCTCGTAGAGGGCCCTTCCGACGGTCCAGAGTGGATCTGGAGCTGCTTCTCACACAAAGCACTCTCACACCAAGACATCCGTCAAGAACAACACAAGACACATCACAAACAACTTTCTCGCACAGAACAGTGCACCTATCTCATCAGGTTCGTCATGAACCGACCATCGTAAAAAGGGGAATCTGACATGTTACACAAACATATCTTCGCACAAGTGGGTCTTCTTGCACTCTTTTGCATTGCCATCCCCACAACAGGGTGGTCCAGCACCAAAAAAGACAGACCTTCGACCATTCGTCGGTATGCGTTGCTTATAGGAAATAATAGTGCAGGAGGTCGCGGCAAACCTCTTCAATGGGCTGAAGCCGACGCGAGAAAGATACGCGATGTACTCGTCCAGGTCTCGGGTTTTCAGAAACGGCACACGTGGTTGCTCCTCAATCAAAAGGCACAAGATGTCATCAAAGCCATGAAAGATATTCGTAAACACATCCAAACATGGCATGCACAGCGACCAACACGCAAAGCCATTTTGTTTGTTTACTACTCCGGTCACGCAAAGGATGAACATCTGCTCATGGGCAAGACATCGCTGTCTTTTACACGCCTCCATCAACTCTTTCGCTCAACAGGTGCCCATTTAAGGCTTGGGATCTTTGACGCATGTGAGTCTGGCGCGTTAACCAAGATGAAAGGACTTCGACGTCAGAAAAAAGAGTTCCATGTTCCCTTTATTCAGCTCTCGACAGCGGCCAAAGGCGAAGTCATCATCACCGCAGCAGGACCACAAGAAAATGCCCATGAAGATAAAAAACTACGCGGCGGGATCTTCACACACTATCTGGCATCTGGCATGAGAGGCGCCGCAGACGACGATAAGAACGGGCTCGTCACGTTAGAAGAGACGTATCAATACGCCTACGCCAGATCACTCAAACGTACGATCTTCTCTTCCCACGGTCCTCAAAGAGCGAGATTTTTGAAGAAGCTGTCAGGTCAAGGTAGCTTTGTCCTCGCCTCCCTCAACAACTCCCAATCACACCTCCATGTAACCTCCGCCCTAGAAGGGCAATTCTTTATCTGGGATGCCAAGGAGCGTTCGCTCTTCGCGGAGTTCAAAAAAGTACGAGGGACGAGTTTACAGCTCGCTTTACGTCCAGGGCGATACATGCTCCACTGGCGACAAGGCACAACCACTTACGGAACACCTATCGAACTCAAAAAGCACCAAAGGCTGACACTCACCAAACACGCGAGAAAGCAATTCAAGTGGCATCGCTTCGAGACCAAAGGGATACAAACAGTAGATAAGGTGGACTTTGTAAGAAGAAATATAATCTCCCCCAAGTTTAGCAGCTTTGGCGGAATTTCGTTATACAAAAACAACACCAAACACAATCCTTTGGATCCTGAGAAACTCTTCCAAAGAGGAACCACATCCCACAAGAAAATCAGCGAAAATATGTGGAAACTGCGTGTGGTTACTGGGAGTTTTATCGGTTCGGGTGTTCTTATTGCGTTGGGTTTTTGTGTCGCCGTTCTTCCCCTCTCCCAAGGCAACCCAGGTCGGTTTCCTGAGCCTACATTTATCGCAGGAATGGGGATAATGGGTGCCTCGATAGGCACGTCCTTGTTGGGAGGTGTTTTCATGTATCAATATTCAGAGTCACTCAAAAAAGCAATAGACATACACAACAAACGCATCTTCAAAGAAGCTAACACACTCACCTCCAATCATCCACGCTCTTACAAGCTCGCGAACAAACAACACCCAACCAAGAAACCAGTGTTCTCTCCTCCACCCATCACAAACCCCACCACTACCCTCGGGACCTATTAGGCTTTTTTCCTGTATACTTTTTTTCTTGCAGTAACCTGCACCCCCCCAAAGAATCCACGCCCCATGTTGACCCTCCCCTCCTCACCAAAGCATCTCTTCATTTATATATCTCATGATTTATACCTTCCATACACCTTTGGCACGCTTCTTGATAAAAGAAGCTCTCAGTAAGGAGTTGGGCGGTGATTCCCTTCGGACTCATGGGTCATTTTGATCATGACCATGAGTCATTTATCGAACAAAGGAGTCACCAATGACCTCAAGCGGACGCGACCAGAAAAACACATGAGGAAGAGAACATGAGAAAAAGCAGTGCAGGTAATTGGTTATGTTGGGTGATCGGCTTCGTATTGATGTTCGGTTCGATGGGGATGGCGTCAGCCTCCCACTATCGCGGCGGTATCTTGACGTATAAGATCGATGCGAATAACAGTAAGAAGGTCACATTCACGATGACGACGAGCTTTCGTCGGGGTTACTTCTTTAACGACACGACGGATCGAACAGGGATGCTCGCAAGTACAGCAGGCGCGAGCCTTGGGACGCTCAACTTCGGCGATGGGCAATCTGTCTCCATCGAATCCTACACAACCATCGAAGACCCAGAAGCCTCACTCGGTGGCGCAGGGGTCATCTCGTATAAAACGGTGATCACACACACCTACTCAACCGCAGGGACCAAGACCGCTTACTGGACATCCTGTTGCTGGATTTCAGGTGCAGTCGGGACCTACAACACCTCATGGCACCTGGAAGCCGACGTCGAACTCTCTAACACGACGACCAATCAGGGACCAAGTATCAACTCCCCGATCTACTTCGAGACCTGCCAGGGTGTCCCCTGGCAGATCAATATGAACGTCACAGATCCCGAAAGTCACGCGCTCACCTATACATTACAGTATACACCCAACACACGAGACCCCAGCGTCACCAGCCAGATGACGATCGACCAGCTTGGGACCATCACATGGCCCAGCCCCAAAGCAGGTATGTGGGTCGTCGAAACCCATGTCGAAGACGCACAGGGCGCACATGGTGACATGGATATCCTTCTGATCGTCCACTCCACTTGTAGCAACCAGGCCCCTGTCGTCACGCTCTCAGAGACCAACATCAACCACTCTCTCCTTACAGGTCAACAGATCTGTATCGATGTCACAGGCTCGGACTTCAACGCAGGTGACAAACTTATCTTCACAGTCGCACCACAGCTCGCCAACGCAACAGCCCCTCCAGGAGGACTCCAAAGTCACCCAAAAACGTGGCAGTGGTGCTGGATCCCCACAAACGCAGACGTCGGTGTGCACACAGTGAAGTTCATCGCCAAGGACAACCACCCCACACAAAAAATGACCGGTGAAAAGATCATCACCCTCTCCGTCTCACAAGGACAACCACCTACGATCACACCTGCCGGCACACGTGTTGGTTCACAGGACACGACCTTTGCCTTCACGGTCTCGATCGCGGATCCTGATGGTGGGACGATCACCGCCTCCAGCCTGCTCAACCTCCCCGCGTGGTGTACATCGACACCCACAGGTCTCACACTTTACAGTATCAGCTGCTCCCCCACCTCCGCTATCACCCCAGGTATATACAAACTCCGTGTCAACGCAACAGACAGTGGCGGCGACATCTCACAAAAAGACATCGACATCCAGGTCAACACCACCAACCAAGCACCTGACACACCAACCCTCTCTGCCGTGGTCGACAGCTGTCAAAACAAAGTCTCCTTCCTCGCCTCCGATGCCAACGGACAATACGACATCGCTGGCTACATTCTCGAACGCAGTACAACAGGCACCGCCGGCTCCTACGTCCCCCTCAGCGGCTCACTCATCACGACATCACCCTACATCGATGAAGGCGTTGTCCACGGGAATACCTACTACTACCGCGTCAAAGCACAAGACCAAAGTGGCGCACAGTCCGGGTACAGCAGTGTGACACAGATTCTCACAAACTGCGTCCCCAAGACGAGAAACATCATCATCGGATACGAAGACGCGATCGGCTCGGCAAACAACGACTGGGATTACAACGACTTTGTCGTCCATATCAAGAGTCAGGTCCAAACCACAACCATCAGCAACGTCGAATACGTCACACAGATCAAACTCTACATCGAAGCACTCGCGAGAGGATCTTCTTATACACACTCCTTCCATGTGCGTATCCCCAACCTCGTTGGCGGTTCAACCATCACGCTGTCCTCAAAGACCTCCAGAGCTGCCGGCAGCTCGACAGACACAAACAGCAGCGGCTCGGGACCCGTTACTGTGACTATTTTCAGCGACACAAAAGACGCCCTTCCCCCAGCAGGCTCTGGAACCTACCCCTTTGCGTCGAACACATCAGGCGCAGCAGGTTCTCATAGTAGCGGGAAGTACACTGTCCTAACAGTCGATCTGGCGACGCCTACGAGTAACCCTCTCCTCGGCCTTCACCAATCGCTCTTTGACGCCTACATCACGATCCCCTACCTCACAGGAAGCCCTGAGATCCACACAAACGCCTTCTGTGGTGTGTGTTCAGAGACCGTCACAACGGCACTTTACAGCAGCGAAAAGTTTACAGGGACAAGTACACAAGTCTCCGGTACGACAATGCCCTTTACAGTCATCACCCCCTACCAACAATCTGATTACTGGCAGTGGCCCATTGAGTCGAGCCCATTGTGGCACTCATTCACGATCACGTCCCCCAATGAGTTGTCTTCGAGTAGCTCATGGCACCGTAAAAAACGAAGCAGCAGAGTATGGAGCAGATGGTCCAACAGACCCTCTGAATGATCTGCGCTCATGTACCCAACACAACACACACTCGATACAGGAGAAAATACAATGCTTCGTTACACACTCACAATCGGCACATTCATCGTCTCACTCGTCACCTTTGCGTCCACACCCTTTGCGCAGTTGATGCCACAAAAACAGTACGTCACCAAACAGTTGTACCCGGTCCTGACCGCCCAATACAAACGCAAAGTCACTCCAAAACAAAAGCAGAATGTCACCCTACAATCCCCCGTTCTTGGCGCGATGCTCACAGCCCACCTCGACGGAGACGGTCTTCCAGAGATCATCACCAGTGAATCGGAGACAGGCATCCATGTCTACAGTAAGACGATGGATTGGTCCTTCTCAGCGCGTGTTGGTCGCGCCATCCCCACAATCGGCGATCTCGACGGAGACGACAAAGTCGAGCTGCTCATCGCCTCTTGTGACGCCGAACAAGGCAAAAGAAAGTGTTATCTGCACGTCCTCTCTACTTCAGGAAAAGAGGTCCGACGCACAGAGATCCCTGGTGAGATCCGTGGCGCTATTATCCTCGCAGACCTCGACGGAGACAAACAAAACGAAGTCATCTTCACGACCCAAAATAGCAAACTCGTCGTCCTCGAACGCGATGGGGATATGAGAAAGGGATTCCCCAAGGATCTCGGCCCCACACTCCCCATCACAGAGTCCATCTATGTCCCCTCCCCAGCCGTCGGTGAACTCGATGGACGCGCAAGTAATGGACGCGAGATCGTCGCGATCAGTAACAAAGGCGCGATCCACGTCTTTCACGCAAATGGTGACTCACTGCCAGCCTTCCCACATCAACTCAAAGAACCTGTCTTCGCCTCTCCAAGTCTTGGGGATTTTGATGGCGATGGACAAGGTGAGTTGGTCGTCGCGACTGCAAAAGGAAAGATCTTCCTGTTCACGCCCAATGCTCAAATCAAAGAAGGCTTCCCACAAATGGTCCGTGGACAGGTCATCGCCACCCCCACCTGGGCCGATCTCAACAGAGACGGAAAACTCGACCTGTTCGTCGGTACACAGAAGGGTTTCGTCTACGGCATCAACACACAAGGAAAACACCTCCCCGGCTGGCCGAGAAAAGTCGATGGCGCAGTCACAGCTTCCCCAGTCGCCGCAGACATCACAACAGACGCCCACAAAGAACTCGTCGTCGTCACACAGGCCGGGAGTGTATATGTCTTCCAAAAATGGGGCATCACAACCATCGGCTACCCCGTCCACAGCAAGCAACTCGTGTACGCCACACCAGCCGTCACAGACCTCGACAACAACGGTCGCGCAGACATCTTGTTTGCCACACATAACAAACAACTCAAGATCTTCGAAGACCTCCGCCTCGGCGATCCCAAACGATTCGGTGGTGGCGTGACATTCAGAGGTAGCGCGCAACAATCGGGCTCCCTCGCAAATGTCTACAAACCAGCACAGCTTCAACCCACCTCTAACGCGACCCCTACACCCAAACAAACCACACCTGTTGAGAACACAAAGACAGGCACAGACCCCACACAGCAAACACCGAATACATCGCTCGGTTGTAGTACACAGACGGACCACACACCGACACCTTACTCGCTGCTTTGGTTGGGATTCTTGCTCGTAGGTCTCTTGCGTCCCTCTCGTCCCCGGTCATAGGGCACAAGGAGCCAGCCCGTGACGGGCTGGCTCCTCGGCTCTTGGAGGCTCGATATGAAACTCACATCACCGCTCATCTTTCTCATGTTCGTGTCATTGTTTGTCCTCGTAGGATGTGGTCTTCCAGAGGAAGGCGCGAACGCCCAAACAACCCACATCGAAGCCCCCAAAACAGACGCCTCCACGGTGGATCAAGCTCCAGATGTCCCCACAGGGTTGCCTTGGGGCGCAGAGTGTACCAACTCCGTAGAGTGTCAGTCAGGCCGTTGTATCGAACCTTCTGGGGCAGGAGCGTTGATCTGTACGAGGCCATGTACAGCACACACAGAGTGTCCGACAAAATGGATGTGTGACATTCATTCAGGTGGAGAGGGGTTGTGTATCCCGACTTGTAAGGGACAAGAAGATTGTGAGACCTACAAGGCGCTCCCCTTTTGCAGTGTTGAAAACCATTGCTGGAAGAAACCTCAACCGATCGACACTGCGTGCCTCCGAGCAGGCACATGCTCCCCATAGAGCTCCTCTTTCACTCCCCATGGCTCCTCCCCTCGACAAACCACAGACACTATGGATGGAGGGCGTAAAGTCCCTTGCTTGTAGCAATATAGAGTGTACCCTTGCGCTTGTTCGTACCAGGTACAAACAGAGGCGGAGCGGTCACATATCCTTCCAAAAGCACTCTCCACCGACGCTTTCCGGTCGCTGTAAATGAATGCACTCTGTGACGCGCATCACCAACATACACGTTCCCTTTGGGGTCACGTACAACAAATGAGAGCGCTGCCCCGAGAGCTTTTTTCCAGAGCATCACCCCCTTTGAAGAGACTTTGTACAGATATCCCCGATCATCTACCGTGTAGAGGCTCTTTTTTTCCCCTTCTATAGGCTTCGACAAGATCGCCCCTTTGGCAAAGAAGGACCAGCGAGGCTTACCAACAGCATCCAACGCGACAATACTGCCGGACTTCTTGCCAATCGCGCTCGCACATGGAACCCACACATAGCCATCAGAGCGAACCTCCACTGCGCCAGTGATACGTCGACACACGCGCCTCCCCCACGCTCCTTTTGTCGTCGACTTCTTTCCCTTGTTCACGCTCTGATGAGCATACACAAACCCCGAAACGACAGGTGTGTATACGTGCCCCTGTGTCGAGAGGGTAGAGGACGCGACGATCTTCCCCATCAAGGTCTTCTCCCACAAGACCTTGCCCTTCGCATCAAATGCCCGAAGCATCATGTCATGGCCTCCAACGTAACACACCCCCTTTTGTGTACATACAGGTGAGCTTGTCAACGCCTCCATCAAACGAACGTTCCACTTCTTCTGTCCCTTTTTTCCGACACTACGAAGCATACCAAAGCGCAGACTCACCAACATATCCCCAGTCAAAGGATGCCTGTACAGACCTGTCAGTGGACCAGCCATACGAGAAGACCACACACGCTTCCCAGTCTCATCGATCTTCACGATTGTTCCAGAGGATGTCCCCAACCAGAGGGCACCCTTCTCACCACGTGCGATCGTGGATATGGACATGCCCTTCAAAGAGCGCCATCGTACACGTCCTGTTGTATGAGGAGCAGAAGATGGCGATGGTTTCGTCGTTGGGTGAGCTGTGGACTTTGTACAGCAGGAGTCCTTCGATACCTTGGCCTCCACCACAGAAGAAGAAAACGATACCAGAACAGTGACATACAACACCAAACGCCACATACGAATATTGAACATCACACATCTCCTCTTTGGATATCTCTTGTTTGGAAATTGAGAAACTTCTCACATAGAGAGATCGGTGTGAGTTGGCATTTTGCACTTTTCTTTTGGGCTTCAATGGGGCCGCCCTTTTTACCGGGCGGAGAGGGCTGAATGTCGAGAACATCGAGCGCGACTTCGTGCGGCTTCAATGGGGCCGCCCTTTTTACCGGGCGGAGAGAAGCTGTTTTGTTTCACGGCGGTGTCCAACCTGGCGCTTCAATGGGGCCGCCCTTTTTACCGGGCGGAGAGTCTTATCAACAAAACCACCGGCCAGCTCGCCCTATCTGATGAGGTGGTATCATGAGCTTCAATGGGGCCGCCCTTTTTACCGGACGGAGAGAGATAACCGTTGTGGTCACTGGCTACAACCGACGTCCACCCCGAAGAAAAAGGCTTCAATGGGGCCGCCCTTTTTACGGGGCGGAGAGCAAAGAGCCGATTTTTTCGTCGATAGATCCGGAAACACTTGAGCTTCAATGGGGCCGCCCTTTTTACGGGGCGGAGAGTGTACATGTACAACGTCGATGGTGCTTTCACCGACGGTGAGCTTCAATGGGGCCGCCCTTTTTACGGGGCGGAGAGTTCAAAGTCAGCGCACTCGACACGACAACACAGAACGACCCACGCTTCAATGGGGCCGCCCTTTTTACGGGGCGGAGAGGCTACTAGCTGATGGGTTGGAGATGTATGCACCCGAAATAATGGCTTCAATGGGGCCGCCCTTTTTACCGGGCGGAGAGCTCCGAAAGGCTCGTTACGAGCAGGTTCCCGTGTCTGACAGCTTCAATGGGGCCGCCCTTTTTACGGGGCGGAGAGCTGTTCTTGTTGGTGATTCCAGGCACGATCAAAGCGGTTGGCTATGTGGACACTGTGGCTTCAATGGGGCCGCCCTTTTTACCGGGCGGAGAGGTCCAAGTTCCTCATCATGCAAAACCCCCACATTGACATGGTGCTTCAATGGGGCCGCCCTTTTTACCGGGCGGAGAGGCGCTCCAGGCAATGCTCAACACCCAGAAGAATCACATTGGCTTCAATGGGGCCGCCCTTTTTACCGGGCGGAGAGACAATGTGAGAATGCACGCACGCAACACCAAGAAACAGCACAGC
>MDTC01087583.1_pt1 | contig 60482 bp, 53 predicted proteins | sample 811181 | NCBI WGS metagenome assembly MDTC01 (sample SAMN05326644, study PRJNA326480) | marine metagenome | isolation source: seawater | place: Pacific Ocean: North | collected 2011 | reverse complement strand
CCTACTGATGAAGATGAAGATAAATTAATGAATGAATATATGAAACAAGAGTGGATACAATACCGCGAATGGAAAGGAAAAAAATAATTCGAGGGTGATTTTATGCAACATGTAGCACTTTTAGCTTTTGATAAAGAAAAATGTAAGCCATTCTTTGAAAGACTTACAGAATTATTTTATGAACATCATCATTCAGAACAACAGAATCCTGATGAATATGAGAAATTACTTTACATGGTCAAAAGACCATATGATAACAATATGTTAGATATGATTGATGACTGGATGGGATTAGGTCACAGAGAATGGAGAGAAGAGACGACTAGAGAAGTCAAATTAGCATTGTATGCTATTAGATATCCAGATACATTATTGTTAGACAGTTTCACGGCAAAACCTCGATCAGATATCAGAAGACTTTCGTCATATCTTCATTTCACACACCATACATATGCTATTTGGGATGAAGATACCAGAAAAGGTTTGGAAAAAATAGGGATTAAAATCCCATCTACAGAAACAGCTGATCCATTTATTTATGGTGCATATGTAAGTGCTATCGAACTATTGAAAGATGTTGCACCATTTACATGTTTCTTAGAGCACGATGTCCCTAGACAACGATTATTTCAGTCTGCACTTGCCGCATATGGAAGAGAAAATTGAGCAAGGCCTATTTGCCTAAAGCCATAACGACTAGCCATGCAAGTACATACCGTTGCTGTTGTCGGCGCTGGAACAATGGGTTCAGGGATTGCTCAAATCTGTGCTCAAAAGGGTTGGCAAACTCGATTATGTGATGCTTTTCCGGAGAGTTTAGAAAAAGGAATGGAGAATATTGAGAGATTCTGGGATAAAGGAATTGAGAAAGGGAAAACAACAAAACAGGAAAAAAAAGAATGGAGTAAAAATCTTGAGTTTTGTATAGATCTAACTGAAGCAGTAGATGGTGCCGACTTAGTTATAGAAGCAGTTCCTGAGATATTGGAATTAAAGAAAGAAATTTTTATCCAATTGGAAGAAATTGCACCTAAGAATGCAATACTTGCCACTAATACGTCCAGTATCTCAATAACAAGTATAGCAAATGTCACGTCATGTCCTGAAAGAATAATTGGCATGCATTTCTTTAATCCGGTGCCAATAATGAAACTTCTAGAAATTGTAAAACATGAAAAATGTTCAGAGAAAACTATTTCTTTTGCAGAATTAGTGGGAGAGAAATTAGGTAAAGAAACTATTCTTGTAAAAGATATTCCTGGTTTTGCAACTAGTAGATTAGGTGTAGTACTTGGAAATGAGGCGATTAGAATGTTATCTGAGGGAGTAGCTTCAGCAAGTGATATTGATACTGCTATGAAACTTGGATATAAACACCCTATGGGTCCTTTGGAACTTTCTGACTTAGTAGGTTTAGATGTAAGGAGAGATATATTGAACAGTTTAGCTGAATCTTTTGATGATGATTCATATAGACCTCATCCTCTTTTGGATAAATTAGTTTCGGAAGGAAGCTTGGGTCGGAAAACAAAAAAGGGAATCTATATTTGGGATGAAAATGGAAAGAAAGAAAGGAATGACTTACCTGGATAGGACGTGCCTAAATGCCAAGTCTTTTTGTTGAATTATTGGGAATAATTGCTGGAACTCTCGGCGTAATTGCATGGGTCCCTCAATTGAATGAAGTATGGAGACAAAAAAAACATGAGGGAATCTCGTTATCAACGCTATACTTAATCTGTACAGCATTGTTGTTGTGGCTGATTTATGGATTTATCATTGGATCGATCGCTATAATAGTCTCAAACCTTGCAGCATTATATTGTATCCTGATTATTATCTTTGGAGTCAATAAATTAAGAGAAACTGATACTTATTTATTCTTCACCAAAATTTGGCTTTCTTTTGTCCAAAAATGAAGAAACACCCTCCACAAAATCAGGAGTTAAAGAAGAATTAGTGATTAACAACTTCTCAAATTCAAGCTGAGTTTCCATAAAAGTTGATGTAGATGCGTCAATTAATTGCTTTGTATATTTACGACTTGATTCAGCCCAACTACCCCATTTTTCTGCTACTTTAATGGCACTTTGAATGAGTTCATCTGATTCTACTAGTTCATCAACTACACCATATTCTAGAGCTTTATTACCATCCCATACTTGATTTTCAAAAAAGAACTTTTTTGCTCTTTGGGTTCCAACAAGTCTAGGAAGTAACCACGTACTGCCACCATCCGGAGATAACCCTAGAGAGAAGAATGCTGCTGCTAACTTTGCTTCTGGAATACATACTCTATAATCTGCACACAGGGCTAAACCTAACCCACCACCTGCTGCAGAACCATTTATTGCCGCAACAAAGATTTTCTCAGAAGCACGAATTTTCAATTCCATGGGGTGGAGAAGTGATGTCAGACCACCTACTAAATCTGCAATACTACCATCATCTATTGCAGAAGCAAATGAATCTATATCAGCTCCAGAACAAAAGAATTTTCCTGTTCCTGTCATTACTATTGATTTAATTGATTTATCATCCAATAAGCTATTCATAATATCAGACATTGATTTCATTGATTCCATATTTAATCCATTTCTTGAGGTTTCTGCTGATAGAGTAACCAAAGACACACCATTAGCAAGATGTTCAACTGTAATAGTCATGAATATCGGAGAAGGTATTCACTATTAGAATGCGTGAATATCTAAAGTAAGTACTCCTCGCACAGTTCATGCATACACGAGACCAACTGTATATCAATGGAAAATGGGTTCAACCAATGGGAACTGGGAGTATAGATGTAATTAATCCTGCAACAGAGGAAATAATAGGAAAAATTCCCGTTGGTTCAGCAGATGATGTTGATAAAGCCGCTTCAGCAGCGAGAATTGCTTTTGATTCATGGGCGAAAAGTAGCATTGAGGAACGAATAAATATTCTAAATGCCCTCTCAAATGCACTGAAGGAAAAAGGAGAGAGTATTGCTCAGACAATTACTGCAGAAGTTGGCACCCCCATTGGATATTCTAGAGTAGCAATGGTTGGGACACCCAGGGTTGTTTCTAGAAGTTACGCGAAAATTCTAGAAAATTTTGATTGGGAAGAAAAGGTAAGAAACTCAATTATTTGTAAAGAGCCAATAGGAGTTTGTGCATTCATAACACCTTGGAACTTCCCTCTACATCAGATTATTGGAAAAGTTGCTCCTGCGATTGCTGCAGGTTGTACGATGATATTAAAACCATCAAAAGAAGCCCCTTTAAGCGCATTTATCTTAGCAGATATATTACATGAAATTGGATTACCACCAGGAGTTTTTAATTTAGTTTCAGGGCACGGCTCTGAAATTGGAAATTATATGTCTAGTCATCCTGAAGTCGATATGGTGTCATTCACAGGATCAACTGGAGCAGGAGTTGCAGTAAGTGAAGCAGCAGCAACTACCGTAAAGAGAGTTACATTAGAATTAGGTGGTAAAAGTGCAAATGTAGCACTAGATGATGCTGACCCAATTTTAGTAGCAAAGAAAGCCATAGGAGCTTGCCATCAAAATAGTGGACAAACATGTTCTGCACTAACGAGACTTATTATCCCCGAATCTATGAGTGATGAAGTTTACGAAATCATAGCAAAAAAGAATAATTCATATACGGTAGGAGACCCTTTGGAAGAAAATACAAGATGTGGCCCAATGGTAAGTTTAAGACAACAAAAAAGCGTGAGTACATATATTCAATCTGGAATTAGTGAAGGAGCAACTTTGGTATCAGGGGGACTTGGTATGCCTGAAGGGATTTCGAAAGGATACTACGTGAAACCAACTATATTTGCAAATGTTTCTCCAGATATGAAAATTTGGAAAGAGGAAATTTTCGGCCCTGTTTTAGTGATTACAACTTATAAATCTGAAGAAGAAGCTCTTGTTTTAGCAAATGACTCGATATATGGCTTATCAGGAGGAGTATGGTCTAAAGATGAAGAAAGAGCCATAAGATTTGCTAAAGAAATGAGGACTGGGCAAGTTAGTGTAAACGGTGGGGCATTCAATGTTAGTGCGCCTTTTGGAGGTTACAAACTTTCAGGAAATGGAAGAGAACTTGGGACCCACGGACTCAATGAATTTCTCGAGATAAAATCTATACAACTTTAAATAAAATATTAATTATTTTCCAAGCCATTTGGGAGATTCACGGTTTAAGAAAGCATTCACGCCTATTTCCTTATCTTCAGTATCAAATAAAGCCACAAATTCTGACCTTTCCATTCTTACACCTTCGCTAAAGGGAAGATCAAGTGAGGCTCGGACTGCACGTTTTGCAACTTTTGTAGTGTATGGTGATTTTCTGGAAATATTTTCTGCTAACTTCATAGTGGTTTGTTTGAGATTCTCAGGAGTAGTTACTGAATTTATTAAGCCACAAGAAAGTGCTTTCTTAGAATCAATCATTTCTCCTGTAAGTACCATTTCCAGCGCTTTCCCGTATCCAATTAGTCTACATAACCTCTGAGTACCTCCACCTCCAGGAATTAATCCTAGATTTATTTCAGGTGTCCCAAATTTAGACCTATCAGAAGCTATTCTAATATCGCAAGAAAGGGCTAATTCAGTACCTCCTCCCAAAGCAAAACCATCAATCATCGCTATTGTTGGCTTGGAGAGGTTCCATACCCTTTCCCATGCATTGTCTTCAAAGAAAGGCCTAACATCATTTGAATTTTTCCCTACAAATTCAGATATATCTGCACCTGCAGCAAAAGAGTAGGGTTTTGATTTACGACCCTCCAAGGGAGGGTTTGGAGGAGCGCCTGCGATTACTATTACTCTAATTGAATCGTTAGATTCAGCTAATTCACATGCTTCTTTCAATGCTTTATGAGAATTAGAATTTAACGAATTTAATTTATCAGGACGATTAAGGGTCCAAATTGATATTACACCGCCCTCAGGGAATGTACCCTCAACTGGAACGTTTTCGATTACTAGGATATCATCACTCATGCATTGTCGAAGAGGAATGAATGTTTGAAAGTACGGTTGATACAATTTCATTCTTTCTCGAACTGCGGAGGAGGCATTGGAGGAAGACCTGGTGGCGGAGGCATTGGAGGAAGACCTGGTGGCGGAGGCATTGGAGGAAGACCTGACGGGGATTGATTATCGGTATCTACAACTAATGTATCTGTTGTAGACTGGACTTTTTCTTTGTTCTTACTTTCAACTACTAAAGGGATTGTTAGTTTCAAAATTCTTGTATTATCAATCCTAACATAGGAAACTCCAAGAGGTTTAGTATCATCATATTCTTCAGATTCTTCTATTATTGTAAGGCCATGATTTGGATCATTCAATAAAGTGGCAAGATCTTCACCGTCTTCTACTTCAGTCCACAAACGAGCTTTTGCAGCTCTCCTTTCTGCTAAGGCCATTCTTCTCTTCCTTTCTAAAGATGAACGAATTTCTGCTTGTCTAGATCTACGTTGATCGACAAAATCCTCTATTTCTGACTCCATTTCAGATTGAGCATCAGATGTGATAACTAATTTTTTAGCAAGTTTAGTTCCTTCAACTGCTCCTACATTTGTGCGACTAAAATTGGGAGGAGGCAGAACTTCGGGATTCTCTAAATTTAGAGAAGGTGCCTCTGGCATAGGCATAGCAGGCAAAGGTGGTGGAATAGTGTGTGTTTTTTTCCGACTCCTTTGGAGTTTTTCTTCATTTACAGAATTAACTGGTTCTTGTTTTATCTCTGAATCTAATTGAATGGAAGGCACAATTATCTTTTCAGATTGAGGTTCACTGACTATAATTTTTGGAGGAGAAGAAATAAATTTTTGATTACCGGTAAACATTAAAATCGCTAGTATAGATAATAATACAACTCCGCCTGCAATTAAAGAAATAAAATCTAGCCTTCCTTGGAAAATTAAAAACAAACAAGAGCCTAAAATTAATGAGAACCAGCCAGTTATTCTCATCAAGGAAGGCATAATATCATCTCTGGGAGAGGGTGTCCTATCTTCACTTTGACGGAAGGCTGAGTTTATCATAAAGAATCCTTAGAGACTCTCCACGATGAGATTTAGATTCTTTTTCATAATCCTCCATCTCTCCAAAAGTACGACCATCGCCGGAATTGGGAATGAATATTGGGTCATAACCAAAGCCATTTGAGCCTTTAATTTCATTTGAAATTCTACCCAAGCATTTTCCTAAAGCATGGAAATATTTGCCATCACTATACATAATTGAAAAAGCACGATATTCTGCATCACGACTCTCTTCATTCAGAAGAAGTTTTAGTATCCCCTGATTTCCGATAGTTTCAGAAAAATAAGAAGAGTAAACACCAGGAAAATCATTTAAAGATTTGATAAATAATCCAGAATCTTCTACTAACAAAGCATGACTCTCAAAATCAGTTCCAGAGATTAACTCTAAAGCCTGCTGGATTTTATACTCAGATACAATTTCTATTTTAGATGATTGAGGCTCAACAATTTTTGGAGCAACTCCCTCAATAAGAAACTGTTCAACTTCATAACCTAACTTAGATAGAGTCTGGTTCGCTTCAATAACTTTATTTTTATTACTTGTCAGAAATAGTACCTTCATAATAATCACTAATAATCTAGGCATGATACCTTACTCGCCCTCGAATTGAGTTAAATCTTTCAATAACATCTTGCCCAGAAGGAGTAATATTATCAGAAGAATTTGATAAATAGCCGTCAATCATTGATTCTATTGCACCTTTTTCTTCATAATGACTTGCATTAAGGCATTCATGTAAAACTTGTAGATCAAGACCTAAATGTTCGATTTCTGGTGAAATTTTTGAAAGTCCGAAATCGATTAAAGTCAAATCTTCATTCTCATTTATCATCACGTTGTGTGTAGTCAAATCTCCATGAGAAATTCCTAATTCGTGTAACTGACGTATTAAGCCGCCGAATTTCTTTATCTGTTCAATATTAGATTCGCCATTTAATAAAGATTCATACAAAGTTACGCCGTCTACCTCTGATAAAATAATCCAACCTTCATCTATATCTACATCAAATAGAGAAGATGATGAAAGTTTAGTTGGATATAATTTTCTTAATACCCTGACTTCAACTGATAGTCTTTGACGTATTAATCTTCTATCTAAATCTGGATGACGATATGAACGAGGATTACGTTTTTTCAAAATAGCTTTCTCTCCCATCCAGTACCCTGAAAATACTGTTGCTTCAGCACCTTGATGAATCATTTTCAAAGGTTTCCATAATGGCACAGACTCATCATCCATGTGTACCGGAGATGACATACCTTGAAAGAGGTTAAACCTGACCATTGACTGAAATCACATGTCTATGGACCTACCAGCAGCGCCTAAAAGTCATGGAAAAGTGATTCCTAAATTATATCCAGAAGATAAGATTTTAGAAGAAGCAGAGAGGTTAATCAATGCAATAAAGCAACCTGAAAGGTGGACAATTGAACACTGCAAGACAATAGCAGCATATACGTTAGAGATCAATGAATTAAAAAAACAAAAAGATGTCTATCTTATTGCTCATTCATATCAAACACCAGATATTATCTATGGAGTGGCTGATGAAGTTTCAGACAGTTATTCACTGTCTAAATCTGCTAGGGACGCTGAACAAAATATCATTCTTTTCTCTAGTGTTAGATTTATGGCAGAAACTGCTAAAATACTCAGTCCAAATAAGTTAGTAATACACCCATCACCAGAAGCAGGGTGCTCATTGTCAGAAAGTATTACTGCCAAAGACGTTAGAGAATTAAAGAAAAAATATCCTGGAGTTCCAGTGGCTTGCTACATCAATACTACAGCCGAGGGAAAAGCCGAAGTAGATGTATGTGTTACAAGTAGCAACTATCTTAAAATATGTGAAAATTTACCCGGAGATAAGTTAATTTTTGTTCCAGATCGATTTATGGGTGAGCATTTACAAAAATCATTAGCTGGAAAAAAGGATGTCGTAATTTATGACGGAGTATGCGAAGTTCATGCATTATTCACGGGTGAGAAAATTCTTTCTTGGAGAGAAAGAGCTAATGAAGCAGGAATCGACCTTCAAGTGCTAAGTCATCCTGAATGTTCAGCAGATGTTCTAGAAGAGAGTGATTTCATAGGCAGTAGTGAAGTTCTGATTAAAGAGTCTATTAGATTGGGGAGTGAAGGGAAAAATAATATTATGTTAATCACTGAATGTGGAACTGCTGATAGAGTTTTAGCAGAAACTAATGATGAAATGAATATTATTGGAACCTGTGTAATGTGTAGACATATGAAGACAACTCTATTGGAAGATATACTCCAATCATTGAGAGAACCAAGAGATGACCAAATAATTCGGCTAGACCAGGAAGTTATTGAAAAGGCTAAATTCTCTCTAGAGGAGATGTTTAGATATGCCGAAATTTAATTAATAATTCTTTTCTCGATAGCGGCCTGATGAGATAGTAGCAACAATAACGGAATTAACATCAATATTGCTGATTGTAATACGACAGATGAATACTCTTCGAAAGTTTTCTCTAATGAATAAATAACTAATTTTGAGTCGCCATTTTCATTAATTTCAATCCATGTTACACCATTATCAAGCACATGGGGATTTTCTTGGTCTAAATCATCAACAGTTATTTGAACACGCCCATTATTATCTTCAATATTCCAAATGAATACATCTCTATTGAAATCTTCAGGTTCAAGATTGATAGTAGGTGAAAAAATTGGTCTCTGTAAAAAAGCAATATAATTTCCTTCAATACTAGGAGACTCTGATGGCCATAAGGGATTGGAAATCATTTCTTGATTACCTGTCAGAGCATCCACTAAAATTAAGCGATTTAGAGGACCAACATCAACTAAAACGACTACTAAATTACCTTCCATCTCGATATCGATAATTGTTGAGTTATTATAATCAACAGGTATTTCATAGAATTGTGCTAGATATTCGTCATTTAATTCATTTGAGAAATTTTCAATCAATATATTTATTTCAATCCCTGGATTAAAAGGTGTAGTGACATTAATCATAGGGCCGTTAATAGTATTGTATGCCGAAGCGAATAATTGTCCAGCCCCTTCTATTGCAGTTAATCCTTCAATATTATTGGTGCTGATCAATTCGTTATTAATGGCATTGAAAAACTCAATTGTATTATTCTTAACTATAACTAAACAAGGTTGTCCCTGATTATTCTCAACAATAGAAACAGCATCTAATTTATCATCATCAATTAGACTAAATATCGGCTCAAAAACTTCTATAGAAGAATTATTTAATTGAAAGAAATCTAATTTTAATTCGTCAAAAAGTATAAGATTATTATTTGATAATTCAATTTGAGGGGGGGAAGACCAATTATTTCCTTGAATAATTGCTTCCTTCTGAGTACTTATATTCCATAACTTGATTGTTATTTCATCATCTATATCTTCAACTCCAACTACCCAACCTTCAGAACCAGCAGCATTAGTAGGGTTAACTCCTTCAATTGGAAAATCTTGATGAGTCGCGTCCCACAATAATACACCACTAGTCAAAATTAATACCGCCGCAATAAACGCTTTTGTCTGGCTAGAACTTGGCTGTTGAATTGGATGAAAGAACTTCTTAGTAATGACCCAAGACTCTGAAAACCATTTCTTAGGGTTATCAATTGCACGAGCTAGTCTTCTTGAAAATAACCTTTCATCGGCAAATTGCCAGATTGGTTTATGTGTTTTGGCTGTGATTTCGACTGCAATCATTGCAATAATAATACCACCAATTATATCTGTGACCCAATGAATCCCAAGATAAAGTATTGTAAATGCTGTTATTATGATAAAAATTAACAGTAATCTCCTATATCTTAACCATCTTTCATCAGAATCCCATCTTTCCATTGTTAACCATATAGCAAAAGGTAAGCCTATATGCAAACTTGGCATTCCATTTGTAAATGGATCAATCTGTATGAACCAATTATGAATTTCTGGTGTTAAATCATAAGCTATTGTTTCCATTTCCGGAATATAGTTTCCAGTTACTCTAACATTAAAAAATAGGTAAAATGGAATGGCTAAGATATAGACCCAAAACATCGATAATGAAACCCTATCTGCCATATATCTATCGTCAAAGAAAATTGGATAAATAAATGATGAGAATGTTACGGCCATGAACCCCATAACATAGAAGTGTGTTAAACCAAAAGATAGTAATGTATTATTCAGTGAATCTTGTATCCACCAGACAATATCACCCTCTATTGCATAAATGTATGGAGTCATGTCAAGTTGAGTGTTGGCCATTAGAATCCGGTCTAATTGATCTAATATGTCCTTCCACAAATATACTGAAAAAACAACTATCATATGAGCCCAATATCTTCTGAACATATCGATGAAACTGGAGATGCGAATTTTAGCATAATCTGGCTTGAAAAATGGCATTAAAGAAATACTAATTATGATTGCTCCAGTAATCCATGTAAGGTAAATACCACTCGCCACTGCCATATTACCAATACGTATCGGGAGGACTACACATCAAGAAACTGACCCTTCTATGAAAAAATCATTTATGTTATCCGAACCGTTGGACTGCTTGGAAGTTCCAATGTATCAATCACATTTTCAACGATTTTATCAAAGGCCTCAGCAGTTGCTCCATCAGGTTCTGCTAATATGCGATGAACTCCGTCATCTCCACCTCTGACAATCCCCGGATCGAAAGGAAGTGAGCCAAGGAACGGAACTGAAAGATTTTCTGCAGCATCTAAGCCTCCACCACTCTTGAATACGTCCAGTGTAACTGACCATTTTCCTTCAGAATCAGAAATAGTTTCTATCATATTACCACTCGGCCCCTTTATTGATACTTTAGTGTCTGAATCAGTAATTCCATTAATTGTATATCCACTCATATTCTCTACAACTCCAATTACAGGAATTGAGATAGTCTTAGCGAAATTAATTGATTTCCTACTATCTAATAAAGCGACTTCTTGAGGAGTGGTTACAATGATTACTCCGTCAATTGTTGGTAAACTTTGAGAAACAGTTAGTGGTTCATCACTGGTCCCTGGTGGGAAGTCTATAATCAATGCATCAAGTTCACCCCATTCTACGTCGCCAATAAATTGGTTTATTGCGCCTAATTTTATAGGGCCTCGCCAAATTACAGGCTTGTCAGGGTCTTCAATTAAAAATGCCATAGAAATCACTTTAATTCCATGAGACCCAATAGCAGGATGAATACGGCCATTTTCGACATGTAAATCTGTACCTTCTAAACCTAACATTTTTGGAACATTAGGACCAGTAATATCAATGTCCATTATTCCAACTTTCTTACCCATTCGAGCTAAGGAAAGAGCCAAACCTGTAGCCACTGTTGATTTACCAACGCCTCCTTTACCTGACAAGACCATGATCTTATGTTTTATATCCTGATCAATTTTATTTATACGTAATTTCCTTTGCATCTGTTGATAGGCTTGCTCCATCTGAACTTTTTGTTCAGTTGATGCTTCGGGTTTTTCTGTTTTCTGTTCTGATTTACCATGATGGTGGCTAATCGGAGGTTCTGACATGAATGATGCGCAGACTAAACAATACTTCAACCCTAGTGAAGATAATTTTTACATTTAATTTTAAGAAATTATATACGTATATTTGATTAGACATAATGTCTAGGGTATGATATGAATCTATTATTTGTCTGTGTGGGAAATACTTGTAGGAGTCAGATGGCTGAAGCTTTAGCAAAGGATATGGGATTTAAAGCACAATCAGCAGGAACACATCCCGGAAGGGAAATTGCTGAAAATGCAGTAAAGGTAATCAATGAACTAGGAATTGAAATGGAAAATCAATTTCCTAAATCTATTGATTCAATAGGAACAAGAGGTTATGATAAAATTATCAGTATGGGATGTGGAGTTGAGTGCCCAAATTTTCCAATTTCATATGATTGGGGGTTAGATGACCCTGTAGGTCATGATATTAATTTTTATAGAAATACTAGAGATAAAATCCAATCTCTGCTAGAAAAATTGTCTCAAACTCACACCGACGCTTAGAAAAGTGACTCGGGTTTCCCGAAGTTCAGACGAGTGTAGTGTAGTGGTTATCACCGGGCGTTGCCAACGCCTGAACCCGGGTTCAAATCCCGGCACTCGTACCATTACTAATCGAAATCAGAATTACGCAGTATCATTAAGATACCAGTAAAGGATAAACATATCACAATCAATAAACCAATCATAACTAATACTGATTTATTATCTAAAATCCAATTATCAGTATTAGATTCCTGATTTTTATCTAGTTTAATTACCAAACTTTGATCGACTAAATCTGTTGTAGAAAGGAAAATATCAGTTCCTCTTACAAAAATTTCTATCTCACCATTAGGTAAACTTGAACGAGCAAAAATCTCTAGAGAATAAATTCCATCATTAGCGATTTTATCTACACCAATTCCATCGTCTTTCATTAATATCCAGTTATTCGATTCTCCAATAGGTGCCAATCTACCCATTTTCACCTGAACTGAAGATAAACCATCGGGATCAATCATTAATATTTCTAATACTTGGGATATAGGATCTCCTGATTGTGGTACTAATACTGTATCTGAAATATCATTACCTCTAACAATTGAATAATTAATTAAAGTTGGAGCTTCATTTTCTATAATCAAAATAGATCTAATTTCTTCACCATCTACAAAGGAATTAGTTATTAATCGAGAAGATTCATTTCCATCTGTCAATCTAATGGGGACCAATCTTTCACCTGGAGCAATACTCGATGGAACCTGAAATTGTCCTACCCATTTTGAGTCTACTAATGAAAGAGGTATTGATTCACCACCAGCACTGATTAATTCTATTGAAACAGAACTTACTCCATGACCATCATCTGCTGAAATTGATACATCAACCATATCTCCTCTTTTCACGATATTAGGCATGAAACTAATTGATGACATTATCGGAGCAGGGTTAAGAATATTAATATCAGAAGAAAATATCACTGTTTCCCAAAAATCTTTAATTTCTATTTCAACTGTTTTATTACCAAACTCAAGACCTTCGGCATTTATCAGTGATGTCCAAACATCATCATGAATTACACTGTCTCCAAATAATCCTCTATCAGATAGTTCAATATTGCCTAATCCGAATTCTGACATATCTACAGACACGGAGACAATATCATTATCTACATCATCTACAAAGATTTCAAGATGAGATTGGTCGCCTTCAGCATACAAAAATCCCTCTCTAAAGTGGATTTTTTCTAATATAGGAAGAGTATTTTCTTCAGCAGTAATTATTGATGGTGAACGAATTTTGTCTAAACTCTGAGTCTCATGAAAACTAATCTGACTCTCTAATAAAGGTAAATTAATTGAACGATTTACTTGATAGAATAATCCTGCCAGTAAGCCTTCATTAATCACACTACCAGATGCTTCTGTATTGTTACCATAATCACCTATCCAGTCGATTACATCAACATTATGACCATCAATATTTACTTCCCTGATTTCTTGTACTTGAATAGATAAAATAAGGTCTAAATTCCTAGATAAGATTATTTCATCTCCAGAAATTAGAACCTCAGGAATTACGCCTGTTTCTTTAGTAATAGGTGATGATTCAAAGGAACTTGCTGATGGTCTTTCAGGTTCTACTTGTACCGGAGAATATTCAGGAAAATCATCTGTTCTAGAACCATTATCTTCAATGTATTCATATCTAATCACAGGATTTTCCCAATAAGATTGAGGAACTATATATTCATACGTGAGATTATGTTCTGCATTTATTTCTTCATCTACAATCATGAAGACTGAAGATACATTCAGCCAATTCTCATTTCTAATCTTATTAACCTCAAAGTTATTACCAGTATAATTCCTCTGTGTAACTTTATCCTCGATAAATCGGATAATTCCGAATGAACCTGATACATCTCCATCGTATGTCCCGTCGACTCTTAATGTATCATGAAGGATAAATCCATTTCTATCTTCGAAATGTAAGTTTTCGACAGTCCCGTTGGTATAGATATATGGGGCTTCTTCTGATATTAGGGCATTAAATTCTGCATTACCAATATACTTCAAAAGATGCTCATCTTGTACCCCATTTATCCACAAATCTTTGTATCTAAATTCTTCCAACTCAAGATCAATATTTCCATCTGCAAAATCAATAAAACTTGTAGCATCGGCTTCTAAATTTATATTCTGATAATCACGAATACCGTTTGAATCAATAGATTCGAAAAAGAATGATGAAATATCACCCGAAATAAATATTGAATCATTTTCAGAATTTTCTAATAGTTGCAATACACCATTGCCATCAATTAGTAAATGTTCAGTATAACTATCTTGTAACAAAGTACGATTATACAATGCTTCAGTAACATTGACCGAAATATCCAATCCGTCCTGAATTGTAAATAAATTTCCTTTACCGCTCATTTCGAACTCCTGCCCAACTAATTCTTCATCATAATAAGTCTGATTAAGCCAAACCTTATCTAAATCAAGTTCGATATCCATGTCATCAAAATTAGATAGTTCAAAACTTCCAAAACCTAATTCATTTGATATTAGACTTGGACCTATTCTTTGTTGCCAACCTCTACCTTCAAAAAATAAATTAGAACGGATTTCAGAGGTATCTAATACATTATTTTGCCACGTTCTATTACTAGTTACTTCGTGATCAGCAATTGGCTGATTCCAATTAGTAACTCTGATAGATCTACTACAAGATGCTTCTAAAGTCTCAACCGAAATCTCAATTTCGTCTTTGAAAATAGGTACATCAGGTAGAATAATGTCAATTTCTCCACCTGCTACGACTATATTAGAATTAAAATTGTCACCAATTGTTTGATTATCGCGTAAATGATTTATTGATGTGTCAACTAAATGAGGTGTAGAACCATTTTCAAAAGAAGGAGAGAATGTGACTACATAACGGTGTATTATTATTGGACTGTATGATGAAGAATTATCGTTAATATTCTCAATAGGGACATATGCTACCCCCCAATCTGTAAGAATTTCGCATTCAATATTTTCATTTTCTTCTGCTGAAACTAATGATGAGAAACTACTAAACATCAAAACTAAAAAAATCAAAAAAGATTTTTCGACTCTACCCATAACAAACTCTAGAGGAATTCACATTTGAAACTTTGCGGTAAATGATTTTTACAATATATCTAATCAATAACTTAGAATAATGGCTCTTCCCAATCATCTTCCTCTCCGGATCTCTCTTTCCATAAATTAGCCGGCATATCATCATATATTCCTGCATAAGGATCTGTGTCTTCGACTTTTTTGGCTCGCATCTCCATTGCTGCCAGTGCAAATGCCTCCGCTGAAGATTTAAATTTCCAATAATGTATCCTCCATTCTCTTCCGTCCCAAAGTGTTGTCTCTTCAGATTCTGTAGTTAGCAAATCATAATCTTGTAATTGATAAAATAAATTACGATCATTAGGCTCCAATGCATTGTCAATTATTCGATTTGAAAAACCAAAGAAACCAAGTGCGTGTTCTGCAATACCCTCTGCTACAACTGTTTCCATATCTTCGTCAACTTTACGGCGGATGGCTTGAGTTAATTGTGCAAGTGTCAAACCCATATCTCCGACTCCAATATTCATTCCATGGATGGGTGTGACTTATCAACCATACTTTATACAGATTTCAAATTTGATTTCAATCCCGAAGCCATTAATCGAGAGACACTAGTCGTAATCATCATGGAAGACTCTGGCAAGAAGACTTTCTTAGGCTTAGAAGAGGATAAAAATGGCCCTCATGATATCGTATTATTACCAATACCCTATGAAATGACAACAAGTTACAGAGAAGGTACTGAATTTGGACCAGAGGCATGTATTGATGCAAGTTTACAGATAGAATTATTTGATGAATTATTAGATGAAGAACTTCCCTGTGGATATAAATTTTTTACCTCAAAGCCTTGGAATAATGAAGTAAATAGTCTTACAGAAGCTCTAGGAAGTATCGAAAAATTTTCTTCGAAATGGGTTAATGGAAAACAATTTCCTATTTTTTTAGGCGGAGAACACGGGATGTTATTACCAATAATCAGGTCTCTAAAAAAACATCCAGAAATTAATGGGGATCTAGAAAAATTAACAATCTTACAAATTGATGCTCATGCGGATTTAAGAAATGAATTAAACGGAGAAAGATTTTCTCATGGGACCGTGATTAGGAGAGTTTTAGACGAAGGAGTGGGTAAAATTATCCAGGTAGGGATAAGGACTTACTGCTTAGAAGAAAAAGAGATAATTGAGACTGATGAAAGAGTGAATACATGGTTTGCGAGAGATCTAATTCGTATGGATTCTGAAAAATCAAATTGGAACGAAATGATAAATCAAATTAAAAATCTTTCAGGACCAGTATGGCTTAGTTTTGATATAGATGGATTAGATGGTTTTCTAGTTCCAGCTACTGGAACACCTGTACCAGGAGGATTGTCATTTTGGGGGGCAAATGAAATAATCCAAGAATTATTTAGTGCCAATAATACAATAGTTATCGGTGCAGATATTAATGAAATTTCAACCTCACCGAACACAAATTTAACAGAATTCTCTGCGGCTTTAATAACTACAAAAATTATTGTGAACCATATTTCGAGTCAAAATAATATTAATCAATAAAATCTTTATTAAATCAAAAATGAAACTTTAGGAAACAATTCTTTGTATAATTGAATATAATCGCAAAGTTATGAATGCATCAGTTAGTGATTTTCTAGAAACTGGAGATATATTGATAATACCACTTTTTCAGGATACTGAAAAGGCACCTAATAACACAACAATAGGTCTTAGTAGAAGCGCAAGTATTACATTAAAATCTGCTATTTCTAGTGATAGTTTTGATGGAAAAGAAGGTGAGACAATTTCAATATGGACAAAAGAATGTCAAATAATACTCTTAGGGATGGGGACGAATAATAGTTTAACTACTAAGAAATCTAGAGATATTGGTGCAAAATGTTTCAGTAATCTATCTGGGAATAAAGGCAAAGATATTGTCATTAGATTTACTACTAGATGGAATACAGAAAATATGGCGTCCTTTGCTGAAGGGATGATTCTCAGGGATTATACATTCGATAAGTATCAAAAAAAGATTGATGAAGAGAAACATGATGGAGAATGGACTATAGTTTGCCAGACTACAAAAAGACATCGAAAAAATCTAGATTTAGAGATTAAGAAGCTTTCTTCAATAGCCACGGGCGTACATCTAGCCAGAGATTTAGGGAATGAACCAGCAAATCGGCTTTATCCAGAAGAATTTGCTAGAAGAGCTGAAGATTGGGCTAAAGAAAAAGAGAACGTCGAAGTTGAAGTTTGGGATTTCTCTCGACTCAAAGAAGAAGGAATGAATGCACTCATCGAGGTTGGAAAAGGGAGTATACACAAACCATGTATGGTATTCTTTCGTCTAAATCCAAATCTAGACACTGGAATACAAGTCCCATGCATCGTTGGTAAAGGAATTACTTTCGATTCAGGAGGAATTTCAATCAAAGGTAGTGCAGGTATGGATGAAATGAAATTAGATATGCATGGATCTGCTACGGTTTTTGGGCTTTTTCAAGCTCTTTACGCTACCGGTTATCAAGGCCGAGTTAATGGTATAGCGTGCATGGCTGAGAATATGCCAAGTGCTGAAGCATACAGACCGGGAGATGTGATAGACACATATTCTGGAAAAACAATTGAAGTTCTAAATACAGATGCGGAAGGACGTAATGTCCTAGCAGATGGTCTGTGGAAGGCCAGTGAATTGAATCCATCTTACATCATTGATTTAGCTACACTGACTGGTTCCATTGTAATTGCTCTCGGCCATGAAGCAACCGGGTTGTTTACGAATGATGATATATTATCTGAAAGAATAAAGAGAGCTGGAGAAGAAGTAGATGAAATTTGCTGGCCTATGCCACTTTTACCTGCATTTGAAAAACAAATGACGTCTTCAAAAATTGCAGATGTAAGAAATCAAGGTAAAGGAAGATGGGGGGGGGCAATTCAAGCAGCAGGATTTCTGAAACAGTTCGTACAGGAACGAGAAAATAATGAAGGAGAAAAATCACAAATACCATGGGCTCATTTAGATATTGCTGGAACTGCTGGAATTTGGGGGGGAGAATCAAATGCTACAGTTGGACATGGAGCCACTGGTATCCAAGTTCGTACTTTACATCGATTAATCACAAAGAAGTAAAAAATTACTCCTGAGGCGATAGTATGAATATAGCCAGATAAACAAGTGCTAAAGTTCCGCCAGTGAATAATGTAAGCAGAGAAAATATTACTCTAGATGTGGTAGAAGTTATCCTTAATTTCCTTGCAAGTCCTGAACATACGCCTAGAATAATTCGATCATCACGAGGTCTGGAAAAAGGTTTGGCACCGACTTTAATTTTCTTAAGTGTGAACTCTTCATCCATTGAATCACTCATCGGTATCATCATCGGAGTCTAATACTTCAAAATCAGCCTCTACTACATCACCTTCTTCATCTGACTCATTTCCTTCCTCGGATACTTCTGCAGATGCTGCTTCATATAATTTAGATGACAAACTGTGCATTAATTCTTCTAACTCTTGAATTCTTGACTGAATACTTGTTTCATCAAGATCGTCATCTGAAACTGGTTTTTCATCTGTAAAAATTAACGACTCCAATTCTTTCAATTTATCTAGTACCGGACTAACTACTTCATCGGATAATTTCTCTTTAGTCTCATCAATTGTTCTTCGAGTTTGATACACAATACTATCTGCAGTATTTCTTAATTCTACTCTGGCTTTCTTACGCTTATCCTCTTCAGCAAATTCTTCAGCATCACTTATCTTTTGCTTTATTTCATCTTCCGATAATGAAGTCTGACTCTCAATTTTTATAGATTGTTCAGTTCCTGTTCCAAGATCTTTAGCTGAAACATTTACAATTCCATTGGCATCAATATCGAAAGTCACCTCAACCTGAGGGACTCCCCTAGGAGCTGGAGGTATCCCCATAAGGTGGAACCTTCCGAGAGTTATGTTATCATTTGCAAACTCTCTCTCTCCTTGTAATACATGTACTTCAACCGCAGGCTGGTTATCTGCTGCAGTGGAGAATGTTTCTGAACGCCTAGATGGTATGGTAGTATTTCTTTCAATCATAGTAGTCATAATTCCACCCAGTGTTTCTATCCCTAAGGTTAGAGGAGTAACATCGAGGAGGAGAACATCAGTGACTCCTTCATCACCAACAATAATTCCTGCTTGTAGTGCTGCACCTAATGCTACGGCTTCATCCGGATTAATTCCTTTGAATGGGGACTTGCCAACTTCTGATTCGATGGCTTCCTGGACTGCAGGGACTCGAGTTGAACCACCAACAAGAATTACCTTGTCTACATCTCCTTTACCAATTCCTGCATCCTTCATAGCTCTTCTTGTTGGAGACATTGTTCGCTCAACTAAGTCTGAAATTAAATCTTCAAACTTTGCCCTAGAAAGTGAAAGGTCAAGGTGTTCAGGCTGACCATCTTTCATGGTAATAAATGGTAAGTTTATCTGAGACATGGAAGTGCCAGATAACTCAATCTTAGCTTTTTCTGCCGCCTCGCGCAAGCGACTCATTGCTTGCGTATCTTTTTTCAAATCTATTCCAGAAGATTTCAGATATTCGCTTGTAATCCATTCAACAATCACATGATCAAAATCGTCACCACCAAGTCTGTTATCTCCACTTGTCGCCTTAACTTCGATTTGGGGTTGACCATCTACCTGATATATTTCTAAAACTGAGACATCGAATGTACCACCACCTAAATCATACACTAGAATAGTCTGATCTTCATCTTTGTCAACACCATAGGCCAGAGCTGCTGCAGTAGGTTCATTGATGATTCTAAGTACTTCTAATCCAGCAATTCTACCCGCATCTTGTGTAGCTTTCCTTTGAGCATCAGTAAAATAAGCAGGACAAGTTATCACCGCCTGAGTGACTTCACGCCCCAAATATGCTTCAGCATCGGCCTTTAATTTCTGTAAAATAAAGGCAGACACTTCTTGTGGAGTATATTCATCATCGTCAATATTCTGATTCCAATCGGTACCCATTTCTCTTTTAACTGAAAGAATAGTTCTTTCTGAATTTGTCACAGCCTGTCTTTTTGCAGTGACCCCTACTAGTCTTTCACCATCTTTACTAAAGGCGACTACAGACGGAGTTGTTCGAGACCCTTCTGAATTAGCTATTACCACTGCTTGACCACCCTCAAGAGTTGCTACACAGCTATTTGTTGTTCCAAGATCTATTCCAATTACAGGTCCACTCATTTTATTCACTTCCAATTTCAATTATTATTTCTAATATCGAATATAACATCTAATATACCATTATTTAGGCTCCAACCAACAATCTGACTAACAGAATTAGGTAAATCAAATTTCTTAAAGGGCCTTAATTGAGTAGTTTTCATTAATTGGAAAGCCGTGCCTGAATCAATCAAATTAATCTCTAATTCAGACTCAACAATATCTAATTCGTGAGAAAGATCTAGAGTCGCGTAAATTCTATCTTCATGGACATGAAAATCAACCTGTAGTTCATGATCTCCATCTTCTTTTTTATCTAGTTCAGCATCAACTACTGGGCTAGGGTCGTTCACTTGTATGTTAACTCCCATATTTCTAAATAAGTCAGAAAAACCATTTGTGCCATTCAACATCGATTCCATAGTTTTTCTAAACTCATCAGAATCTCCATTGATATCGATTTTCATATCCTGATTCGATAATTTCTCTGGGTCAATTCCCATTTTTTGGAATTGATTTCGGACTTGAGAAAGCATATTTCTAAGAATTTCAATATCCATTGGCATACCCATGTCAGAAAACATTTTGGCCATTTCTTCGAGCATTTGCTCTTCCCATTTGTCTCTATTATTTTTATCCATAATTGCCACTACTTAACTTGAGGTTGTATAGTGGGAGTATGCTATCCTTTATCAACCCCTCGATTTGAAATCTTTATTCATGAAGAACTAATCAGAAATGTTAGAGCCGCAGGAGCGGTTTCAAATCTATTAAGTAAGTCGCAGGGTATATGTCAGATGCTGAACATGAAGTTGCCTTGGAAGATACTGACCGTATCCATGGTAGGACTGCTTTAGTTCGTAATGTCGCTGCTGCTGTTTCTTTATCGAATGCCGTTAGGTCAACATTAGGACCCAGAGGGTTGGATAAAATGCTTGTTGATGAAGAAGGAAACGTAAGAGTCACTAACGATGGTGTTACGGTTTTAGAAACCGCTAGAGTGGAGCATCCGACTGCAAATTTACTAATCGCATCTTCTAGTTCACAAGATCGTTCCGCTAGAGATGGTACCACCACTACAGTAATTTTGATGGCTGAAATGCTGCAAAATGCTTTGGAATTAGTTAGGTCTGGAATTCATCCTTCTATAATCATTAACGGGTACAGTATTGCTAATAAAAGAGCATTGGAGGAAATTAAGAAAATTTCACGTGAGGCAGACAATAGGAATTTGAAAGCGTCTGTAATTAAAACTTCATTACAAGGGAAAATAGACTCAATGTTAGCTGAACATCTTACTGAATTCGCCTTAATTGCAGCAGAAGCATTGGCTGATGAAGAAGGCGGTAAGGACTTAGAAAGATTACGAATAAAGAGAATACAAATTTCTGGAGGAAGGGTATTAGATAGTGAATTACTACCAGCATTAGTTCTAGCAAAAACAAAACTTATTGGAAATACCTCTACTTTTTCTGAAGGAGGAAAAGTTGCAATAGTTGATGGAGGAATTGAAGAAAGGAAATTAAGCCTAGATGCTCAAATCGAAATTAATGAATTAGGGGTACTAAAAGATTTTCAAACTCGTAATGAGAAATATCTTAGAGAAATAATTAATCATCTTAAAAAATTAAATGTAGATTTACTAATAGTCAGAGATGGGATAGCGGATGATGCTGTCTCTATACTTTCTGAAGCAGGAATTACTGCCTACAGAAGATTCGAGAGGGATGACCTTGAAAGATTATCAAGATTAACGAAAACAAATATGATTAGAGATATTAGAAAAATCACTAAAGACGACATTGGTGATTATTCATCACGTTCCGAAGAAAATATTGGTGGTATAAATTATACAAAAATAGAGGGGGAATTTGGTGGTGCGATGACTGTTGTTATTAGAGGTTCTACACCTGAAATCAGAGAGGAAGCAAGTAGGTCTTTTGATGATGCTTTGGGGGTCAGCCATAGATTAAGCAAAGAAAGTAAAATTCTCCCAGGAGGAGGAGCCACACAAATCCACTTAGCTAGAAAACTTAGAGAATATGCAACGACACAATCGGGTAGAGAACAGATAGCCATAGAGGGATATGCTGCTGCCCTAGAAATAGTTCCTCGCACTTTAGCCGAAAATGCAGGCTATGACCCAATAGATATTGTTCTGTCTCTCTCCGCTGCCCAAACAAAAGAAGAGTATGGCGGACCTTGGACTGGCATAAATGGAAACTCAGGCGAAATTAAGGATATGTTTGAGGAAGAAATTTTTGACCCAATATTTGTTGCAGAACATGCAATTTCAGGAGCTACAGAAGCCGCAATTAGCATCTTAAGGATTGACGATGTGTTGTGGGCAAAAAAGGGACCTGAAACCCCGGATTGGAGTAACCAAATTGAAGATAATTAACATTATTTTAAGTTGGTAATCATTTCATTAACTATAGATTCTAAATCGAATCTCGATTGCCAATTCCAATCATTTCTTGAGATTTGATCATCTATCGAATCAGGCCATGAATCAGCATAATTTTGGCGTATATCAGGTTTATATTTACAAACAAAATTAGGTAATTTCTTATTTATCTCAAATACTAATTCTTCAGGAGTGAATGAAACTCCAGAAATATTGTATCCACATCGAGATGAACTTAGTGATTCAATGGGTTCGTCCATCAATGATATTGTGGCTCTAATTGCATCATCCATATACATCATTGGGAGACGTGTCTGAGCATTAAGGAAGCAATCATATGTTGATTTCTCTGAAAGTGCTGCATGAAATATATCTACTGCATAATCTGTAGTTCCGCCACTAACAGGTGATTTCCAAGATATTAGACCTGGATATCTGATCCCTCTAACATCTACTCCATATTTCTCAAAATAAATCATCCCTAAAATTTCACAGTCAACTTTAGTCATTCCATATTTAGTAGTTGGATTTAGAGGTGTTATTTGAGGTGCTTTTCTCGGTGTATCAGGGCCGAATACAGCAATAGAAGATGGGGCAAAAATACGTAGATTAAATTCTCTGGCTGCGTCCAAAATATTTCTCGTACCTTCTAGATTAATCATTTCACATAAATCTGAATTTTCCTCGCATTTAGCAGAAAGTATTGCAGCCAAGTGGTAAATGATTCTAATTTCTTTTTCGACTACTAATTTGAAAATTTTATCTTTGTCCAATACATCTAGATTTGTATATGGGCCGTTTTCGATACATGGATGGCCTTGTTTTTCTCTAATATCTGTGGCAATAACAGTTTCAGAACCATGAATATCCCTTAACGATTGTACTAAGTCAGTACCAATTTGACCAAGGGCTCCTGTGACCAATATTCGACCGCCCTCGTGTCCGACCATAGACAACCGAAGAGAAGGAGATACTTAGACTTAGCAAACATAGTTTTTTGGACTAAGTCTAAGGAATGTTCATAGGCGAGGTATGTTGGCTTCAAACCCCGTTGATTGAATGAAGTATGTTGTTGTCACGGGAGGCGTCCTATCTGGACTTGGTAAAGGGATAACAGCGAGTAGCATAGGTGTATTGCTAAAATCCGCAGGACTGAGCGTCACTTCTGTGAAGATTGATCCGTACCTCAATTGTGATGCAGGGACTATGTCACCATTCGAACATGGCGAAGTATATGTTTTGGATGATGGCGGCGAAGTTGACTTGGATTTAGGAAACTATGAAAGATTTTTAGATATCTCTCTTACCAAGGACCATAATATAACCACTGGAAAAGTCTACAAATCTGTTATTGAGAGGGAGAGGAAAGGAGATTATTTGGGAAAAACAGTACAAGTAATCCCACATATCACAAATGAAATTCAAGAATGGATAGAAAGAGTAGCTAATACACCAAGTGATGGATCAAATAGTACTCCAGATGCTTGTGTAATTGAATTGGGGGGGACTGTAGGAGATATTGAAAGTGCACCATTCATAGAGGCATTGAGACAATTTCAATTTAGAGTTGGGAAAGAGAATATTTGCTTTGTGCATGTAAGTTTAGTTCCTGTGATGGGGCCAGTGGGTGAACAGAAAACCAAACCTACTCAACATACTGTGAAAGAGCTAAGAGGACTAGGAATTATCCCTGATATTCTCGTTTGTAGATCCGAAAATCCATTAGATGATGAGACAAGAGAAAAGTTAGCTGCTTTTTGTCATGTGCCTCCAGGTGCAGTTGTTTCAGCTCATGATGTATCGAACATATATCGAATTCCGATTCTTTTAGATGAACAAGGAGTGAGTAATGTACTTTCTAATGAAATAAATTTTGATTTACCTGACTCGAGACCCCTACTAGATGATTGGATAAAAATGGCTGAAACTGTAGATAATCTCGAGGAAGTTGTAAAAATTGCAATGGTAGGTAAGTATACTGGACTTTCTGATTCGTATCTTAGTGTCATCAAAGCACTACAACATTCATCATTTGAAGTAAATCGTAAACTTGAGATTAATTGGATAGAGGCAGAAAATTTAGATGAAAAAATAAAGAAAGAAAGTCTTGAAAAATATACAGAAGCATGGGATATCCTAAAGAATTCTGATGGAATCCTAGTTCCAGGAGGTTTTGGAATTAGGGGAATTGAGGGGAAGATAAAAGCCGCAGAATATGCTAGAGTGAATAAAATACCATATCTAGGAGTATGTTTAGGTTTACAAATAGCGACTATTGAGTTCTGTAGGAATGTGTTAGGTATGGAAAATGCAAACTCTACAGAATTTGATGAGAATACTCCACAACCAGCAGTAGTATTCATGCCAGAGATATCAAAGACACATATGGGCGGTACGATGAGATTGGGCACAAAACCAACGCCATTCTTAGTAGATGATTGTAAAATAAAAAGACTCTATGGGAATCAATCTTATGTCGATGAAAGACACCGTCATAGATACGAAGTGAATCCGAAATTAATATCTAAAATTGAAAATGCAGGATTGATCTATGTAGGTAAAGATGAAACAGGTCAAAGGTGTGAAATTATGGAGTTAGAAGATCATCCATATTACGTAGGGACACAATATCATCCTGAATTTAAATCAAGGCCAGGTAGACCCAGCCCTCCTTTTTTAGGGCTCTTAATGGCTTCAATAGGACAAAAAATTTGAATCAATCGACAATTATGGGTAGAACTCTAGTGGTTCTGTAACCTTGCAGTACTTTCATATATTTCTTCTTAGAAAAATTTTCATCTAATTTTTTATCCCCAGTTTCTATTCGCAGACGACGAACTGAAATTAATTTGGCAGGAGTAACTACGCCCAATATTTCATCAATTGATATCTTTCTTAGAACACTTGGAGATAATTGTAAATTACCCCTACCAATAAGAAAACCTTGACCTCCCATTGGAGAAAGAAGCAAAGTTACTTCGCCTTTGTGTGAAGATAGAATCTCAATCAGTTGTTCTTCATTAAGATCCGTTCCTATCTGCTTATTTCCTAATGTGGCATCGATTCCTAGCACTGTACCTTCAAATCCTATCATATTCGAGATTGTTCTTAATGTCCCACCTGAACCCCAAATAATGAGTCTTTGTTCATCTATCAATAACTCTCGGATATGGTCGGCAAGTCCTTCAATAATTTCTTCTTCACCTGTTGCCTCTACTCGCATTTTAGCGCCTTGCATCCATCTTGGTGATGCTGGTGTTTTAACTTCAGCATACAATCTAACCACCCATTCACCATTACGATACTTATCTTCATCTAAATCAAGAACTTCTGTGCTAGATAACAATAGTTCCCCATTCATCCATGATGAAAGTACTTCAGCTCCTGCTTTGGGAGATGAAGCAAAGCATCCAGAATGCATCTTTACACCACATGGAATACCAATAACCGGTATTATTGATTTTTTGAGAGAATCTAATGTAGATACTATATCTCTCGTAGTTCCGTCACCACCTGCATATAGTATCAAATCTACCTTTGAATCTATTAGTAGAGATACCAATTCGAATGTATCAGATTGAGTTGTAGTTCCAGAAGATTCATGAATAAAATTAAAATTACCAATTGATATATCGTTGGGCATCCATTCACTACCCATTCTACCTTTACTTGTATACCATTGAATCTCTTGTTTATCATCGTAAATTTTACTAAAATATTTTAGCGCATCTCTTACTCTTGGACCTGCTCTATCTTTTGCACCCATTGAACGCGCATATTTTGCTTGGCCATCAGAGCCCTTGAGTCCTAATCTACCACCTAAACCAGCATCAGGATTCACAAGTAAGCCGATACGAACCATGTTACTCGCAAAGGGCGTGTGTTAAAATCAATACAGCCTATGGGTTTACTGTATGCGCATCGTAATTGCACTCGGTGGAAATGCTCTTCTTCGTAGAGGAGAGAAGATGACTGCAGATAATCAAAGAGAAAATATCAGAATTGCAGCGAGAGCTTTAGCACCAATAATCGAGGAGCATGAAGTAGTGATTAGTCATGGAAATGGACCTCAGGTAGGTCTTCTCTCATTACAGTCAGCCGCTTACAAAGAAGTTGAAGAGTACCCACTCGATATCTTAGGAGCACAGACTCAAGGTATGATTGGTTATATGATTGAGCAAGAATTGGGTAATTTACTACCAATCGGAAAACCTATTGCATCTATTCTAACAATGGTAGAAATAGATCCTGAAGACCCAGCCTTTTCAAATCCTACAAAACCTATTGGACCTGTGTATTCAGAGAAAGAAGCTAGACAATTAGCAGAAAATAAAGGCTGGGATATTAAACAAGATGGAAAATATTGGAGAAGAGTTGTTCCTTCACCCGAACCTCATCGAATTTTTGAATTGAGACCTATACATTGGTTATTGGAAAAGGGAACTGTAGTAATATGTGCTGGCGGAGGAGGAATCCCTACTTCTTATGTTAAAAAAGGTAAATTAGAAGGTGTTGAGGTAGTAATAGATAAAGATAGAGCCAGTTCTTTACTGGCTTTTGAATTAGATGCTGACTTACTAATTATGGCTACTGATACAGACGGAGTATATACTGATTGGGGAGGAGATTCACAAGAAATTATTTCAAAAACAACACCCGAAGAAATAGGCCAATATACATTTGATAAAGGCTCAATGGGGCCAAAAGTTGAGGCTGCCTGTACCTTTGTTGAACGCTCAGGGCAGAGAGCGGTAATTGGCTCCCTAAATGACTTAAAGAAAATGGTGGATAACTTAGCGGGAACACAATTTACACTAGAATAACATTTAGATTTGTAAATTAATAAGCAAGGTATTCATATCATTGTTGTGACGGGATAGATTACGGAGACCCAGTCTATGTCGATGATTGAAGTACAAATCAATGATAAAGAAACACATCAATATGCTTCTGGAATTACTGCTGGAGATATCTTACTAAATGTATATGGGAAAAGAAATGGTGCTGTTGCGGCAAATATTAATGGCGTAGAAAGAGATATGTCATTTATAATTAATGAAAATTGTAAAATTGAGCCTATTTTAGGCGATTCAGAAGAAGGATTGTATATTCTAAGGCATTCTTGTGCACATTTACTTGCGCAGGCTGTTGTTGAAATGTTCCCAGATGCTAAGCCTACGATTGGACCACCGATTGAACATGGATTCTACTATGACTTTCATATGAAGCCTATTGGAGATAACGATCTCAAGAAAATTGAGAAAAGAATGGGGCAACTTGTACGAGAAAATATTACCATCCAAAGAGAAGAACATGAGAATAATGATTTGAGGGAAATGTTCAAAGAAAATAAATTCAAGATAGAAATTATGGATGAGAAAATTGGAAATGAAGTTGGTTCAACTGCTTACAGGCAAGGTGATTTTGTAGATCTTTGCAGAGGTCCGCATGTTCCATCGACTTCTCACCTTAGGTGGTTCAAGCTAACAAGTACAAGTCAAGCATATTGGCGCGCGGATAGGAATAGAGAACCTCTGACACGTATTTATGGAATGTGTTATTCTAGCAAAGAAGGTTTGAAAGAGAGACAAAGACAAATTGAAGAAGCTAGTAAAAGAGATCATAAAAAAATCGGGAAAGAAATGGAACTTTACATGATTGACGAAATGATTGGTAAAGGATTACCGGTTTGGCTACCAAATGGCGAAGTTTTAAAATCAGAAATAGAGAAATATGCTTTAGAAACTGAGGATAGATATGGATATGATAGAGTAACAACTCCAGTCCTGGCTAAGAAAGAATTATTTGAGTGCAGCGGGCATCTTCCTCATTATGCAGAAGGGATGTATCCACCAATGGAAATGGATGATGGGACATATTACCTAAAAGCTATGAATTGTCCAATGCATCATTTAGTCTTTAGTAACAAAAAGAGGTCATATAGAGAACTCCCATTGAGAATTGCAGAATATGGGACAGTATATAGAAATGAAATGTCTGGCACTTTAGCGGGTCTATTAAGAGTTAGAATGTTATCAATGAATGATGCGCATATTTACTGTACTCTTGAACAAGTTGGACAAGAAGTTGCAAGTAATATCAAAATGGTTCAAGATTACTATTCCTCATTTGGATTCGAGAATTATCATTTCCGATTATCTCTTTGGGATCCTGAAAATACTGACAAATACATTGAGCAACCTGAAAACTGGAATTCAACACAAGATCATCTAAGGAAAATTCTGAATGAGCTGGGAGTACCCTATATTGAAGCAATTGGCGAGGCTGCATTCTATGGCCCTAAAATTGATATTCAGTTTACAACTGCGTTAGGAAGAGAAGAATCAATGTCAACAATACAACTAGATTTTGCTGCTAAGGAGCGTTTTCAACTAACATATAAAGATGAGAATGGAGAAGAAAATGGAGAAGTATTTGTGATTCACAGGGCACCACTATCGACTCATGAAAGATTTGTCGCATTCCTAACAGAACATTGGGCAGGAAACTTTCCAACTTGGCTGTCTCCAAAGCAAATCCAGATAATAACAATTTCAGAAAAACAAAAGCAGTATGCTAAGGAAGTTGAGGAATCTTTGATAGAAATCGGGGTCAGAGTATCTGTCGACGATTCGGATGCAACTATTGGGAAAAAAATTCGTATGCATAGAAAAATGCGCCCCGCATATATGTTAATTCTTGGTGAAGATGAACAAAAGGAAAAGACTGTTTCAATTAGAATAGACCGGAAAGGAGAGCCGAGAAGTGGTGAACAATGCAATGGTGTACCTCTAAACGAATTTTTAGAAAATTTATCTAAGGAGATTTCCTCGAAAAGTAAAGATTTATCATTAGTAAAATGATACTGAGGGTTTACAATGGAAAGTAAAGAAATCGTAAACATTGCAGGTTATCGATTTGTGGATTTGGTTGACAGGGATGAATTAAGACAACCATTCAGGTTTATTTGTGAAAAGCTAAATCTTAAAGGAACTATTTTACTAAGTAAAAATGGAATAAATTTCTTTCTTGCAGGGGAAAAAGAAGATATTGATTCTTATATTAAATTCCTAGAATCTGATGAAAGATTCTTAGATATACCTCTAAAAATAAGTTATACAGATTATCAACCATTTCGAAGAATGCTTGTCAGACTCAAGAAAGAAATTATTTCATTAGGGTTAGATGAAGTAAGACCATCTGAGTTCACTGCCCCTAATATCAGTCCTCGAGATTTCAAGAATATGTTAGATAAGAATGAAGATGTAATCATTTTAGATACAAGGAATGATTATGAAACCAAAGTGGGATTATTTGAAAATGCAATAGATTTAAATTTATCTACATTCAGAGATTTTCCAGATGCTATTTCTCACTTACCTGAAGAATATAAAACGAAAGAAATAGTAATGTATTGTACTGGAGGAATAAGATGTGAAAAAGCATCAGTAGTAATGATGAATGCTGGTTTCGAGAAGGTGAAACAATTAGAAGGAGGAGTTCTAGGATACTTTGAACAAACCGACGGCTCTTATTGGAAAGGAGATTGCTTTGTTTTCGACCAAAGAGTAGCAGTTGATAGCGAATTAAATGAAACAGAATATTCAATGTGTTTTGCCTGTAGAGAACCGCTTACAGAACAAGAAAAGATATCTAAAAATTATAAATTGAATTCTTATTGCCCATATTGTATAGAGAAAAATAAACCTTAGATTCTTCTTCTAAGATTCTCGATAATTTCATCAGTCTTTCCTAATGAAGAAAGTGTTGAATCTATATCACCCTCATCTAAAAATCTCTTAGATTCAGAAATTTTCCTTTCAGCGTTTATCCGCATAGGATCATTAACTTTAACACTGGAAGAATCGAGTTTTTTCCTTAAATCAATCCATTCACTTTCTACAAATGAATATAATTCCAGGGCTTCTGATTTTGATTTTTCATATTTTTGAAGATTTTTAGTTAGTGTTTCTAGAAGATCAGATGCTTCAACCCAGTGTTCTAAGTTGACTTTAGTTTCAATATTTTCTAATTGATTTTTCCATTCTTCACCAGATGGCCCAGAAGGGAAACTCGCAACTAGTTTTTTCCTCTGTCTAAGACCTCGTTGCACATTCTGCATCGATTCAGATATCTTGTTTATATCTCGGAGAATACTTGTTGCTAATCCTTTAGCAAGAGAAGAATTACCCGATTCTAGTGCAATCTTTGATTCCACTAGTCTTTCTTTTGTACTTACTGAAAAACTACCACCTACATCTTGAATCGACTTCTCAGCTTCAATAATTGCTTCTTTAGCCTCTATCGTAGTAGATTCTAAACTTTCAAGATGGCCGGAAACTGAAGAAGCAATTTTTATTGCTTCTTCGGGGTTTTCTGACTCGAGTGCTTCCTTGGCAGAATCGATTATACTATTTATCGAGTCTAATTGGACTCCCGTAACAGTAGAAATTAATTCTTCGGCGCTTGCTATTTTATCACTCGCATTTTGCCAGTGTTGAATAATTATCTCCGACCTCTTTTTTGATAGTCGAAAAAGTATCTCAGCCTCTCTTAAAGAACCAAAATCCGATTCTTTTTGCCCAGATTCAAATGCTTTCCTTGGACCATGAATACCAGGAGCAATGGATTCAGCTTTCTTCATGAAAAGATGCGTTTCTTGTTTAATTTCATCTAAATCTTTGGCCAAAGATTTGACTCTTTCAATTTCTTCTTCTGCAAGTAAAATTGCTGCAATACCCTTCTCAGGTTCATTCCAACATTCTTCTCTTGCTTTCTTCAATATTGATGAGGCTTGCTCAAGCGAGATTCCCTGACTTCGTAAAAATAGGACCTGTTCCTCAACTAAATCAAGTTTCTTGATAAAATCTTTTCTAGATTTATGATTTTCGTCCTTAGATGCCAAATCTGGTATCATTGTAATTAGTATACAGGTAAAAACAATCATATAAATTTGTATTTCTGATGAAATAGAATACATTACTGATGCTGAAAAGGCAAGACCAAGAATACTCGTTAATCCTCTCCATTTCCTAGAAGAATGAGTCTTTGATAGATTTTTCTTAGCAATGAACCATAGAAAAATAGCCAATAAGAGATAAATAGAACCTGAAATTAAAATATCATTGAATTTAAGATTAGAGAGTGATAATGCTAGCAAACAAGGGTAAGAAATATTAGCAATAACGCCTATCCTAGATTTCTGAATCAAACCATAGTCAATCAAGTCGATTATAACTAACGAAGAGATAAATATTAATGAAATTGGCCCTAATCGAGACAAAAGATCAGGAGCCCCAAACAAGCCTGAAAATAACCACCATGATGCAGAAAATATTAGTAAAAAAGTAACTGATAATGCTATTCTCTCAACTCTTATTCGATGCTCGCGAATTACGCGATCAGGGTAGTCGGGCAGTAGAATCACAGTATTTCACCATATGTTATGACTCATGAGTTCTGCGGATATATGTCTCAAATTATGGCCTTTGAGAATCTATCCCCCAGAGACGATTCACGGTAAAAATGAATAACGATAATAATGAGAAAACCAGTATTACTGTTTGTAGTGGCTTCTGCCAGTATGGTTCAATTGGAACTTCAGAATTAACTATTATTTGGCCTTCTTCATTTGCATCTTCACTTTGCCAGTTAAAAAATGTACTAACCGGAGTGGAACTAGTTAATTCAAAACTTAATTCCACATCAAAGAATCCTGGCCCATTTGAGTTTGCGGCGGGGACTGAAACAAATGGCCCACACTGGCTATTCGTACAATACTGACCTGACCCTGGTGAGGCTCTATTATTTTGCATAGATGCAGAAAAGAAAACCGTATTCCCTTCAACTAATTTACCCTCAATTTCGGCATTAATTAATTCGATATCTATACCAAAATTAGGAGAAATTGCTAACCCAAAAGCAAGATTCTGGTGATTCGAAGAAGAATCATATGCATCGATACTGAATACATGGGTTCCCGAATTAAATGGTCCCAGTACCATTTTATCAATTTGATTCATACTAACATTATTGACAATTTCTTTGTTATCAATCGATAGAGACCAAAAAGTTTCATTTATTGAATCTAAGTCATCAAAGGAATTTTGTAAAGAAATTGTAATTAAATCGCCTTCTCTAGCGAGATTACTAGAAGAAATTGATTGATTATTAATTATTAAATCCGGGATTATTGTTGGGCCTGTGCCATCCAGTACAATTACCTCCCATTCCCTAAAAATAGTGTTTCCTGCATCATCGGAAACTGTAAGATTAATCGACCATGAGGTGGATAATTTAGCTTTATGTCGTTCAGAGACATTAAGGTGAAGGCCATTAGAATCACTATTCTGATAAAATACATCTGAGAAAATAAGGTTGTCAGTGCCTCTGTGAATATAATTAGGAGTCTTATTTGAAATGATTTTTATATTCACAGGAGATTCAGAATTAGGATCATTTGCTGAAATATTAAATGAGATACTAGTATCTGATTTCACAGAGATAGATTGATTATTATCCAATATGATCATTTCATTTTCTTCATTAATATAGGAAATAACTGAATTCCAAATTGGAGATATAGAGTCAATTACTATATTTTCATACCAAGTACTTGTAGCATCAAACCAATCTTTACAATACATCACTATGCTAGCAACGTCTCCTTCTTCAAAACCATAGTCTTGTGAAATAAAACTTAAATTATCTCCATAATGAGTAAGCAAAAGAGTGCCATTATTAGATAACGTCCACCATTGTTGATTATTATCTAGGCTACTATCTTCACAATCTCCACGATACACAGTATTAGAATTCATAGTAATCATAGCACCATTTGAAGTTCTATAACCTAAAGCATTGGGCATTTGATTATTTGAAATTGTTACTCGTATATTACTAGCTACATTTGCTTCTGAACGATTCACAATAAATTCACCCGGTTCTCCAGAGAATATTTCTCCCATAGCACTGTACTTATATTCCCAGTCATTTGGAAGAAAAATTGTTAATGGAACCTCTTCAACAAATGCTCCAATTCTAGGAAAATCAATTATTCTAGTAGTTCGACTATCAGTTTGACCAATCAAATCGGCTGTTTCTTCCCAACCCCATGATGTGTTCTCTAAATCTATTGGACCATCTACCACTTTAGATGTAATCAGATTAATGCCTTGATTGGAATATAATGGATTATAATCAAAAATACAGCAACCGCCATTTTCAGAATTAGTCCAATTTCTTTCTTGATGGAATAATTGATCGAATAAATTAGATTCATTAGAATCTATAAAACCATCTGAATTTCCTAAATGAATATCAATTTGAGCTCTCAGCCCTAATTCTGAATTTTGTAAAAGATCAGAACCAATCTGATCAGAGATATTTATTGACAATTCCCAGGAGGCATTAAATTGTGAATTAACTTTTATATCGTCTTCTATAATGAAATTAGAATATCCAGTTATTGAAGAATACAAAAAATCATCATCAATATCTCGATTATTAGTAGCGCCGACTGAAACATTACCCAAACTAAGAATTATTAGAAAAAAAATCATAAATGACAGAATATTTTTCTTCATTTTTTCACACTCTAGAATCATTAAAAATAATTTTTGAACCATTAAAATCAATATTCAAGGGTAATATCCTATGTTCGGAAGAAAACTCAGATTGTAAGTTCTCACGGAGTTTAGAATCTCCATGTACAAGGAAAAATCCACCGCCACCAGCACCTAATAATTTAGCTCCAGTAGCGCCATTAGACATTATGCGGCTATACATTTCATCGAGAAAATTATTGCTAACATTTGAAGAAATACCTTTTTTCATCAACCAAGCTTCATTAAGAAGAACACCAAGATTTGAAAAATCACCTGATGAAAGATATTCCCTAGCTTCGTCTGCTTGTTCTCTAATTCGAAAAAGATTTTCTATAGCTAATTTACCCTCTTCTTCAGAATTTGACAACACAGCAGAGGCAGATCGGTTCTGTCCAGTAAAGATAAGTGTGAATTCATCAGATATTTTTGATTTTAATTGGTCGGAAATATTAATTGGTTCTACAATAACATTACCATCAGAACAGAATTTAATTGAATTTATTCCACCAAAGGATGCGGCATATTGATCTTGTCTACCTATAGGTTGGCCAAGTATTTTAATTTCAATTTCACAAGCCTCAGATGCTAATTGTGATGCGGAAACATTCCTACCTGCGAAGCAATGTAGTGCATTAAGCAGACCTACGGTAACTGCAGATGACGAACCTAAACCTGTCCCTCTAGATGGAATATCTGCTATTGTAGTGATTTCTACACCTGAAGTAACACCTGTCATCCTCATTGATTCACGTACTAATTCATGTTCAATATCCTCAAAATCATCTACAATTTCTAACTTAGAGTAAGACAATCTAATTCTTTCATCAAAGCGCCTGTTAACAGTAACATGAATATATCTATCAATAGCTAGAGATGTAACCATTCCACCTTTTTCTGAAGAAAGAGAGAACCAATCTACGTCAGTTCCACCTCCGCAAAACGAGACTCGAACAGGTGTCCGACTGATTATCATCATGATGGTGGGATAATTCATTACTCATCAAGACAGCGGAATACGGTCATCAAAGGTTACGCTTAGAGCGGAATGCATATGACCCGCTTCTGATACCAATCGCTAGGAGAATGAGTATGGGCGACCTTATTACGATGGACGATCTAACAAATGAAGAGATATTGCAGGTCCTTGATAATGCGAGAAAATTATTACCAGTTGCCAAAGGTGATGTATACTTACCTTTACTTCAAGGTAAGGTTTTAGGAAATCTTTTCTTTGAGAATTCTACACGTACTCGAATGTCATTTGAAACAGCGATGAAAAGACTAGGAGGAGAAGTTTTGAATCTAAGTTCTATAGGTTCTTCTGTAGCGAAAGGTGAAACCCTGTATGATACTATGCAGATGGTAGATGGATATGCAGATATTGCAGTCATTAGGCATCCGAATCAAGGAGCTGCTCAATATAGTGCTGATGCAGTTAACATACCAATCCTAAATGGAGGAGATGGTGCTGGAAATCATCCAACACAAACCATGCTAGATTTATTCACAATTCGTGAAGCACATGGTAGTCTAGAAGGGCTACATGTGATGATGGTAGGAGATCTTAGATATGGAAGGACAACTCATAGTTTATCGCATGCACTAGTAAGATTTGGAGCCAAAATCACACTGGTTTCACCAGAATCACTAAGGATGCCTGATGAAATAGTTTCAGATTTAAAAAATCATGGTGGAGAAATAAATGAAACAGAAGAAATGTCATCATCTATTGATTCTGCTGATGTCATATATATGACGAGAATACAGAAAGAAAGATTTCCAGACGAAGATGAATACATCAAAGTAGCGGGAATTTATAAATTAATAGAAGATGATTTATCCAGTGCGAAGGCTGGGATGATAGTCATGCACCCTCTACCAAGAGTGAATGAATTACATGCCAGTGTTGACTCAACAAAACATGCAAGATATTTCCAGCAGGCGTTCAATGGTGTCCCTACTAGAATGGCTTTATTATGCAGAAGTTTAGGAGTAAAGATTCCAAAGAAGGTGAATAAATGAGTGAAATGAGGCGTGTTACTGCAATTTGTAATGGTACTGCAATAGACCATATTCCCTCAGGTCATGCATTACAGGTACTGAAAATGTTGAGGTTAGATGTTGGAAGATCTAACCCTATTTCCATGGTAATGAATGTACCTAGTGGGAAAATGGGTAGGAAAGATGTTTTGAAAATTGAAGATAGGGAATTAAATCAAGAAGAATTAGACCGCTTAGCTCTAATCGCCCCTAAAGCATCAGTTGCAATTATTAGAAATTATCATGTAGCAGAAAAAAGAACTATTGAACTTGGTTCAGAATTGATAAATATAGTGAGGTGCTCGTTTTCAAATTGTATCACACAAAATCCTCGTGAGCCGTTGCCTCACAAGCTAAAAATTATTTCAGCAGACCCTATGATACTAAGATGCTCATATTGTGGAAAGAATCAAAATATTGATGAAATTATAGATTTCATAATTTAATTCTCTTCCAGCCAACGTTTCATCGTACAGGCTTGACATACTTCTCTACTCGTAATTTCGCCACATTTCACACAATTCTTAATTTCTGATTTGACCGGGTTAACTTCTTTGTATAATTTACGTATTTGATCTAAAGAATGTAATAATCCATGCCTAGAACCTGGTGTCATTGTTTCCATATCAGCAATAATTCTACGGCTTAGTTGCCTCATTGCACCGGGTGCATGTGGGCAATCTCCATGATGGATAGGTAGTTCAGAATAAATAGCATGAGCATGAATCTCTTGCTCTGGAATCCAGCGTAAAGGAACTACTCTAGGAGCAAGCCCTTCAATTGGGTCATCTGTATGAGGCGCTAATCGGACTGACCTCTCGATATTTCCTTTCTGAAAATTCATTACTATTGATTGAGCCATATCATCTAGATTATGTCCTAAAGCCATAATATCTGCTCCAACTTTCTCCGCTAAAGCATTAATTCCTTGTCTTCTAAAAACACCACAATAAGAACATGGCATCATGCCCTTAGCATCAGGATTATTTTCTCCAATTACATCCATCTTCTTTACCACATTATCCATTTTATCATAACCAATTTCTTCATAAGATAATGTTTCAAATCTAATATTCAAAGATTCAGCAAGTTCTCTTGCTAATTCAAGTGATGGAGAACGATATCCATCTATTCCCTCGTCAATACACCCAGAAATAATTTCTACATCTCTTCTTTGACCGATAATATCGACAAGCATACTGAGTAATACTGCTGAGTCTTTACCACCTGAAATTGCTACAAAGATTTTGAAAGGTGTACCATCTGCATGTCGAGCATCTTTAGGTAAATTTATCTGTAGACGTATTTCTTTAGCAACTCTCTTCCTTATCGACAATGCTAGATGTTTACCACACAAATGTTGACCACTATATTCTTGGAAAAGAATGGATGGCTCTTTACATTGGCTACAAGATTGTATCGAGAGCCCGCCGTTCATAATGTCTCGTCAAGTATACTGCGCTTGAACCCAGCGAGTCAAGGTTAGTGATTAATCGATGGATTGATGACCTAGATACTCCTGATAGGAGCATGGATGGAGCCTCACCTTTACCCAATCAAAATAAAAATAAGGTGAGTAATTTAGGGCCATGGTTACATCGTTTATTAGTAATAAGTACAATTCTAATAACTATTTTATTCCAAGAACATATAATAGAATTACTAGAATTAGTAAATATCATCAATAATATTATGTTAGTAATTATTCAAATTATTATTATTATAATTTTCTGGGGCATTTTTCATAAAATTCTACAACTAAGTTAATTTCTTATTCTTGAAAGGCCTGTTTCAATAACTCCGGTGATTCTTTGCCAAGGGATTACAAATCGCCCTCCTGCGACAACAATCATGAATAATGATGCAGAAATAACTTTACCATAGGTTAGTTGTAACTCTAAAGATTCTTTTACTTGACCTGACCACTGAGAACCTTCTAGAATAGCAACAAATGAAATCAAGAAATCATCAAACTCAAGAGCGATAGCAGTTGTTAAACTTACAATAATCATTACACCGAATAAATGGATTAAATGACCATTGATGATATTATTAAATTGATTAATATATTCTGGATCTTTCTTTGATGCTTCTGGAAGTAAGGATGTATACTCTAGATTTGATATTACAGCTAATCCTGATTCTAAGAATACTAATATTAGTATGGCCACTGTAAGTAAATTAAACGCTAATGGAGATATTAAACCTCCAAATAAGGTCGCTTCACCTATCTGAGCAGAAAGAGGTTTCAAACCAACATCTACTGCTGAAGTTACTCCTTCAAATGTTAACATTGCATGGATAGCAATTATCATCAAGAAGTAGCCTGTAGACCAGGTGATCATTCTTTTAGATAAACCCCAAATACCCATTAATCCTACAAGAATAGGGGCGAAAACTATTCCAAAGAATATTAATTCAAAGAAAAATTCAAATGGGGCTAACACTAAATTAACATGGTTGTATTGATCATCAGCATTTCCTATTGGGAGATAAGCACCATTTGAGACCATTCCTATCAGCCAAGAGATAAGAAATGGTAGAAGGAACCAAGATGCTAGTATTATACTAAATGTTCTTTTGATAATAAGTTGAAACCTTTCACCGCGTGTTTGGATAAACACCCACAATGCAGTCAATAAAAAACAGAGTATCAAAGGTATAGTAAATGCATCAAAACCAGTTTCATTAATTCCGGTAATAAAATTAGGTAATATTGTATTACCATTAGATTCCATCCAAGTTAATCCCCTAGTATGTTCGTATGCAGGGCACCATCCGTCAGTTCCTGAGTTAGCAATAAATTTCTCTGAACATTCACCATATAACTCACTCATTTTTCGCATTAAAAATAATAGCGAAATTGTAGATAGAGTTTGTAATAGTAGTACTTGCCATCTAAATCGTAATTTTGTGATATGCAGAGTCTTTGATTCGGGTACTACATCCATTGCCATTTTATTCACCCCCTAGACTGTCCTAATTTGTAATAATGCTTGAGATAATTCAACACTTGGTGTCCAATCTATTACTTTAGCACCGTAACCTGAAATAGCTGTTAATCGATTCTGTCTTTCTAGTTTTAACACCTCATAAGCCATTCTTGGAATCCTACTTACAAGTCTTTCAAGATCAATACTACTCGGAGATAATACAATTACTTCATGACCTTTACCGGAAAGATTTCTAATTGCCGACAAAGTAGTACCATCCCCTTCAAGGCTACTAATAATAAACACTGGAGAGCCCCTAGATATTCGTGGAGATAGGGCATTAGTCACGGCTTGTAAAGGCATACTCCCTTTCGATTCGACAGCAGCCAATTGGCTTAGAACCTTGTAATGCTGCTTATCTCCTGTCTCTGGTGGAAGAAAATCCATTCTTTCACCATAGGTAACCAAGGATACCGAATCTCTTCTCTTGATAAAATAATTGGCTATTGATGCTGCAGCTACAGTGCCCATCTCTAATGGATTTTTTAGTACTGTTCCAATTCTCGCTACGTCACGAGTATCAAGAATGATGAAAACGTCTGTTACAGCATCTCTAGTTTTCTCATTAACCATTAATTCCCCAGTTCTAGCAAAAGCTTTCCAATTAATCGAACGGAATGAGTCACCTGGGAAATATTCTCTTAGAGCATAAAATTCCATTCCTTGACCTGGTGTTTTTAGGGTTGTGGCTCCAGTATACATTTTCGGAACATCAGACCTAATTAAAGCCTCTTCGACATCTCTAACTTGAGGGAAAACAGTGATATCTGATCTGTCACCTACGCTAGTTTCAGAAACAAATAAATTGAACGTATTTCTATATCTGATAGAAGTTGGCCCTATTGTGTAGTGCCCCCTCAATGGGCAACGGACTGTATATCGAATCGTTGCAGTCTGTCCTGGGCCTAAATTCATTCTCATTAGATTTATTCCTTTTCTCATTTTCATCTCATGAGGCACATTATCAAAAACCTCTAACTGTTGTGTTCGACGATATGATTTATTTGTAATTGTTAATACTACATTAATATCGTCTCCTTTGTAAACATTAACTGCAGAAACTTCTCTTTTAATTTCTAGATCTGAATGACCCTCTATCCATCCATTAATTGCTAAAAATGATATGAAAGTCAGACCTACAATCATTAATTGGAAATTTGAAATCATCATACCTATCAAAATCAGGCTTATTCCGCTTGTGAGAAGGATAGCAGCTTTACGAGTCCACATATTCAACCTCCTCTTCAGAACTAGTTGAGCCCCACTCTTTGATTCTCTTTACTATACCCACCAATTCATCTGGTTTGTATCTGCGATCTTCAAATATGAATTTAGTTAATACTTGATCATCAATCATTCTTTGTAACTCTGCTGCAGGAAGCGCATCAAATTCTTCTCTTGAAAGGGTATTTAAATTTCTAATTCTTGTCAATAAAACCTGTCTTATTTTTTCAGGCTTTTGATAATACTCATATCTTCTAGCATCCCCAAAACCATAGTATATTATTCTAAATACATGACGCCAATTCTCGGGATCTTCTTTACGGATTAAAACGGCTTCTAAAGTAATGAATAGCCCAAGGAAAAGCAGTAACATAGCCATCCAGTCATTAGTAAAATAAATCAACAAATAATACATTAAATTATATGTATCACCAAATAATGTAGGTTGCTGATGTCTTGATTCATCAAAAATAACGATTGCATTAGAAGAACTTTTGGCACTCGAATTTCCGATTAATAAAGATTCAGCAATTACGTCTAATGCCCACTTTCTATTATCGTTTGAAGGGACAACATCGTCGACTCCAGAGTAGAATGCATCATCGTATAATGAGTTAGTTAATATCGAACCATCTGCAACAAAGTGTACCCTTCCTGAATCTGCTCCGACACACAAACGATCTGCACAGTAACGAACATAAACTGCAAATGGACCTACTTCATCTCCATCAATACCAAAAGCAGAAGAACCAATCGTAAGATTGCCATCATCATTAGTGTCTAAGTATGAATCGAGGGTAGATTTACCAATGTCATATCTATTTTCAACTGGATTGTAAGAACCTGCATTAAATGCAGATGGTTGATTTGTTAATAAGTTATAATTTTCTGAAAAATCCCATTGTGTTTCTGAAATCCATCTATGCGAGCATAGTCCGGCATCTTCTCTAGTAATTCCTGCTGGAAATGTCGTAACATCATAAGGATCTGTGTCTAATAAATCGATAAAACCATCTGTATCTGTGTCTCTAAGACATGGATGAATACTTGATAAAGAACCAGAATTAGTAGTGAAATTGAATGCCGAGGTGGTATTAACCCAAATGAAGTTGTAATCTAATTCTGTGGCATATGCTTCTCCATCATATAGTGTGTGGCCAGAAAATTCTAATCCGAACTGTTCCGCTAAAGTTGAAGAATATCCTTTATCGTCCATTAAGAGTACAGTACCACCTGCTTCGACAAATTCATCAATAGCGAGTATCTCTGAAGTCGTGTATCCTGAACCTTCTGAAAGTTCTATCACGTTTTCATCACCAGTAAATCTAGGTAGTGAAATAGTATCCTTTTCAACACCTGATATAATGAAAATAGCTTCTTCAGGGTGATCAATTTCACTCAATAAAAGAGGACTCGATACCAGTGCAGTTGTATCAACTCCCATTCTATTAATCTCTTCCCTAAACAACCCAAGATCATTCCAATCATCTCCGTAAGCTGATTGTTGAGTTTGGCCATCGGTAACATATGTTGCAGCGATTGTAGAAATTAGTAGTATTAGTAAAATCCAGAAGGCCCCAACTAACACATTGCGTCGTGCTTTAAGGGTCGTTAATCTACGAGTATAGTCGCGAAAATTGGCCATCCTATACCCCACCTAGTCAATACGACAAATATCGAGCCCGAACTTCGACTTAAGACGGTTGTGAACGAATGAACGGTCATGCATCATACTATTCAGACAGTTTGATTACCTTACCAACAGTATCAATCTCTTCAACTGGAACCGATAAAAGTCCATTTACCGTAGGCCAAGGAAGAAGTTGAGGATTGATATCTGGTTCAATCATCACAAGAATATTAGTTATCTGACCACTTTCAATATCAATAGTAAAATCCGTAACACTTCCTAATCTATCATCAGCACTATCATGAACTTCACGATTAATGATTTCTCGTCCGAATGTTAATGGCATTTTTTTCCCTCAAGCAGATTCAATTCCTGAATGGACCTCGGAATTACGTCTTACTGACTCAAGTCCACTAGTTAATCTTGCTTCCATCCTATTGTAATAATCCATCATTTCATCTGTAATTGTAGGACGGACTCTGTTAATTGCTTCTTCAAAGTGCTTTTTAGATACACTTTTCTTCTCTGCTCTCATTGAAATTAAAGCAGCCTCTCTACATATGGCTTCAATATCTGCACCGGTGTAATTAATCAGTTGTGGGGCTAAATCTTCAATTTTGAATTTTCCAAGGGGCATTGGCTCAGAATGAATTTTAAGAATTGCTCTTATTGAATCTACATCAGGAGGAGGAATGTGGAGCACTCTTTCGAATCTTCCACTTCTTAGTAATGCAGGATCTATCATTTCTGGACGATTAGTAGCTGCAACAACTATCACACCTTCCATCGATTCAACACCGTCCATTGAACTTAGTAATTGGTTAACAACTCTATTCATCACGTCGGAACCCTCACCAGTATTGCTTCTTCTAACTCCTGCAATACTTTCAAATTCGTCTAAGAAGATTATTGAAGGACTTGATTGCTTTGCTTTTTTGAATAATTCTCTAACTGCCTTCTCAGAATCACCCACCCATTTAGATATTAATTCAGGACCTTTAATCGTGATAAAATTGGCTTTAGCTTCATTAGCAATAGCCTTAGCAATTAGTGTCTTACCTGTCCCAGGGGCTCCGAAGAGGACAATTCCTCTCGGAGGATTGATACCAAAGTGTTCGAACATCTCAGGCTTAGTTAGAGGCCATTCAATACTTTCCTTTAATCTCTCTTTAACCTCTTTTAATCCGCCAACTTGTTCCCAGCTAACTTCAGGAACTTCTAGGAAAATTTCTCTTAGAGCACTTGGCTCAATTTCCTTAATTGCTAATTTGAAATCCGACATCCTAACTTCCATTTTCTCGAGTACTTCGGCGGGTATCTGTTCTTCATCTAAGTCGATTTCAGGTAGATATCTTCGAAGAGCTTTCATTGCCGCCTCTCTAACTAAAGCAGAAATATCTGCTCCTACAAAACCATGAGTGTTATCTAATAACCAATCAATTTCGAAATCGTCACTAATTGGCATTCCACGAGTATGAATACCGATTATTTCAGCACGTCCATTTTTATCGGGTACACCTATCTCTAATTCACGATCGAACCTTCCCCCACGACGAAGAGCTGGATCGATTGCATCGGGGCGATTGGTTGCGCCAATTACAATGACATTATCTCTACCTTGCATACCGTCTAGCAAAGTCAATAACTGCGCTACAACTCTTCTCTCGACTTCCCCGCTAACATCTTCCCTTTTTGGTGCGATAGAGTCCAATTCATCGATAAAAATTATCGCCGGAGAGTTTGCAGCTGCTTCATCAAAAATTTCACGTAATTGTTTTTCGCTCTCACCGTAATATTTCGATATTATCTCTGGACCATTTATAGAAGTAAAGTTGGCTTTGGTTTCGGATGCAACTGCTTTTGCAATGAGAGTTTTTCCAGTACCAGGAGGACCATGTAATAGAACTCCTCGAGGTGGATCGATTCCTAATCTTCTGAAAAGAATCGGATGCTTCAATGGAAGTTCTATCATTTCTCTAACTTTCTGTAGTTGCTCTCCTATACCTCCTATGTCTTCATATGAGATGGTGGAAATTGGCTGTCCAGATTCATCTTCTTCATCAACCGGCTCCTCTTTAATGATAATTTCAGTATCTGGAAGAACCTGAACAATACCCTTTGGAGTAGTTTGAACAATTTGGAAAGGTAAAGCCTCTGCAAATAGAGTCATTCCAGGAATAAAAATTCTATCTCCAGATACTACTGGCCTCTTGTTCAGACCTCTACGAGCAAAACCCTCAATTCCAGGGCCAAAACGTACCTTCTGTTGTTTAGCCATTACGGGGCTTAGGATTAATTTTTGACAAGGTTGTGTCTCTACTTTACGGATAGAGACTTTATCACCTAGAGAAACACCCGCATTTTTCCTGATAATTCCGTCCACTCTGATAATACCAAGGTTTGCATCTTCTGGTCGGCATCGCCAGACAATAGCGGCTGTTTTTTGTTCACCCGTAATTTCAACAATGTCTCCAGGTTTCAAATTCAAATCATTATCGAAAGGTACTCTGGCACGCCCATGCCCTACGTCACTCGGTATCGCCTTTGCTACTCTAAGTTGTAAGTCATCTACTTCCTCATTTGACATTCCACATCCCTCTGAACAATACTCTGTAGTAATGGGGGGTAGTTAAACCTGTGAACTTGAAGATGTCAAATCAATAATCGATTAAATCATCATAATCCTCCATGAGAAGGTTTCTTGATAGAGTAATATTTCGCAGGCACATGACCAATGTACTCGAAACAGGATTTGAATTCATGGAAGCCAATAATCCCAACGGTAGCCCGAAGATTAAGGGATACAATATAATTAATGGACAATTGAAATTATCAAGTGGAGGAGAAACTTTTGAAAGTCTGAATCCTGCAATACTTTCAGATTGTCTAGGAGAGTTCCCACTTTCTAACAAAGAAGACGTACATGAGGCCCTAGAAGCTGCAAGAAATGCATTTCCTTCATGGGCTGCAACACCAGCACCGACAAGAGGACAAATTATTGGAAATATGGGGAGATTACTAATGCAGTACAAAGATGATATTGTAAGAGTTGAAACAAGAGAGATTGGCAAGACACTAAAAGAAAGTGGCGGCGAAGTTCAGGAAGCAATTGATACATGTTTATTTTTCCAATCCGAAGGTCGTAGATTATACGGACAAACTGTTAACTCAGAATTACCTGATAAGGAACTTTTTACTTACAGAAGACCTTTGGGAGTTTGTGGAATAATTAATGCATGTAATTTTCCTTCAGCAGTTCCTTTTTGGAAAATGATTCCCGCAATAATGTGCGGTAATACCTGTGTATGGAAAAGCCCTCAAGATTCCCCCCTATTATCATTCATGTTAACTAGAATAATGTATGAAGCGGGTCTACCTAATGGCGTCATTAATCTGATTCATGGCAAAGGAAGTGGTGCAGGACAGCATCTTGTTGACGCTGTTGATCAAGGATTGGTCAATAAAATTAGTTTTACAGGTTCAACTTCAGTAGGAAAAATGATTGGAGAAGTTTGTGGTAGGAACTTAGTATCTGCTAGCCTAGAATTAGGAGGTAAGAACCCATTAGTAATAATGCCGAGTGCAAATATGGAGAATGCAGTTGAAGGGGCATATTGGGCAGGCTTTGGTACTGCAGGTCAACGATGTACAAGTCTTGGAAATCTAATAATTCATGAAGAAATCTATGATGATTTCATAGAAAAATTAATGGAAAAAGTTAGATCTACTACAATTGGAGATTCAATGGCTCATGAAAATGTATTATATGGCCCAATGTTATCTGAAAAGTATGCTAATGATTTCATACGAGATCTAGAATTATGTGAGAAAAGTGGCGCTAGAAAACTTTGGGGCAAGGGAAGAATTACTTCTAATAATAAGCCGGAAAATTTTCTTGGAAATCCGGAACAGGGAGTTTACATGTGGCCACATGTTTATGCAGATGTTACTGAGCAAATGGAATGCTTCCATGAAGAAATATTTGGCCCTGCGATTACAATTGTAAAGGCTAAAGATTTCGAACATGCGCTACATCTTGCAAATGCATCACCATACGGATTATCGAGTGCAATTTATACTAATGATAGATTAGAAGCATATAGATACAAGTCAGGAATTAAGGCTGGAATGACTGGAATAAATAATTCTACTACTGGTGCTGAAGCGCATCTTCCTTTTGGTGGAGTGAAAGGTAGTGGGAATGGAACTCGAGAATCAGGAATATGGGTGATTGAATCATATTCATACTGGCACGCAGTAAATGACGAATTATCAGGTAAGTTACAACTTGCTCAGATGGATGTAGAAGAAATTGAGTTAATTGAAGAAGAAGTGGATTATTCTACATTGGCTTAAATCATCATTTCTCCACACTCGGGACATGGGAGAGTAGGTAACCAAACTCCAGGCATATGTCCACAATTCGGACAAATTGATGAGGATATATCACTGAAATCGTCCATTTTAATCAAACATACGAGAAATAACAGGAACTTGAATATTCCGTTAATAAGAAGTGAGTGACTAGGTGAAAAGCAATCACTTATTGGTGTCCTTTCATTCGCGAGATGTACTGGTGCCTGCGCTAGTTGGTGAGTTCTTTGTCCGATGCTATTAAACTTCCTTTAAGGAAAGGATTTGGAAAAACAGATAGAATTGACAAATGGTGGACTAAACCATTTTGGATGGGCTTTGGATTAACTCTAGCTCTTGTGTACACAGCTTTGCGAGTTCTAGTTTGGGATGGAGCAATTCACTATGATGAGCACAGAGTAACGTCACCAATCTTTTCACCGGACGTAATACACTTATTTGATCTAAAAACTCCTAATTGGATGAATTCAGCTTTACTGATATTATGGATTCCATTTGGATTCAGAGGAACCTGTTATTATATGAGAAAAGTCTATCATAGAGTATTTTTCCAAAACCCTACAGCATGTGTAGTTGCAAAACCGGAGATAAATTATCGAATAGGATATAAAGGTGAAACAGGACTATTTGTACTAAATAATATACACAGATATATGTTGTATTTAGCAATAATTATTCTTTCAATGAAAGTTTATGACGTATACCATACAATGTGGTTCAATGGAGGTACCGAATTTGGGATATCTATTGGGACATTAGTACTAGCCACTGAATCAATTCTTCTATTCATGTATGTGGCTTCTTGTCACGCATTCAGACACCTCTTTGGAGGAGGAATGAATCAATGGAGAGGAGGAGTCTCCGGAATTATGGGTAGATTATACATCAAAGTTAGTAATCTAAACATTGAACATGCATTCTGGTTTTGGACAAGTCTAGTAATGGTGTTTCTAGGAGATTTGTTTGTTTTGGCTGTTGCAGAAGGAATTCTTACAGACATTAGGATAATGTGAGGTGAAATAATGAGTGAAAAATACATTATTCATGAACATGATGTCGTGATAATTGGAGCAGGAGGTGCTGGTCTAAGAGCGGCGATAGAAGCTAGTAATTTAGGAGTCAGCGTTGCCATGATATCTAAATCAATGCTAGGAAAAGCGCATACTGTAATGGCAGAAGGAGGCGCAGCTGCTGCACTAGGTAACAAAGATCCTCGTGATAATTGGCAAACACACTTTCGAGACACGATGAAAGGTGGAAAGTATCTGAATGACTGGAGGATGGCAAGGATTCATGCTCAACAAGCACCAGATAGGATTAGAGAACTAGAAACTTGGGGGGCAGTATTTGATAGAACTCCTAAAGGTCTAACAAATCAACGAAACTTTGGAGGACATACTTACCCTCGATTAGCACACATAGGAGACGCCACGGGTCTAGAATTAATCAGAACTCTTCAGGAGAAAGGAGTCCACATGGGTATGGATATATTCATGGAATTCACTGTACGTAAAATGTTCAAGACTGACGGGAAAATATCAGGATGTTTCGCCTATGATAGGAATGACGGAACATTACATGTTTTCAAAGCAAAAACAATTGTTATGGCAACAGGAGGCGCGACAAGATGTTGGGCTGTTTGTTCTGGTTCATGGGAGTATACTGGGGAAGGGTATGCATTAGCCTATTGGGCTGGCGCTGAAATGGGGGATATGGAGTTTATCCAGTTCCATCCTACAGGAATGATTTGGCCCCCCTCTGTAAAAGGAATATTAGTTACTGAGGGCGTTCGAGGAGAGGGAGGTATGCTGACCAATTCTGAAGGAAAAAGATTCATGTTCGATTACGTACCTGAAATGTATAAAGATGAATTTGCTGATACAGAAGAAGAGGCTTTGGAGTGGGTTTCCGAGATTGTAGAAGGGAAGCTTGCAACTGTACGTAGACCTCCTGAATTATTGACTAGAGACGTCGTTGCTAAAGCAATTAATTCTGAAAGAGATGCTGGTAGATCCAGTGCTCATGGAGGAGCATATCTAGATATTTCTTGGAGAGAACCAGATCAAGTAAGGAAAAAACTACCTGGAATGTATCATCAATTTAAGGAACTAGCAGCAGTTGATATTACAACTGAAAAAATGGAAGTAGGCCCTACTGCCCACTATGTTATGGGGGGAATAAAAGTTCACCCAGAAACACAGGAAACCACAGTCCCTAGAATGTTTGCTGCTGGGGAGGCTGCCACAGGACTACATGGTGCCAATAGACTTGGAGGAAATTCGCTTTCTGATCTTATTGTATTTGGAAAAATTGCTGGAGAGAACGCTGCATTGTTGGCTAAAGATATTGATGAATTTTTACCTGTAGACTCTAATGAGATTGAAAATGCAATTGAAGAAACGTTAGCACCATTGAGCAGAACAGAGGGGGAAAATCCTGCGAAGGTTGTAGAAGATTTAAGAGAAATGATGCAATATAAGGTAGGTATAATCAGAACTGAAAAATTGTTGAAAGAAGCATTAAAAGACCTAGAAGATTTAGAAAAACGTGCTCAAAAAACATCCGCTGGAACTAGTCGTATTTACAATCCTGGTTGGCATCAGGCACTTGAGATAGATGCTATGATAGATGTAAGTAGAATGTGTACACTTGCCGCATTGTACAGAGAGGAGTCTAGAGGAGGGCATACAAGAGATGATTTCCCAGAACCTGATTACAAATATTGGGGAAAAATAAATACTGTTATTACGAAGAAGGAAGAAATGACAATTGAGCATCGGAGATACCCCCCTATAGATGAAGAATTGAAAAAATTACTTGATATTGAAGACTTACATGAGGAGGAATAAAATGAGTGAAGATGTAACATTCAAGATTTTTAGAGGAGAACCTGACGAAGATGGAGAACCATTCGGAGAAATGATAGACTATACAGTTGAAATGGATGAAGGAATGGTAGTTCTTGATGTAATTCACAGAATTCAAGCAGAGCATGCCCCTGATCTCTCTTGTAGATGGAATTGTAAAGCAGGAAAATGTGGTTCTTGTTCTGCAGAAGTTAATGGTAAACCACGCCTAATGTGCATGACAAGAATGGAAGAAGTAATGGAAGAAACTCCTGATGGAGACCCAGTCCTTGTAAAACCAATGCAAGCATTTCCGTTGACTAAGGACTTAGTTACTGATACCTCCTGGGCATATGAGATGAATAAAAAAATGGTTCCTGTAAATGGACCTGACGAATTAGATTGGAAATTTAATCAGAATGAGGCTAATAGAATACAAGAGTTCAGAGGTTGCATTGAATGTATGTTGTGTGTAAACACATGTCATGTACTTCGAGAACATGAAAAATTCGATGAGTTTGCAGGGCCGAGATTTTTTGTACGTTTGGCAGGATTAGAAATGCATCCACTAGATATTGAAAATAGAATTCCTGAAATTAAAGAGGATTTTGGTATAGGCTATTGTAATATCACTCGTTGTTGCACTGAAGTATGTCCTGCTGGAATTAATATTACTGATAACGCAATAATTCCTCTGAAAGAAAGAGTAGTGACAGAATACTATGATCCAATAGCAATTATTGGGAAGAAATTAGGATTAAGATGATTTTAACCCTCTCCGAGTAACCCCGGAGAGGGGTTTTGTAATTCCGAAAAAAAATAGATTACTCACAATCGAGTAATTCCATTTTTCTTTACATTGGCCTTCTTGATTTTATCTGGCAGCCAAGCTGGTCCATTAGCTGGCTTAGCAACAACCTCAGTCCAACCTTCAAAATTATGAACACGGTTTGTTCCACGTTCACGCAGTTGGATATCGGTTTCACCACGAGTTGCTGCTTTCAGGGCTGCTCCACGTGGCTGCTTGCTTACGAACACTTGACTAGTGTCCTTTCCATTCTTCATCAATACGAAGTATTTTTTGTCTGACATAAAGCAATCCTCCACCACTTCGCCTTTCAAAATAGGATATGAAGGTATTGTATAAAAAACGTGATACTGCGCCACATTAGGGGAAAAACCGAAAAAACCAACTAGGGAAAAATCATTTACATTTCAGCGCAAGCAAGCGTTTTAGTATTCAGAACTCCGGGTATTGCGCGTATTGATTCTACTACTAACCGGGCTATATCACCCATATTATCTGCTTCTAATTTAACTATCAAATCATGATCACCAAAAAGAAGATTTGCATCTGTAACAAAAGATAGAGATGAGGCTGAATTAAACACTTCTACTTCTGAACCCGGTTCGACATTTACTAATACATAACCTACTGACATATACTAGTCGGAGACGCCTTCACGCATCAAATGTTCGCTTTGATACTCAGAATGTTGAGAAGAAGCATACATATTGGATGCCCTAGTCTCAACATAATATGGCAGAGGTCATTATAGTCCGAGAATGTAAATATGGACAGGTGAGAGTATGCTTCGGTAATGTATCTAGGGTTGAAGGAGATATTATGGTACTACCGGCTAATAATAGACTGGCGGGAAGAGAGGGGTTAGATGAAGTAATGCAATTAGCTGCTGGACCTGAATTGAGAGCTGCCTGTACAGAAATAGCAAAAGAGAAACGTAAAACTAATTCTCAACCTTGTGGAGTAGGGGAAGCAGTTACTACTTCTGCATATAGCCTCCCTGCAGAGCATCTCGTACATGTTGTAGGTCCAGATTGTAGAAGACCTACACAAGACCAATATCGGAGAGAGTTGTTAAAAAAGTCATATGAGTCATTATTTACAGAAGTTGAGAATCTAGAACCTCGAGAAACTTTGGTTCTACCTCCATTGGGTATGGATGTATTCTCTTATCCACATAGAGAAGGAGCTAGGATGACAATGGAAATAGTATTAGCTTGGATGGATGAAGGAGAAGATCCAGGTGTTGATATGGTATTAATTGTCACAAATGAACAGAGTTTTCTAAAGAATATGAAAACAGTATATCGTGAAAGTGAAGACCAATTTCCTGGAGTCGACAGAACCAGAGAATATAGGAAAGGAAAATTCGAATAATTAGATAATTGTCACTAGTACAAACCCTCAATAATTGATTAAAATAGCATAAATGATGCGATGTCCTCAATAACCTTGAGATTACGATAGTAGCATGGGAATAGGAGGAGCATACGAGCGTGAGTTGCGCTCAGTACTCGCAGGTGAAGAAAAAGGAATTCGTGCAATAACAAGATCTTGTAGTGAAACCGAACGTGCTCAAGCCATGCAAATTTGTCAACGTCCATTTCTAGTTGTTAGAGCGCCTGGAAGTGGATCAGAAGGTACGGGAGATCTCTTAGCCTTAAGGGGAGATATGTGTTTCCCTATAGAGGTAAAATCTTCAAAAAAACCTAAACTATATCTTTCCGGTAGAACTGTTTTACAGTATCAAGCATTAGAAGAAATAGGTGTTAGATGCTCGATTCAACCATTCTATGCTTACAGGTTAAAGGGAGTCAGAGGAGATAGTTGGAGAATATTTAGAGTTAGAACAGAGGGCCTTACAGGAAAACTAAGATTACTTTCTAGAACTGTTCCTGAACTACCTTTAACAAGAAATGGAACACCATATTTAGATTGGGAAAAGGGACTCCCTTTGCATAAATTTCTCTCTTTAATTTCTAAGTCTGAAAATGCTAATAATATTCAACCAAGTACTTCACTAAATAAAACTAATTTTTCAGTAAGTGATTCATCTAAAGTTCAGTATGAATCATCTTCTGAGAGAACTGCATCAAGTCTATCGAACTCTTGAATTAGATTTTTCACTTCTTGATTTAGGTTTGAAAGCCTAGCCTGATTTAATAAACGAAGAATACTATCTCTTTCTCTGCGAATATTATCAAGTTGACGTTTTTCACTCTTAATATCCTCTGAACTGCGTTCTACCATGTAAATCGGAAAGGGCAATCTTTCAAATCATTTTTGCAATATAGAACACAAGTTGAAGAATGGGAGTGTTGGCGTCCTAATATGCAAGATGAGGAGGGGTCTGTCATGAATCATCTTTTACCAATGATTTCAATCTACTTTTTTTATCTCCTAGGGCTACCAATATGGGGGGCTATAATTATGATAATTTGGTACTCTGTACTGATAACTCTAGAAAATAATGGAACGCTCGATAATTGGGATGCGACAAGAGTTTTAGGTTTTATTTTGATGATTAGAACAAAAAAGGGAAGAGTCTTTCTTGAAAGAGTTTCAAAATATAGAAAATTTTGGAGAGGTTTTGGAGAAATTTCAATTTGGTTATGTTTTCTTGTAATGTTCGGGGTAATGTTTCTTCTAATTTTCAGCGCTATACTAACTGCTTCTTCACCGCCAGAAGAGTCAATTCCTGCTAAAGATCTTTTATTGATTCCTGGAGTAACAAGCTTTGTACCATTCTGGTGGCCTGTAATTGCACTGATCATTGCAATAGTGATTCATGAATATGGACACGCAATACAAGCAAGAGTTCATGGAATGAGGGCTAAAAGTTTTGGATTATTACTGTTAGGACCTTTGCCGATGGGAGCTTTTTTTGAACCTGAGATTCAAGAAATGACTAGGGCACCTAGAAGAGAAAGGCTAAGAATTTATGCTGCTGCACCTTCGATAAATATTGTATCAACATATATAGTCATATTATTGCTATCATGTACTGCATCAGGATTTATTGCTTCAGAACCTGGATTGCATGCAAATGCGATTATAGTCAATAGTGGTGCTGAGGAAGCGGGATTAGAACCTTATGAAATAATCACTCATCTTGATGGAATGGATGTTTCAGATTATGATTCCTTCTCAGATATAATGAGTTCTAAATCCGCAGGCGATGAAATGAATTTATCTGTTTTATCTAGAAAAAACAGTATTGGGGAGAGGGACTCAAGAGAGATTACTGTTACACTAACTGATCAATTAGATTACTATCTATCGCTAGGAATTCCTACTTCATTCCAAGAGGATTGTGAGAATGATGAACAGTGCATGGAGGATTATGTCAAATTCCTAAATGAGAATGGTATAGAACAAGGAAACGCTTTTCTTGGAGTTAGTGGAATTTCTTCAGGTACTAGTGGGGTAGATGGATATAAGTTATCATCTACTGAGGACTTAAATCCGTTAGTAAGAACTATTATTTTTGTATTTAAGCCATTGGAATTATTGGGTGAACCAATAAGATTAGATGGGCATTCTATGCCACTAGAAGAGAGAGATTTACTTGAATCAGGAGACGGACTCATTTCTTCCACTATAGGAACAAATGGTATGTTGGCTATTTTTGATTTCTTATTCTGGTTTGCATGGATAAATTTCATACTTGGTTTTGCTAACTTGATACCTATGGTTCCATTTGATGGTGGACAAATTACCAGAGATTCTACTCACTCAATTATAAAATTCTTTGGAAGAAATATGAATCCTCTAAGAGTTGAAAAAATAGCTAATAGAGTTAGTGGTTTGAGCAGTATAATTATACTTTTAATTGTACTATTCCCAATATTATTAGCTAATATGTTGAACTAGAAAACTTATTCTTCTTCCTCATTTTCTCTGGATATAAAGGTATCATAAACCATAGGGAGAATAACCACTGCAGCAATCAATGTAAACAGATTATTCCAGGTTTGTCCAGACACAAATGATGATGTTCCTGAGAAAAAGAGTTTGATTGCTCCGACCCATGGAATCTCAGAAGATGCAACTCCCACAACCCAAACATCTCTCACTGCGGTGACAGGATTACCAAACTCATCTTTTAAACCGCGACTCTGAATATATGAATCATCGGCTGTTGAACTAGTTGCCCTTAGTTGATCAATTGTACATCCATTTGTCATCCTATTATCACCAGTTGTCAAATATCCTTCATGTCTAGGAATCCACTTATCAATTGTTAAATTCCCATGAGGTGCACAAGAGTAATCTAAAGTTAACGAAATATTGCTTACATTTACTAAATGGGTTCCTGGGACATCCCATGTCAAAATACAAATATATTCTAGCTCATCGAATACACCCTCAGAACAGGAGTCATCAATTGGTTTTTCAGTTACGTTAGTTTCTACTTTGAGTAATACTCGGTGAATAACTGGGGTATCACTACCTCCATTTTTCTGATAAATTATAACATCTCCAAGCATACCATGCATTTCATATCCAAAATTCGTATTTTCCTTGTTGGAAGCTTCTACATATGTCACTATATCTACTCTTTCAGGATTCATAATTAGTACCAAATCACCAGGATCAATCGCTCCTATAGAACCATCTTCACTATGCTTCATAGAGCCAGATTCAACAACAACCATAGGAGGAAACATACCTGTAGCTAACCACATTGAGCCAAGTAGTAAGAAAACTAAACCTACAGCAAGTAATGCCTCTCTAAGATAGAGTTTGAAATCATTTGACATACTAATTCCCCTTAGAGTTATACGGCCTAGTAGAGTATAATAGGAAAGATACGAATAAAATTAGAATAATACTAACCGGATCAAAATGAGGAGCGGTGTGATGGAAAGAGGTTAATCCACTGAACCTTTCTGTTATATCTATTGTGTATTCTCTAGTTCCTTCTTTGGAAGCTATACCAAAAATAGTATTCCATAACAGGGAAAATAAAGTTATCGAGGTAATGAAAATTAATATTCGGTGGAAAATTAATTCTCTAAGTAGACCTAATCCTGGAAGTTGGCGAGAAATAACTGATTCTGGATTATTCCACCATTTTTCATTAACTAGAAAATCAGTCTGAGTATTAATCTTGGAAGAATTAATCAGATTCTTTCCAACGGGAATTTCATGCAGTTCAAGTAATTCACGCATAAGACCGATATGCCTTTCTCCCAACATAATAGCTGCTTCTTCACCTTCTTTGCGACGCCTTAAAACTTCAGCGCGTGAATCTAACAACAGAATATCATCCAGAGTTTGTTTTTTCTCTAAATAAAAGAAGAACTCTGGGCCGACATAAAAGGTACCAATTGCTCCGATTAACATGCCTATCCAACTTAATGTTACAATATTTTCTTTAGATGGATCTGTAGGACCTGAAAGGCCAAAAAGAAAAATTATTCCCCAAAGTAAAAGTGCGAATGATAGAATTGAAACATTGGTGATGATTTGAAAATGTCTACCACTTTGGCTATCCCATAATCGACCGAAAAAACCTAAATTTCTTTCATCACGACGAGCCATTATAACATTCGTGGGTAAGGCTTCGTGGCTTAGTGTCTTACGCTAACAAGTTCACATGAAAAAACTTGATTTAACCAATTAATTGATTTGCTATACTATCAATCGAACCTTATGGTGAAGCAATGGCTAGTGGTCTTGATTGTTGTTGGATTGATGCTTTCTGGCTGTATCGGAGATGAATTTCTAGATATGGATAACGATGGTATAGAAGATAACGAAGATTTAGACAGAGATGGGGATGGCTGGATGAATATAATGGAGATTGATTGTGATAGTGACCCAGACAATTTTGAAGAAATACCAAACGATCTTGATAGTGATACAATCTGCGATAATTTAGATGAAGATATTGATGGTGATGATTTACCAAATGACTGGGAAGTCGAAAGAGGGCTTGATCCAATGAATAAAAATGATACTATTGTATGTCATGGGTTGTCAAAATACTGTTTAAGAAACTATGATGATTTTACATTTCCTGAAACACATAATGCTTTCGCAACATCCGAAGATGGAGTAATTCTTGGAACTAATCACTACACAGGTCTTCAGGCACAATGGGATGGAGGAGTTAGAGCATTTATGGTTGATGCCCATCATCTAAGTGAAGATGAAACTGAAGCTGAAGATGTGAGATTTTGTCATGGTTCTCCAGGACAATTCCCCCACCCCTGTAAGTATTCCGAAGTAGACCCATTTGAATGGTTATCACTTCTAAATTCATTGATGAATTTAACTAATGAAAATTGTTCATTCATGTGTGGGGAAGTTGTGTCAATACTAGTTGAAAACTATGTTCCTGCGAATCATTTAGAGTTTTTATTTAATCAAACTGGAATTTTAGAAAGAGTATTTATCCATCAATTAGGAGAACCTTGGCCTTCAATTGGAGATATGATTCTACAAAAGAAGGATGTAGTCATATATGTCCAATCTGAGTATAATGAAAGTTTTTCCTATTTCCATCCAGCCTGGAAACATAGTTGGGATACTCCATATGGTCAGCAAGATAAAGAAGAAATGACCTGTGAATTGGGAAGAGGTGATTCGAGTCAGTCTGTATGGCATTTGAGTAATTGGTTGAGTAGTATCTTCGGTACAGCAGATCCTTACAAAGCTCATGAAGTAAATGAGTATGAATTTTTACTAAATCGAACTATCGAATGTTGGGAAATTATGGATAGGAGACCTACATTTGTAGCCGTCGATTATTGGGAAGATGGTGAAATAACAAATGTAACAATCACCTTAAACAAAATGGAAAATTGGGATGATGAAATACCTGCTCATCCATAAATTAAGTTCCTGTAGTTAATCTGTAATTCGTTGGGTTTTCTAAATAGAACCCTGTCGATACGGATATGGAAGGGGCAGCAATAGAATTTCTGCACCCTAAAGTTAGAGATTTAATAAATAATTTAGGTTGGAATCTAACTCCAATTCAAGAAGAAGCGACTATTGATTTATGTGCAGGAAAAAATAGACTTTTAGTTGCCCCAACCGGAAGTGGAAAAACAGAAGCTGCAATATTACCTATAATTTCTAGAGCAATTAATGAGAATTGGGAAGGTTTGTCAATTCTATATATTACTCCATTGAGAGCACTAAATAGAGATATTGAAAGAAGATTATCTACGATGCTAGAACCTCTTGGATTAAGTGTCGGATTAAGGCATGGAGATACTACTCAAAAAGAAAGAACGAAACAATCAAAAAATCCTCCTAATTTATTGATTACAACACCGGAAACCACACAAATAATGATGTTAGGAAATAGATTAAGAAAACATCTTTCAGGCGTTAAAGTTATTATTTTAGACGAAATTCATGACTTAGCAGGAAGTGAAAGAGGTTCTCAATTAATGGTTGGTCTAGAACGCATTGCCGATATTAACCCCAATAACATACAACGAATAGGCCTATCAGCAACTGTTGGAAATCCCAGTGAAGTTGCTGATTATATGGCTAAAAATGCACAGCCTATACTAGGTCCTGCTCCAAGATTTACAGATGTTTTAGTGCATAAAGAAATACCTTCTCCTGAAGATGAGATTTTATCTGTAAAATGGTCTGTTTCACCTAATTCAATTGCAGCTTTTAGAAGGCTGGCTAACTCATTAATGGAAGATTACCCATCATTAGTATTTGTTAATTCAAGATCTGCTGCTGAAACTGTTGCTCAAAGACTAACTTCCATTGCATCGGAAATAAAAATCGGCGTACATCATGGAAGTCTTGCTTCCGATACTAGAAAAGAAATGGAAGATAAACTAAGAAATGGCGATTTACATGGAATTATTTGTACTAGCAGTTTAGAATTAGGAATTGATATTGGGTCAATTAAGAAAGTACATCAATTACAATCTCCAAGGGCAGTGGATAGATTACTACAAAGAATGGGTAGAGCCGAACATCATCTAGGCGGAACTGGTAGAGGAGAAATTCTAGCATGGGAACTAGATGAAATCTCTGAATGTGCCGTGATTTCTAGAAGAGCTATGGCATCTGAACTCGAAGGTGTAGAATGGCAAACAGAACCAGGAATTGTTGCCGCAAATCAGTTCATACAGTTAAGTATAGAAAGAGGATTAGTACCACTTCAGAAAGCTAATGATATCATAGAGAGTTGTTCATTATTTAGAGAATGGAATTATGAAAAAACTCTGAATATTTTGAGAGTATTGAATGATCGATGGCTAATCAAACTTGTTGAGAATCCTGAGGATTCAGATGTAACTAACTGGCCTGCAAGACTCTGGGAAGAACTAGCAAAGAAGAGTAATCAAAATGTTCCTGAGAAAAGGCCTCCATGGGACGAGGAACAAAAAGAATCTGAAAAGGTTAGATGGAGAAAAGCAATGATAAAACATCTGCCCAAGAGTCTGGAAAAAGGTTGGTTTTCCCCATCTGGAAAAGCAGCTAAATCCAGAACTGAGCATATCTCCATGATTCCAGATGAAATTTCTTACAGAGTCCGAGATGCAGTAAGTAGATCTGTTCTTGGTTCTGTTGATGAAGCATTCGTTTTATCACTAAATAATGATGCTAGCGATGATTCTCTCGGGAGAGCAAGAAGATTTGTAATGGCGGGAAGAACTTGGCAAATTGTTGATGCTGATCCTGAGCAAGAAGAACTTCTAGTGGCTCCGATAAAAGAGACAGGAGAGGCTCCAGTATGGTCGGGAGAATTACCTCCAGTTCCAAAAGAAGTAGCAAGAGAAGTGGGGAAATTGAGAAGGGCTGTTGCCATATCTATAGGAGCAATTGAAGATGATAATTCAGTAATTCCCTTTGAAGAATATCCATTATCACCTAGTGCAAGAGATGTACTGATTAGAACTGTTGCAGACCATATTGAGGCTACTGGGTATTTACCTGATGAAAGAACTATTACAATAGAAGAAAGGCAAAATACAATTATTCTAAACACATGTGCTGGTTCCAAAATAAATGAAACTTTAGCGCATTTAATTCAAGCATTTGGTTCATTAAAAGAAGGAAAAATGGGGAGGACATTAATCGACCCTTATAGAATATCAATTCAGATCCCAGGTACGAATACTGCAGATATAATTGGATGGTTACAAGATACCCCTCCTGTTGCTTTACCTTCTTTGATGCGAATGACAATTCCCAATAGCAGAGCAGTAAGATGGAGAGTCGTCCAGGTCGCAAGAAGAATGGGGGTTTTACGGAAAGGGGTTGACCCACGTAAAGTAAATCTTCAAGGTTTGATGAGAAGATGGAAAGGAACCCCAGTAATAGAAGAAGCGCTGAGTAAGTTATTCCATGAAAGAATGGATATAGAGGCAACTGTAGACTTGCTGAAAGAAATACAAAATGGCGAAAAAAAGTTATTAGTAACTCCACCAGGACCTCTTGGTCAATCAAAAAAGAGCGAAAAAGATCTGTTACTTCCATCATGGTCTGATAAAGAACTTAGAGACCATTTAGAAGTTAGATTAATCAATGAAAGAGCAGTATTAATTTGTCTAAATTGTAAAAATAAGACAAGGAAGAGAGTCGCTAGATTCGCAGAAAGAATTGAACCATGTTCAACATGTTCAGGAACTATGCAAGCATGTTCACCGGAAAGAATGGAGTCCATGTTATCGGATTGGGTTGAGAGTAAAGATCCAAAGATATATGGGAAGATGACTAAGAATGCAGAATTGATTCGCACTCATGGAAAAGATGCAATAATTTGTATGATGGGCAGAGGAATTGCAGAAGAAACTGCCACTAAAATACTCAGAGGACATATTTTTGGAGAGAGGGTAAGATTACTTCGTTCTATACATAATGCTGAGTTAAAATATGCTTCAACTAGAAGATATTGGGGATAAAAAAAGGCAATCACTATTTCCATCCTTTCACGGGGTATTGACATGCTCATCGGTTTGACGGGGAAAAATGCGTCTGGAAAGTCGACAGTTGTTAAATGGTTTTCAAAAAAGGGCTTGGAGACTTTGTCCTGTTCCGATTCTATCAGAGCATGGCTTGCAGAACAAAATATTGAACCTACAAGAGACGCTTTGATTGAAGGAGGGAGAGAACTTAGAAGAAAGGGTGGCGCTGGAATAT